>ENA-OYWQ01001380-OYWQ01001380.1-human-gut-metagenome-genome-assembly--contig:-NODE-1380-length-10531-cov-4.662085_pt1 | contig 10531 bp, 7 predicted proteins | sample MGYA00244810_ERZ653396 | MGnify/ENA primary metagenome ERZ653396 (study PRJEB26926, sample SAMN06165045) | human gut metagenome | biome: ENVO:00009003; feature: ENVO:2100002; material: ENVO:00002003... | reverse complement strand
CAGCCTGTGATTACTTCTTCAGCCAGCGGTCGAGCCACTCGAAGAAAGTGCGCTGCCAGAGAATGCCGTTCTGCGGCTGCAATACCCAGTGGTTCTCATCGGGGAAGATGAGCAGTTCTGCGGGAATGCCGCGAAGGCGGGCTGCATTGAAAGCACCCATGCCCTGGTTGGCATTGATGCGATAGTCCATCTCGCCGTGGATGCAGAGAATCGGCGTGTCCCACTTGTCAACGGTGAGGTGGGGGCTGTTCTCATAGGTGCGGCGGGCGTTGTCCGTGCGGTCCTGGTTCCAGTATGCGTCGTCATACTCCCAATTGCTAAACCATGCCTCCTCGGTATCGGTGTACATCGATTCCAGATTGAAGGCACCGTCGTGGGAGATAAAGCACTTGAAGCGCTTGTCGTGGTGGCCGGCAAGGTAATAGACGGAGAAACCGCCGAAAGAGGCGCCGACAGCACCGAGACGGTCTTTGTCAACAAACGGGAGGTTGTTGGCAGCATCGTCGATGGCAGCCAGATAGTCTCTCATGCATTGGCCCGTCCAGTCGCCAGAGATCTCCTCGTTCCACTTGCTGCCATAGCCAGGCAGTCCACGACGGTTCGGGGCGACGACCACATAGCCGTTGGCAGCCATGATCTGGAAGTTCCAGCGGTAGCTCCAAAACTGTGAGACGGGGCTCTGCGGGCCACCCTCACAGAAGAGCAGCGTAGGATACTTCTTGTTGGGGTCGAAGTGGGGCGGGGTGATGATCCATACCTGCATCTCCTTGCCGTCAGAGGTCTTCACCCAGCGGTCTGTGACGTTGCCCACAGCCATCTGGTCGTAGATGTGCTTGTTCTCGAAGGTGATCTGCGTCTGCTCCGACTGTCCCTCCTTCTTGGCAGGCTTGATGACGTAGAGGTCACTGGGGACGGTGATGCTCTGGCGTGTGCCGAGGAGCTTGCCCGTGTTGCCCAGAAGCTGGAGAGCCACGTAGTTGTGGTCGCCCTCGGTCAGCTTCTTCACCTCACCTTTGAGGTTGGTCTGGTAGGCATTGACCGTGGCGTGCCAGCAGCCGATGAAGTAGAGGGTCTTGGAGTCGGTGTTCCAGCAGTAGTCGTCGACATTGGAGTCGAAGGCCTCTGCGACATACGACTTCTTGCCCGTGGCCAGCTCATAGACACACAGGCGGTTGCGGTCGCTCTCGTAGCCATCGTGCTCCATGCTGAGCCAAGCCACATACTTGCCGTCCGGCGAGAAGCGCGGATTGACGTCGTAGCCGACGTTCATGTCGCCCTCCTGGTGGTTAACCTTCTGGTTGCGGAGCGACTTGGTATAGTTGATCTTTGGAGCCACATAGCCCTCGGGCTTGCAGAGGTTGCGGTCGGCCTTGGTCTCGATGTTGAAGAGGAAGATGTCGGCGTCGGTGGAGACGGCGTAGTCCACGCCCACCTTCTTGCGGCAGGTGTAGGCGATGTGCTTGGAGTCGGGGCTCCAGTCAAACTGCTCGATGCCACCAAAGGGTGCCAGCGGGCTCTCGTAGGGCTGTCCCTCGAGGATATCCCATCCTGCGTCGATGCCCTGGGCGGATACTTGTGCGACGAAGGGGTGAGCAATGCTCTCCACATAGTGGTCCCAGTGGCGGTAGTTCATGTCCGTGACGAGACGGCCCGATGCCATAGGAAGGTCGTCGGGGTTCTTCTTGATCGTGCCGTGATAGGGCAGCGACTTGATGAGCAGTACGCGGCTGCCGTCGGGTGAGAACTTGAATCCCTCGATGGCCGTGGCGTCCTTCGTGAGCTGTGTGCGGCCCGAGCCGTCAGGGTTCATGGCCCATACCTGACCTCCTCGAAGGAAGGCGATGCGCTTGCCACCTTCGATCCATACAGGGTCGCTCTCGCTCTTGGCGTCGGTGGTGAGTTTGGTCTGGCCCGTGCCGTCAGCGTTCATGATAAATAACACTTGGTGGCCGCGGTTCTCCTTCACGCTGTAGTAGCCCACCTGATAGACGACCTGCTTGCCGTCGGGTGAGGCTGCCGCAGAGCCCACACGTCCCATGGCCCAGAGAGTCTCGGGAGTCATGATGTCGCCTTTCAGCATCACCTGCTTGCTCTTGCCAATGTTCACGTCTTGTGCTTGCGTTTGTGCCACGCCGCCGCTCAGTAGCATCGCAGTCGTCATGGCGATTGTAAGGTTTTTGTTCATCGTTATAAATCTAAAGTACTCACGGACATTTTTGCCCGTGAGTAACCGTTGTTATTTCTGAAAAAGTGATTTTTTCCATGGATAGTCCTTTTGGTGTCTTCCCAGGAAAGATCCTTCTGCCTGAAAAGAGAGGCCGGGTGCTGTAAGACACCCGGTTGGTGGGGGAAGAGCTATTGCTTCTTCCTCCTGTTTAGATCCTCCTTCTTTCTTCTCAGTTCCTCCTGCTGCTTCTGCTGCAGTTCCTGCATGGCCTGCATGCGGGCCATCAGGCCGTTCTGCTTCTTAGGGTTCTTCTGGTTCTCCGAACGGCGTGCCTCAAGGTAGTCCAGCAACTTCTTCTCGTTGGTAGTCTTGCGCAGCGTGAACATGATGGCTGCGGAGAAGAACAGGGAGATGAAGTAGTAGAAGTTGAGACCTGACGAGTAGTCGTTGAACATGAAGAAGAACATCAGCGGCATGAGATACATCATCCACTGCATCATCTTCATCTGCTCGGCTTGCTGACCGACCATCTGGTCCTTCTGCTGCTGCATGGTGAACCAGGTGTAGAGGATGTTGGCACCGCAGAAGAGGATACAGGTCAGGGACAGGTGGTCGCCGATGAGCCAGATATTCGTACCCCATTCGACGATGGGGTCGTAGGTGCTCAGATCCTGCATCCACAGGAAACTCTGTCCGCGCAACTGGATGGCATTTGGCACGAAGTTGAACATTGCAATCCAGATCGGCAACTGGATCAGCATCGGTAGACAGCCTGAGAGCGGGCTGACGCCATACTCCGAGTAGAGCTGCATCATAGCCTGCTGCTTCTTCATCTGATCCTCCGGCTTGTCATACTGCTTCGTGGCCTCGTCGAGTTTCGGTTTGAGCACGCGCATCTTGGCAGAACTCATGTAGCTCTTCTTCACCATCGGGAAGGTGATGACCTTGAGCAGGAGTGTGATGAGGATGAGCACGACACCCATCGGGAAGAAGGTGCTCAGCCAGTCGAAGACATAGATGGTGAACCAGCGGTTGATGATACGGAAGAGCGGCCAGCCCAAATAGACAAGCTGCTGCATCTCCAGATCCTTGCCGAAGGCGCTCTCTTTCTCCACCTTCTGCAGGAGGCGGAAGTCGTTGGGGCCATAGTAGAACTCCAGTTCCGTGGCCTTCTTGCCCGTGGGGTCGAAGGCCGTCTTCAGGCGTGCCTGGTAGTTCTTCAGATAGTGCGACTCCTTCTTCAGCGGGGTGCTCTTCAGTCGTGCGCCCGTCTGGAAGTTGTCCTTCGAAATCATCACTGCCGAGAAGAATTGGTTCTTGAAGGCCACCCAGTCGAGGGCGTCCTCCGTGGTCTCCTCTTTCTCCGAAGCCTCGCTCAGATGGTCTGTGCCACCGTCGGCCTTCTTGTAGGTCAGTGTGGCGTAGCGATTCTCAAAGGTGAAGCCGCGCTCCTGCTGTCGTGCGTTCTCCTCCCAGGAGATGCCTACCTCGTTGTAGTCGGGGGCGAAGAGGCCACCCATGCCGTTGGCGCGCAGGCTCACGCGGAGGATATAGTCCTTGCCCAGGACGTAGTCCAGCGTCAGCGTCTTGCCCGGTGCAGCCTCCGCCGTCATCGTCACCGTGGAGTCGGTGATGTTGCTGGGCGTGAAGTAAAGGTCCTCTGTCTCGATATTGAGTTCTTTGCCCGATAGCAAGTAGTTGAGCCGCTGGTCGTTGCCCTCGAAGAGGGTGACGTCCTTGGTATCTTTCGAACCGTCCTGCACCTTCAGGTTGTGGCCCACATAGTCCTTGATGACGGCCTTGGCCACCGTACCACCCTTCGTGGAGAGCGTGAGGGCGAGCTTTCCGTTCTGGAGCACCACGTCCTGTGCCGTGCCCGAGAGCGACTTGTGGAAGAGGGCCGACGTATCGGCTTGGGCCTTCTCTTGCTGTTGCTGCTGCAGCGCCTCCTTCTTGGCCTGCTGCTGTTTGGCTTTGACCGCACGGAGAGAGTCTTCTACAAACTCCTTCCGCTGCTGCTCTAGCTGCTCCTCCGAGGGCTGTTGCCACCAAGCAAAGCCGAAGAGGATCAGCGCAATGAGCACAAAGCCGGTAATCGTATTTTTGTCCATTCGTTTATCTGATACTGTTTCTTTGTCTGATGAGAGGTGCTACTACGCCTTGTGGTTCTCGCCTGCCACGCGGACGAAGTCGAGGAAGAGGGGGTGTGGCTTCAGCACCGTACTCTGATACTCGGGGTGGAACTGCGTGCCGATGTACCATTTCAGCCCTGGTATCTCCACAATCTCGATAAGGTCGCTCTCGGGATTGCGTCCCACGCAGTTCATGCCGTTGCGCTCAAACTCCTTCTCGAAGTTGTTGTTGAACTCATAGCGATGGCGGTGGCGCTCCTGGATGTGCTCAGACTTATATATATTGAACACGCGCGAACCTTGTTTTAATACACACTCGTAGGCACCCAGACGCATCGTACCACCCATGTTGGTGATGTTCTTCTGCTCCTCCATGATGTCGATGACGTTGTGGGGTGTCTTCTTGTCCATCTCGCGGCTGTTGGCGTCGGCGTAGCCCAGCACGTTGCGTGCAAACTCCACCACCATCATCTGCATACCGAGGCAGATACCGAAGGTCGGGATATCGTGGGTGCGGCTGTAGTGGGCAGCGATGACCTTGCCCTCGATGCCACGCTGGCCGAAGCCCGGACAGACGACGATGCCGTCCTGTCCCTTGAGCATCTCGCCGACGTTCTCCTCGGTGATCTCCTCGGAGTTGACAAACGTCAGTACGGTCTTGCGGTCGTTGTATGTGCCAGCCTGAAGCAGCGCCTCGCGGATACTCTTGTAGGCGTCCTGCAGGTCATATTTGCCGACGAGTCCGATGTGCACTTCCTCGGTGGCCTTGGCGCGGCGGTCGAGGAACGACTTCCACGGACCCAGGGCCGGACGCTCTCCGATAGGCTCGTGACACTTGCGCAGGATGGCTTCGTCGAGCCCCTGATTCTGCATGGCCACGGGCACCTCGTAGATGCTCGGCAGGTCCTCGCTCTGCACGACGCAGTCGAAATCGACGTTGCAGAAGTTGGCCACCTTCTTGCGAATGCCCTCGTCGAGGTGCTTCTCCGTGCGAAGGACGAGCACGTCGGGCTGGATACCGACGCTCTGGAGCTCCTTCACGCTGTGCTGCGTGGGCTTTGTCTTCAGCTCACCCGCTGCGTGCAGGTAGGGCACGTAGGTCAGGTGGACGTTGATGGCGCGGTCGCCCAGCTCCCATTTCATCTGGCGGATCGCCTCCATGAACGGCGCACTCTCGATGTCGCCGATCGTACCGCCAATCTCGGTGATGACGAAGTCGTAGTGATATTTCTGGCCAAGCTGCTTGATGTTGCGCTTGATCTCGTCCGTGATGTGAGGTACGACCTGGATGGTCTTGCCCAAATAGTCGCCGCGGCGCTCCTTGTCGATGACGCTCTTGTAGATGCGGCCCGTCGTCATGGAGTTGGCCTTGGTGGTCTGGATGCCGGTGAACCGCTCATAGTGTCCCAAGTCAAGGTCCGTTTCCATACCATCGACCGTCACATAGCACTCGCCATGCTCATAGGGGTTCAGCGTTCCCGGGTCGATATTGATGTAGGGATCGAACTTCTGAATGGTGATGTTATAGCCCCTTGCCTGGAGCAGCTTGCCGATAGATGAGGAGATAATCCCCTTGCCAAGCGATGAAACTACACCGCCGGTCACAAAGATGTATTTTGTCTCAGCCACTTTGTTGATAAATGTATATGTTATAACAAGGTGCAAATTTACAATAAATAACCGAAAGTGGCAAGTTCTTACGGCTTTTATTTGTATCTTTGCGCCTAAATTAATAACGCTCGAACGAATGAAAACGATGATATGGATGGCGTTTAGCCTGCTTTGCCTGCCGACAATCGCGACGGCCCAGGCCAGATCGCACGCCTCAAGATCCGCAGTTTCAGCGGTTTCCGTAGAAAAGCCCCATGGCGATCTCTCGGAACCTGTCGACTCGCTCGCGCTCCTGCGCGATTCTATCTTTGGTGATGCGGCTCGTCGACCTGCCTACCGTCCTTCCAAGGTTGCTCCGCTCTCCGCAGCACAACTTTTCCTGCCTCTGACCTTCTACAAGGGCAAGGTGCTCGATGCTTTCTCCCTCTCTGGTGGAGGCACGGGGGAGCAGGCCTTTGTCGATAGCACCCTGCTGGGCCTCTATGTGCGCCGGCCCGACTTGGTGCGCACCACTTCTGCTCGCCTCCGTGCCGACCGTTCCGACCTCGACCTCATCGAGGCGCCCATACAGACCGAGACGGAGATGGGCGACCATGCAGACCCCATGCCCGTGGAGCCCGACGTCGTGCCCGTCCAGCTGGTGGTCCATAAGCCCAACTTCTGGCATTACTCGGGCTACTACTCCCTGCGCTTCATGCAGAACTACGTCTCCGACAACTGGTATAAGGGAGGCGAGAGCAACTACTCCGCCTTGGGATCCGTCATCATGGAGGCCAACTACAACAACAAGCAGAAGGTGAAGTGGGAGAACAAGCTGGAGATGCGCTTCGGATTTCAGAGTTCCCGTTCCGACTCGCTCCATCGCTACAAAACCACGGAGGACCTAATCCGACTCACCTCCAAGTTGGGGCTGCAGGCTTCGAAACGTTGGTACTACACGCTCCAGCTGCTCACCTACACGCAGTTCACCCACAGTTACCGGTCCAACGATCCGACCCTCTACTCCGACTTCCTTGCCCCGCTCAATGTCAACCTCTCTTTGGGTATGGACTATAGTGTCGATTGGCAGCACCATCGCTTGAAGGGCAACATCCATCTCGCTCCGCTGGCCTACAACATGAAGTACACCCGTGTGCGCTCCCTCTCCTCCCGCCTCGGCATCGAGGACAACCGCAGGGTGCTCAACGACTTTGGTTCGGAGTTTACGGTCGATCTCTCGTGGACGCTGATGGAGGACCTGACCTGGCGCACGCGCCTCTATGGCTACACTACCTACGAGCGTGTGGAGTTGGAATGGGAAAACACGTTCGTCTTCCAGTTCAACCGCTTCGTCTCTGCGCAGATCTTCCTCTATCCCCGCTTCGACGATGGCGTGGCGCGCGATAGCCACCACGGCTACTTGCAGTTTAAGGAGTACGCCTCGATAGGCTTCAATTTCAGTTTTTAGATTTTGGACTGAGCCCCCTGTTTGGAGCATGGGCCTTGCCACCAGCGATCAAGCGAAGCTGGAGACAAGGCCCATGTCTCATATTAGCGGTAGTCCCCCTCCTTATCCGAGGATCTTTCCCCGGTTGATGATGCCCACGTAGGTCAGCAGGATTACGTTCATCATCAGGGCGTAGATGATGGCGGGGATGGCCATGCGCCCGTCGTTGAAGACAAAGGGGCTGGAGGCCACGGCGATGGCCTGGGCTGCGTTCTGCATGCCCACCTCGATGACGATGGTGCGCCGCTCCTGTGTACGCAGGCGGAATACGTAGCAGAGCAGTCCCGCCCCTGTGGTGGCACAGAGGAGAAGCAGGGTGGTGGCCAGGCCCAGCGTGCCGAAGTTGTCGGCGATAGTGGTCTTGTGCTGCACGAAGAAGATGCCGGCCAGCAGCATCAGGGCCGGGAAGGCCAGTCGGGAGAGCACTCGCTCGATCTTTCGGGCCGTCTCTCGCCAGTAGTGGCGCACGCCAATGCCCAGAAGGATGGGCAGCAGCATCGTCACCACGTTTTGCATCAGCAGGTTGACCACGGGTAGCTTCACCCCCATGGCCTCGCCCAGGTGGGCGGTGGTGGCCTGCATGATCAGCGGGACGGTGAAGAGGGTGATGAGGCTGCTGACGGCCGTGAGCGATACCGACAGGGCCACGTCGCCCTTGGCCAGCATCGAGAAGACATTGGACGAACTGCCTCCAGGACAGCAGGCGATGAGCATCAGGCCGATGGTGAAGAGCGGGCTCAGCGACAAGGCGCCTGCCACGCCCCAGGCGATGAGGGGCAGCAGGAGCAGTTGGCCGATCATGCCGGCCAGGACAGCTTTGTAGCGGAGCATGCCCAAGCGGAAGTCCTTGCCCTCCAGCGTCAGTCCGAGGTCAAACATCAGGATGGTGAGGATAGGCAATACGATAAACAGACTGTTCATAGTTTTGGTTTGATATAGGTTCGATTTAATTGATAACCAAGGTTGTGTGCGTACGCCGACAAACTGCTTCCGTGTCTGCCTTCTGTCCTGTTTGGAGAGAGGAAGATGGAAGCAGTCTGTCTGCGCAATAGGATGACGGATTGGGAAAAGCCTGTCTGGGTCTTGGGTCTTTCGCCCGCGGTCCCATGGGCGTCCCGTTCCAGTTTCTTTCTCTTATTCTACATGGAGGGCCTTGAGGATATCGGCCATCTTCTGCTTTGTCGTCACCTCGGTGGGTACGAGCGGCAGGCGGAGCACGTTCTCTATCATGCCCATGTCGTTGAGCAGGGCCTTCACGCCTGCGGGGTTGCCATCGACGAAGAGGAGCTTGTAGAGTTCGGTAAACTGATGGTGGATCTTGCGTGCCTCGCCATAGTTGCCCTCAAACTCCAGGCGGATCATGCGGGAGAACTGGCGGGGCAGGGCGTTGCCGATGACCGAGATCACACCGACGGCTCCGCTGGCTATCATCGGGAACGTCAGCGCGTCGTCGCCGCTGATCACCTCAAAGCCCTCAGGCTTGTTCTTGATGATCTCGTCGACTTGCTCCAGACTGCCCGAGGCTTCCTTGATACCCACGATGTTGGGGAAGTCCTTGGCGATGCGGCACGTCGTGGCCGCCTTCATGTTCACTCCCGTGCGTCCTGGCACGTTGTAGAGCACCAAGGGCAGCGGACTGGCCTCGGCGATGGCCTTGAAGTGCTGGTACAAGCCCTCCTGCGACGGCTTGTTGTAGTAAGGACAGATGCTCAGGATGCCGTCGATACCCTCCCAGTCGCTGGACTTCATCTCCTCGATGACGGCCCGCGTGTTGTTGCCGCCACAGTATTTGAGCAGGGGCACGCGGCCCTTCACCACGCTCTTGACGACCCGGGTGATCTCGTCTTTCTCGCTCCGCGTCAGGCAGGGCGTCTCGCCCGTTGTGGCCAGGATGCACAGGAAGTCGGCACCATTGTCCAGTTGATAGTTGACGAGTCGCTCCAAAGCCTCGAAATCGATGCTCATGTCGCTCTTGAAAGGAGTGATCAGCGCAACTCCCAATCCTCTGAAAATATTACTCATATTGTTGTCTGTTCTTGTGTCTCCTCCCCGCTTTCCGGTGAGAGGAACTGGGTAAAAGATGCTATGTTTTGACTTTGATGGCGCAAAAATAAGCCTTTTTTCTCAAACTGGCAACCAAAGTGTTCATTTATTTAGCCAAAACACCATTTTCCTGCGGTTCCAGCCCGTCATACTCCACATCCCACAGAAATAGCGCGTGGGCTGGCATGCTCTCGCCCGCGTCGCTCCTGGTGCCCTTTGCGAGCACCTCCTCCAGCCTTTGCAGCGAGAGGCGTCCGCGTCCCACCTCCACCAGGGTGCCCACCACGGCGCGCACCATGTTGCGCAGGAAGCGGTTGGCGGAGATGGTGAAGCACCAGGCCTCGCCGTCCAGATGGTCCCAGCGGGCCTCGTAGAGGTCGCAGACGGTCGTTTTCACGTCGCTTCCCGCCTTGCAGAAACATTGGAAGTCGCGTGTGCCGACAAGCATCTGTGCCGCCGCGTTCATCTGGTCGAAGTCGAGGGCGTAGTGGATCTCGTGGGAGTAGGCCCTGCGAAAGGGGTCTTTCCGCGTGTGGATGTAGTAGTGGTAGGTGCGCCTTTTGGCCGAGAAGCGCGCGTGGAGATCCGAGGGCACGGGTAGGATCTGGCTCACGGAGATGTCGCGGGGCAACATCTTGTTGAGGCGGTAGGCCAGCTGGTGGCAGTCGAGGGGAAGCTCCAGCGGCTCCTGCAGGTCGAAATGGGCCACCATCAGCCGGGCGTTGACCCCAGCGTCAGTCCGTCCCGCCCCCGTCACGTCGATGGGGGTGTGCAGCAGGGTCGAGAGTGCCTTCTCCAGCGCCTCCTCCACGGTGATGCCGTTGGGCTGTATCTGCCAACCGTGGTAGGCGCGCCCGTCAAACGATAGGTAAATGAAATATCTATACATAAATCTAATAATGCGAATCGAAGACAATACACTAAAAAGGCTCGATGGTACAATGGCGGGCAATGTTCTTAGCCTCTCCTTTTAATCCTCTTAATCCTCCTTGATTTTCCAGTCGCTGATCGTGCGCTGAGTACTGTCAAAACTAATGCCCACTTTTACCAGCCGCTTACCTTCAGCATGATAAGGCAGCATGTAGCCCTTTT
>ENA-OYWQ01001378-OYWQ01001378.1-human-gut-metagenome-genome-assembly--contig:-NODE-1378-length-10537-cov-4.799847_pt1 | contig 10537 bp, 7 predicted proteins | sample MGYA00244810_ERZ653396 | MGnify/ENA primary metagenome ERZ653396 (study PRJEB26926, sample SAMN06165045) | human gut metagenome | biome: ENVO:00009003; feature: ENVO:2100002; material: ENVO:00002003... | reverse complement strand
CGAGATACTGATCGGTCTCGTGGGCTCGGAGATGTGTATAAGAGACAGCAGCAGGCCGTGGTCCACGAACACGCAGGTGAGCTGGTCGCCGATGGCCTTGTGTACCAGAGCGGCGGCCACGGCGGAATCAACGCCGCCGGACAGGCCGCAGATCACCTCGGCGTCGCCGACCTGCTCGCGGATCTTCTTGACTTGATCCTCGATAATCGAGGAGGCATCCCAGTCGTTGGGCAGCGCGGCGCAACGGTGCAGGAAGTTTTCGATAAGCTTCTGGCCAAGCGGGGAGTGCTTGACTTCCGGGTGCCACTGCACACCATAGAGCTTGCGGGATTCGTCCGCCATGGCGGCCACGGGCGCGCCTTCGGTGTGGGCCAGCACTTCGAAGCCGGCCGGGGCCTGTTCGACCGCCACACCGTGGCTCATCCACGTGGTCTGCTCGGCGGGGGAGTCGGCGAGGATGCCGGCGGCGTCGTCGATGGTGGCTGAGGTCTTGCCGTATTCGCCGAGCGCGGCCTTATCCACCTTGCCGCCGAGCTCATAGGCCATGACCTGGAAGCCGTAGCAGATACCAAGCACCGGAACACCGGATTCGAATACCTTGGTGTCTATGGTCGGCGCGCCGGGCTCGAACACGGAGGCCGGGCCGCCAGACAGAATAATCGCCTTCGGATCCTTGGCCAGGATCTCGTCGACCGGCATGGAATGAGGGACCAGCTCGGAGTACACGCCTGCTTCGCGCACGCGGCGGGCGATGAGCTGGGCGTACTGGGCGCCGAAGTCGACGACAAGCACAGGACCGTTTGCCATTGATATTCCCCTAACGTTCATTGGAATTTTACGTGGGCTGAACACCCCTGATTATCACTGGTCAAGGCGACAAGGCCGACACGCAGAGACTATGTGCGCAAATCGAACAAACTACATGCCTGTAGACGGACAACACGCCGATTTCGAACATGGGAAATCGAACGTGCGCTGTTCTAGCCAAATGCTGGATTTCCGCATGCTTCCGCCGTTTTGAAAAAGTATGTTGAAAAAACTAATGTTGACAAACGGTCAGTCGAACCGCACAAATACTGAAATATCCGCAACAATTTCGAACACACCCGCAAGAAATCGTTCAAAAGTCGCGTTGTCCTCGTACCATGACGATTGATTGGGAACGGAAAACCTTGGCACCGCAAGGGTCGGGGACCGTGACCGAACAGAAATAATCAATCGCACGATCACGTGCAGGAGTACAGGAGTACACATGACGAGTCCTGTTATTGGCACCCCTTGGAAGAAGCTCAACGCTCCGGTTTCCGAGGAAGCCCTCGAAGGCGTTGACAAGTACTGGCGCGTTGCCAACTACCTTTCCATCGGCCAGATTTATCTGCGTTCCAACCCGCTGATGAAGGAGCCCTTCACCCGCGAAGATGTGAAGCACCGTCTGGTGGGCCACTGGGGCACTACCCCTGGCCTGAACTTCCTCATCGGCCACATCAACCGTTTCATTGCTGACCACGGCCAGAACACCGTGATCATCATGGGCCCGGGCCACGGTGGCCCGGCCGGTACCTCCCAGTCCTACCTGGACGGCACCTACACCGAGACCTTCCCGAAGATCACCAAGGACGAAGCTGGTCTGCAGAAGTTCTTCCGTCAGTTCTCTTACCCGGGCGGCATTCCGTCCCACTTCGCTCCGGAGACCCCGGGCTCCATCCACGAGGGTGGTGAGCTGGGTTACGCTCTGTCCCACGCTTACGGCGCCATCATGGACAACCCGAGCCTGTTTGTCCCGGCCATCGTCGGCGACGGCGAGGCTGAGACCGGCCCGCTGGCTACCGGCTGGCAGTCCAACAAGCTCGTGAACCCGCGCACCGACGGTATCGTGCTGCCGATCCTGCACCTCAACGGCTACAAGATCGCCAACCCGACCATCCTGTCCCGCATCTCCGACGAAGAGCTCCACGAGTTCTTCCACGGCATGGGTTACGAGCCCTACGAGTTCGTCGCTGGCTTCGATGATGAGGACCACATGTCCATCCACCGTCGCTTCGCCGAGCTGTGGGAGACCATCTGGGACGAGATCTGCGACATCAAGGCCACCGCTCAGACCGACAACGTGCACCGTCCGTTCTACCCGATGCTGATCTTCCGCACCCCGAAGGGCTGGACCTGCCCGAAGTACATCGACGGCAAGAAGACCGAGGGCTCCTGGCGTTCCCACCAGGTGCCGCTGGCTTCCGCCCGCGACACCGAGGCCCACTTCGAGGTTCTCAAGAACTGGCTCGAGTCCTACAAGCCGGAAGAGCTGTTCGACGCCAACGGTGCTGTCAAGGACGACGTCCTTGCCTTCATGCCGAAGGGCGAGCTGCGTATCGGTGCCAACCCGAACGCCAACGGTGGTGTGATCCGCAACGACCTGAAGCTGCCGAACCTCGAGGACTACGAGGTCAAGGAAGTGGCTGAGTACGGCCACGGCTGGGGCCAGCTCGAGGCCACCCGTACCCTGGGTGCCTACACTCGCGACATCATCAAGAACAACCCGCGCGACTTCCGCATCTTCGGACCGGATGAGACCGCTTCCAACCGTCTGCAGGCTTCCTACGAAGTCACCAACAAGCAGTGGGATGCCGGCTACATCTCCGACGAGGTCGACGAGCACATGCACGTCTCCGGCCAGGTCGTTGAGCAGCTGTCCGAGCACCAGATGGAAGGCTTCCTCGAGGCCTACCTGCTGACCGGTCGTCACGGCATCTGGAGCTCCTACGAGTCCTTCGTCCACGTGATCGACTCCATGCTGAACCAGCACGCCAAGTGGCTTGAGGCTACCGTCCGCGAGATTCCGTGGCGCAAGCCGATCGCCTCCATGAACCTGCTGGTCTCCTCCCATGTTTGGCGTCAGGACCACAACGGCTTCTCCCATCAGGATCCGGGTGTCACCTCCGTCCTGCTGAACAAGTGCTTCCACAACGACCACGTCATCGGCATCTACTTCGCCACCGATGCGAACATGCTGCTGGCCATCGCCGAGAAGTGCTACAAGTCCACCAACAAGATCAACGCCATCATCGCTGGTAAGCAGCCTGCTGCCACCTGGCTGACCCTGGACGAGGCTCGTGCCGAGCTCGAGAAGGGTGCCGCCGCTTGGGATTGGGCTTCCACCGCCAAGAACAACGATGAGGCCGAGGTCGTGCTTGCCGCCGCCGGCGATGTCCCGACTCAGGAGATCATGGCTGCTTCCGACAAGCTGAAGGAACTGGGCGTCAAGTTCAAGGTTGTGAACGTTGCCGACCTGCTCTCCCTGCAGTCCGCCAAGGAGAACGACGAGGCTCTGACCGACGAGGAGTTCGCCGACATCTTCACCGCCGACAAGCCGGTGCTGTTCGCGTACCACTCCTACGCTCACGACGTGCGTGGCCTGATCTACGACCGTCCGAACCACGACAACTTCAACGTCCACGGCTACGAGGAGGAGGGCTCCACCACCACCCCGTACGACATGGTTCGTGTCAACCGCATCGACCGCTACGAGCTGACCGCTGAGGCTCTGCGCATGATCGACGCCGACAAGTACGCCGACAAGATCGACGAGCTCGAGAAGTTCCGTGATGAGGCCTTCCAGTTCGCCGTCGACAACGGCTACGACCACCCGGACTACACCGACTGGGTGTACTCCGGCGTGAACACCGACAAGAAGGGTGCCGTCACCGCTACCGCCGCTACCGCTGGCGACAACGAGTGATAACACCTCCACGGTGTTGTTAGTTCGCTAACACCAAAGGGCTCGGGATTCGTCCCGAGCCCTTTGCTTATTCATAAGCCCTGTCACGGCGGGGCAGAACAAAGCGAACTGTTGTGATGTTTTAATCGCGTAGCACCCTGAAATGCAGCAGGGCATTGCGCACACCGTCGTGGTCCACATCGTCAGTGATGTAGTCGGCGGCGGCCTTGGGCTCGGCGGTCGCATTGCCCATCGCGACCCCGATGCCGGCGTAGGCGAGCATATCCGTGTCATTGCCGCCATCGCCGAAGGCCATGGTCTGCTCGCGCGTGATGCCGTAATGCGCCATGAACCGCTGGATGCCGCGCGGCTTGCCGCCATCGGCCGGAATCAGATCCGTGAAATCCGGATGCCAACGTACCCCGCGCACATTGCTGCACAGTCCCACCAGTTCGGCCTCCAGCTCGGGCCCGACAAAGGGACTGATCTGGAAAGTCTCATGATCCAGCGCGCGGGTGCGCGGGTCCTCGAAATACCGGGTCGGTGCGGTTTTGCCCAGTTTGCTCCACGTGGCGCGAAGCAGATCATTGGACTGGTTGAAGTACACGTAATCCTTCTCGCCGAAATTGCACACCACATCGGGGTGACGGTCCAGCCAGTCGAGAATCACCTCAATATCAGCAGTATCCAAGGCCTGCGAGGCAAAGAAGCCGGTGTCATCAAAACAATACTGCCCATTGAACGCCACCACGCCATCGAACGTCACCGGCATGGTATCCAGCACCACGTGCATCTGTGAAGGCGCGCGGCCCGTGCAAATCAGCACCTTGACGCCTGCGGCCTGCAGCCGGTGAATCGCCTCGATTGTGGAATCCGGCACCGTATGGGTCGTGAAACTGGTGAGCGTGCCATCGATATCGAAGAATACGGCTCGGATATCGGCATTGGCAGTATCGGTAGTCATAGCTTCCATTGTCAAAGCCCCTCTCGACGTGCTTTCCGGCGTGTTCGGCACGCCTATAGCGGGTTATCAAACGCACGAATCCCGGACATTGCATGCGCGCCATAAAAGACACCTATATGGCAATCGGCCATTTTCCGTCACTTTCGCGGTTCAAGCGCGTTATGGTGTTACCCGACATCAATTTTGGAGAGAGGAAATCCAATGACAGCAGCAACCCAGCCGGCAACCCCGGCCGCTCCTAACAATAACGAGCCGGTGCGTGTGAACCACACCGCCCGCAACGTCATCATCACCATCGTGGTCGTGGCGATTATCGCCGTGGCCGCGTTCTTCGGCTACCGCGCGTTTGCCGGTGCCAACGAGTCGTCCGCCAAGGGCAGCAAGGGCAACCCGGTCAAGATCGGCGTGGTCGGCGCTACCAACCCCGAATGGGTCAAGTTCAAGCAGGACGCCGAGAAGGCCGGCATCTACGTCGACATCGTCGACTTCCAGGACTACACCTCCGAAAACCCGGCCCTTGACTCCGGCGAGCTGGACCTCAACGAATTCCAGCACCTGCTCTACTTGGCCAACTACAACGTGAGCAACAAGAAGGACCTGCAGCCCATCGGCGGCACCGCCATCTACCCGCTCGGCGTGTACTCCACCAAGGTCAAGGACATCAAGGACCTGAAGCAGGGCGACACCGTCACCATTCCGAACGACGAAACCAACCAGGCCCGCGCTATCGGCGTGCTCAAGGCCGCCGGTCTCGTGACGCTCAAGGGCGACTGGACCGCCTTCTCCACCCCGGCCTACATCGACGAAGCCAAGAGCAAGGTCAAGGTCACCCCGCTCAAGGCCGAACAGGTGGCCACCACCCTGAAGGACCCGACCATCGCCGCTGGTGTGATCAACAACGACTACGTGGCCGATGCCGGTCTCGACCCGAAGGACGCCATCTACCAGGATGACGCCGAATCCGAAGAGGCTCGCCCCTACATCAACGTGTGGGTGGCCCGCAAGGCGGACGTGAACAACGAGACCTACAAGAAGCTCGTTTCCATCTACCAGCAGAAGGATGTGCTCGACGCCCTGCAGGAGAACTCCGGCGGTACCGCGGTGTTCGCCGACAAGTTCAGCGCCAGCGAGCTGCAAGGCTTCCTGTCCGACATTGAGAAGGATGCCAAGGCCCAGCAGTGAGCCGCGGCTGATACGAGCGCACGACTAGCCTGTCCATAGCCATTACCACCAAGCGGAGCGAGTACCCGAGCCAACAATCGGGATTCGCTCCGCTTCCGTGACCGGACACCAACAACCAGCATCAGGGAGCACTATGAGCGACCCCATCATCACCTTCGACCATGTCGTGAAGGAATTCAAAACACGCGGACGCGGCGCGAACATCGCACGAGCCGTGGATGACGTCAGCCTGACCATCGATCGCGGTGACATCTTCGGCATCATCGGCTATTCCGGTGCAGGCAAATCCACACTGGTCCGGCTTATCAACGCGCTCGAACGACCCACCTCCGGCACTGTGACCGTGCTTGGTACTGATATCACCTCTCTGAGTGAGACCAAGCTGCGGCCCATCCGCCAGAAAATCGGCATGATTTTCCAGCAGTTCAACCTGTTCTCCACCAAAACCGTGGCCCAGAACATCGCCTACCCACTGCAACTCGATCACTGGCGCAAGGACTATCAGGATCGTCGTGTCAACGAACTCCTTGAATTCGTGGGCCTCAGTGAGCACGCAAACAAATACCCTTCGCAGCTGTCCGGCGGCCAGAAGCAGCGCGTCGGCATCGCCCGCGCACTGGCCACTAATCCGGAGATTCTGCTCGCCGACGAAGCCACCAGCGCGCTCGACCCGGAAACCACCACCGAAGTGCTGGCCTTGCTCAAGCGTGTGAACGAGGAATTCGGCATCACCATTGTGCTTATCACCCATCAGATGAACGTGGTCCAGCAGATTGCCGGCCGCGTGGCCGTAATGAGCGCCGGACGCGTGGTCGAATCCGGCGACGTATACGATGTGTTCGCTGCACCCCAGCAGCCGGTGACCAAGCGATTCATTGCCACCGCATTGTCTGGCCTGCCCGAGGAAGACCGGGTCGAGCGATTGCATCACGAATGGTCGGGCCGCATTGTCACCGTGCTTATCCGCCAAAAGGACGTTTCCGGCACCCAAGGCCATGAACTCAAGGCATCCGGACAGAATATCTCCGAACTCATCGCCAAATACGGCGTCGAATCCAGCCTGCTCTACGGCGGCATCGACACGGTCAAGGGGACCGCCATCGGTGCCATCACCTACGAATTCAACGGGCCCGGCTGGCATGTGGACGAATTCCTGCGCGAGCTCGCCGCCAATAGCGACGTCATCGACTTCGGCACCGCCGCAAAGCCTGTGGCCTACGCCGACGCAGTCGCCGGACATGCCTCCTACGCCGAAGACCGCGCCCATGACCCACTGGCGGCCGATACTGCCACCGCGCCCGCCGCGTCCGCCGCCGCACATGAAGGAGCCAACGCATGATCATCCTCGCCAACCCGCGTAGCGACTGGAACGTGCTGCGTCCACTACTGTTCGAATCCATTGGCCAGACCCTGACCATGGTGCTCGTCACCCTCGTCATCGGCGGATTCCTCGGCCTGATCCTCGGCGTGGTGCTCTATGGCACCCGCCCCGGCAACCTGTTCGAGAACGCGGTCGTCTACCGCATCCTTGACATCATCGTCAACATCGTGCGCCCGATTCCGTTCATCATCTTCCTGGCAGCCATGCAGCCGCTCACCATCGTCGTGGTCGGCACGTCCATCGGCACCGTGGCCGCCATCTTCCCGATGGTGGTGATGTGCACCTTCGCCACCTCGCGTCTGGTCGAACAGAATCTCGTGCCGGTCGACCCGGGAGTAATCGAGGCCGCGCGTTCGATGGGTGCCGGCAAGCTCACCATCATCCGCACCGTGCTCATCCCCGAAGCCCTGGCACCGCTGATCCTGGCCTACGCCTTCCTGTTCATTGGCGTGCTCGACATGTCTGCCATGGCCGGCTACATCGGCGGTGGCGGTCTCGGTAACTTCGCCATCGCCTACGGCTACCAGAAGTTCGACCAGACCGTCACCTGGACGGCCGTGATCATCATGATCGTACTGGTCCAGGTGGTGCAGGGCATCGCCAACGCCATCGCCAAACGACTGCTCAAACGCCAGCAATAACAAGGCATACTGACCCCATAGATCGCGGCCCTCGCCAATATGGAGCGAGGGCCGCAATATATTCTTCGCGCTACTAGAATCGGGAACCATGAGTGAACATATCGACATCGACCACGAACTCATCACTATCCGCCACTACCTGCACGCCCATCCGGAGCGTAGTTTCCGTGAATTCGGCACCAGCATCTATCTGACCGACCAGCTCAAGGCGCACGGCATCGAGATCCTGCACAACCCGCTGGAGACTGGTGTTGTGGGGCTCATTCAGGGCGAGGCCGGTCCCGGGCCGCGTATCGGGCTGCGCGCTGACATCGACGGCCTGCCCATCGTGGAAGACTCCGGACTGGAGTTCAGCTCCGTCAATGAAGGCGTGATGCACGGCTGCGGCCACGACCTGCACATGACCGGTCTGCTCGGTGCCGCCTTCTGGCTCGCCGAGCACCGTGACAAGTTCGCCGGCTCGATCAAGATTCTGTTCCAGCCGAGTGAGGAGACCGGCCAAGGCGCTCGCGCCATGATCGACGCCGGACTCGTGGATGACGTCGAAGCCATTATCGGCACGCACAACAACCCCAACTATGCGCCCGGCCAGCTGGCCATCGGCGTTGAGCCGATGATGGCCGGCTGCGTGAAATTCCGCGTGACCCTCCACGCCCAAGGCACCCACGCCGGTTACCCGTACAAGGGCACCGGGCCCATCGAAGCGCTCGCCAGTATTATTCTGAGCCTGCAGACCATCGTGAGCCGCAACGTCACGCCCTTCCACCCGCTGGTGCTGTCCGTTACCGAAGTGCACGGCGGCCATGTGTGGAACGTGGTGCCCGCCGAAGCCGGATTCCAAGGGACTGTGCGCTATTTCCACAAGTCGGATGGCAATCTGGTCGGCCGCCGATTCAAGGAAGTGGTGGAACACACCGCCGAGGCATACGGCATCAGCGCCGACGTGGTCTGGGGTGACTTTCAAGACCCGCTGGTCTCCGATCCAGGTCTCGCCAAGGCCGTGGCGGCGGATGTCAACGACTACGCGCAGCTCGAACCGATACGTCAGTCGATGGCGGGGGAGGACTTCTGCGAATTCGCCAAGGTGACGTTGCCGGTGTTCGCGTTCGTCGGGTCAAACGGCCAGGAAGGTTGCGCCGACTGGCATAGCCCGCATTTCGTGGGTCTCGACGAATCCATTCCCACCTTCGTCAACTTCTACGTCAACACCGCTCTGCGCGTGCTCAACGAGCTGAGGTAAATCCTTTTCTGGCTCACCTCCGGAGGCTGAGGCGTTAGGCAGACAGCCCAGTGGGCTGTCTGTAGCCGAAGGTGAGGCGACAGCCGAACCAGATATGTGCGGGCCTCGCCCGTCCATAAGTGCAGGACGAGCTATCAGCGAAGCTGACTGAGGGGAGTGGCATTCGTTCATTAGGTCGATTCATCGTCCATTAGGTCGGTGAACGGCGATACTGGTTGTTGGAATCGCGCCATTGCAACGACTGATATCGCATTGCAGTGACCTAATGAACGCAAAAACGACCTAATGAATGACGCCAAGCCGGAAGAACAGGCAATCCGACGTCATACGCGGCTACACTAAGAATCTATGACACAGCTTCGCTTCGCACTCGCCCAGATCGACACCTGCGTCGGCGCGCTTGACGCCAACGCCGCCAAGGTGCTCGACTACTCCCGTAAAGCCGCCGCAGGAAACGCCCAAGTGGTTGTTTTCCCGGAAATGACCCTCACCGGATACCCCATCGAGGATCTGGCCCTGCGCCGCACCTTCCGCCAAGCCGCATGGGACAAGGCCAACGAACTCGCCACCCAGCTCAACGACGACGGCCTCGGCGATCTGTTCGTGGTGGTCGGCACCGTGGGCACCGACCGCAAGACCTCCAAGCCGCGCAACCGACTGGTGGTCTTGCACCAAGGCGTGGTCTGGGCTGGCTACGACAAGCACTTCCTGCCCAACTACGGCGTGTTCGACGAATTCCGCATCTTCTCCGCCGGCGACCGCTCCGTGACCCTCGACGTGGACGGCGCCACCATTGGCGTGGCCATCTGCGAGGACATCTGGCAGGACGGCGGCCCGGTGGCCGACCTGGCCACCAAGAACATCGACCTGCTGCTCACCATCAACGGCTCGCCGTATGAGGAAGGCAAGACCAACACCCGTTTCGAGCTCGCCCAGCGTCGTGCCGCCGAGGTTAACGCCCCGGTCATCTACCTGAATCAGGTCGGCGGTCAAGACGACCTCGTCTTCGACGGCGGCAGCTTCGTGGTCGACGCCGACGGCACGCTTATCGAACGCAGCCCGATGTTCATGGAAAACCTGACGTTCTGGGACTTCGATTCCGCCGCCGAACATCAGGCCAAGGCCGAGATCGTTCCGGAACTCGACCCGGACGAAGAGGTATACACCGCCTGCGTGCTCGGCCTCAAGGACTACATGGCCAAGAACCACTTCACCGGCGTGACGCTGGGCCTCTCAGGAGGCATCGACTCCGCACTGGTAGCCGCCATGGCGGCCGACGCATGCGGCGGCGAGAACGTCTGGGGCATCTCCATGCCCTCCATGTACTCCTCCGACGGTTCCAAAGACGACGCCGCCGATTTGGCCTCCAACATCTGTCTCTTATACACATCTCCGAGCCCACGAGACCGATCAGTATCTC
>ENA-OYWQ01001367-OYWQ01001367.1-human-gut-metagenome-genome-assembly--contig:-NODE-1367-length-10573-cov-4.807378_pt1 | contig 10573 bp, 8 predicted proteins | sample MGYA00244810_ERZ653396 | MGnify/ENA primary metagenome ERZ653396 (study PRJEB26926, sample SAMN06165045) | human gut metagenome | biome: ENVO:00009003; feature: ENVO:2100002; material: ENVO:00002003... | reverse complement strand
TCTCGATGATTACGTTACGGCCTTTCGGACCGAGAGTTACTTTCACTGCGTTAGCCAAAGCGTCAACGCCTTTTTTCAGCTCTTCGCGAGCCTCGATATTGAATTTAATTTCTTTTGCCATGATTGTAAAGTATAATAGGTTGAATAAACAACGTTAAAAGTTAGAGAATTGCTAAGACATCGGACTGACGCATGATAAGATATTTAGTACCTTCAACGTCAAGTTCTGTTCCGGCATATTTACCATAAAGAACTGTATCGCCTACTTTCAATACCATTTCTTCGTCTTTCGTTCCGTGACCAACTGCCACAACTTCACCCTTCAAAGGTTTTTCTTTTGCTGTATCAGGAATAATGATACCACCAATTGTTTTTTCTTCTGCAGGTGCAGGGAGGATAAGCACTCTGTCTGCTAATGGTTTAATGTTCATAGTTCTTTTTTTTGATTTTATTTGTTATACATTATATTCATGATTTGTCCTCTTCTTGAAGAAGACGCTAAATCAGTTGCGAAAAGTATGCCAAAGCAAAATAATGATTGTTTGGCAGAAATTGACTGACAAAATGACTGACAACAGGTTATTAATGGCAAAAAAGCATATTTGTTCCACACTTTTTAAACAATAGAAGCGGATTATTCCTTATAATAACGTATATTCGTAAATGAACCCCAAGATAAACTGTATAGATTATATGAATAAAATAAGTTTTGGCATATCCATCGCTTTTTGCGTACTCTATTCCTGCACTTCGCGTACAGGACAAAAAACTTCTGAAGAGACTTTACAGGCTGATTCACTGGCACAGGACACGATTGCGGAAACTGTGGCAGAACCTGTCGTCAAAAAGATTACTCCGGAAGAAATTCAAATCACCAAAGAGCTGCTGTATGATAAATACACACTGGAAGATACATATCCTTATAAAGATACGACCCGCAGTTTCCAATGGGACAAAATAAAAGAACAGCTTGCCCTGCTCGAAAACATACAACTGCAGCCGTCTCAATGGGCTATCCTCCAGAATTACAAAAACAGAAACGGTGAAGCTCCATTGGTGAAAAACTTCAAAAGAAATGCCTACGGACGGGTAGCGGATACGCTTGGGGTAGAACGATACCAGTCTGTCCCGCTTTATCTGCTGACGGATACGATAGCACCCGAACGCTACGGGCAGGATGGTGAACTGACGCGTTTTATTGAGGACGGAGAAAACTTTGTCAAAGCAGAACCGATATTTACAGAAGGCGAATGGATGATTCCTAAAAAGTATGTCAAAGTGATCGGAGATACGGTGGTTTTCAATAAAGCAATCTTTGTGGACCGCCATAATCAGAACATTACCGCACTGGAACGCACGGAAAAAGGGAAATGGGTAGTACGCAGTATGAACCCTTCTACTACCGGACTTCACCGACCGCCGTATGCGCAGGAAACTCCTTTAGGAATGTTCGTACTGCAGGAAAAGAAAGTGAAAATGATATTTCTGAAAGACGGCTCGAAAGAGACAGGAGGCTACGCGCCTTACGCCAGCCGCTTCACGGACGGAGCCTACATTCACGGAGTACCTGTCAACGAGCCCCGAAAGACACAGATAGAATATAGCTGGTCACTGGGAACCACTCCCCGATCACATATGTGTGTACGGAACGCAACTTCCCATGCCAAATTTATTTTCGACTGGGCACCTGTTAATGAGACGATTATTTTTGTTTTGGAATAAAAATCCCTATCTTTACCGCGTTTTTATTTCAAGCTTAAGCCCTATGCTTCAGAAAGTTATATTATTTTTATCATTCCTTTTCATTCCATTCAGCCATGTTTCAGTCGACACAATGGCCGTTCCTGCATCTGACTCTCCGACTCCTGTGTCCGAATTAGCTGCCGGCGAACAGCTCTTTGAAGAAATGGAGTTGGGTGGAATTGTCAATTTCATTGCATTCCGTCAGGCTGTCGCCGGTTACAACCGCATCAAGGAGAAGAGTAAACCGATTCTGACGCTGATTGACTTCTCAAAGCCGTCTACCGAAAAACGTTTTTTTGTCTTCGATATGGAGAAGAAACAACTGCTGTTTTCATCAGTAGTCTCACACGGACGAAACAGTGGAGGGAACTATGCCACTTCTTTTTCCAACCAAAACGGCTCTTATAAAAGTTCATTGGGATTTTATCTCACTGAAAACACTTACCAAGGCGGAAACGGCTACTCACTCATCCTAAACGGACTCGAAAAAGGAATCAATGACAAAGCAAAAGAACGTTCCATCGTCGTGCACGGGGCTTCATACGCCAATCCGACAGTAGCCGCCTCGGGACGTTTGGGGAGAAGTCTGGGATGTCCTGCCCTCCCGACAAAACTAGCCAAGCCCATCATTAATACAATTAAAGATGGCAGTGTTATGTTTATCTATGCCAATAATAGCAGCTATCTGGCTCAAAGCGACATCTTAAAAAACGTCAGTGCCCCCATGCCGGCACTCTAAACAGTCTTTATCAGAAGGAGCTGCACGGACTAACCGCACAAAGGAATAACGACTTTACTTTATCGGCAGGGTAAACCAGAAGCAAGAGCCTTTCTCCGGTTCACTATCTACGCCAATCTCGCCACCCAATTGTTCCACAATACTGCGGCAAATGGAAAGTCCGAGCCCTGTGCCATGTACAAAGGAATTCAGTTTGACGAAACGCTCAAAAATCTCGTTCTGCATTTCCGGCTCAATGCCAATGCCTGTATCGGCAACGTAGAAACGCAGATGAGCCTCATCAAGCTGATCATAGCCTACCCGTATATTTCCTTCTTCCGTGAATTTAATCGCATTGTTTACAAAGTTGGAAATAACCTGATGTAATCGATTGCGGTCACTCATGATGCGACATTCCGGCAGATGGCGGTCAAAAAGGATTTCCACGTTCGGTCTGGCCTTCATTCTCATAGCGAGAACAATATCTTCACAAAGCAGATTTACGTCCAACTCACGTTCGGTGAAATCGAATGTTCCCGCCTCAATCTTCGATAAGTCAAGAATATCTGAAATCAATTGTAATAACAGGTCATTGTTTTCTTCCACAATATCCATGTACTGCCGTCTTTCCTCCATATCCTCCGTATCCACCATCAGGCTGGAAAAACCGACTATGGCATTCAGCGGAGTGCGTATCTCATGACTCATATTGGCAAGGAAAGCAGACTTCAACCGGTCGGATTCTTCGGCTTTCTCTTTTGCCTCTATCAGTTTGGCTTCCGTTTCTTTCAAGGCAGTGATATCATAGTTGACTCCAATCAATTCCACTTGTCCTTTTTCCGGCTCATAGAGATTCAACACTACATTAGTACGTACCCAATTCCATTCATTCTTCGTACCGGGACGCAAAATACGCATCTCACCTTTGAAGGCTTTTGCTTTCCCTTTCTTTGCTTCTTCAAAAAAAGCAAGCATACGGGAACGGTCATCCGGATGCATTTTGGAGTAAACACCGACTACATCGGAAAGAGGTGTATTCTCATCTTCTCCCATATTCTTGAACCATTGCTTGATGGCATAGCCCTGACGATTCAGCAGATTGAGTTTGGCATATCCCACCTTGGCATAATCAGATATAAGAAGAAACAGATTCTCAAAATCAGAAATACGCTTCAAGGCATCAATACGCTCCGTATTATCCATATTGATAAGGATATATCCGGTAAGGTTACCATGATTATCATATAATTTGCGGACTTTTGTATAAAGTTCGATGACACCGGCTTTCAATGGACGATAATATCCCGTGTGGCGGGCACATTCGAACGAATAACGGGCACGAAAATCCGTAATACTGCTCTTGCGTATACTCTCAAGTATCTGGGCATCCACATTCGGGTTTTCAAAGAAATTGAGCCCGATCACCTCCGACTTATCCGCAATTCCCAGCATATCCATATCTCTTTCGTTCAAATCCACCAGATTACCATCCTTATCGTAAATCTCTACTCCGGCAGGAATATTGGTGAAGATATTTTTGAAGAGTCTTTCACTACGTGCCAAAGCTGCTTGTTCAAAGACCACTTTCTCTTTCGCCCTGCGCAGTTCAAGACAAATACTGATTACATTGGCCAAAGAAGACAGCCAGCGATAATCTTCGTCCGACCATGAAGCGGAACCATCTACCAAATCTACTCCCATAAATCCATAGACATGATCATTGACTACCAACGGAGTCGCCATCAAAGCCTTGATTCCCTGACGGGACAACACCTCATATTCGCCCTGCCCCATTCCAGACATCGGCTTTAATGTTTCAAATAGAATAGGCTTCTTGCCCAATATCTGTGATGTCCACCACGGCATGAAGTCTACCGGAATTTCCTGCAATTCATTTATTTCCGCTTTTACTCCTTCCGCTACAACTTCATAGGTACAGTTATAAAAATGATTTTCTTCGTCCGTCTCAAAAATATAAGCACGTCCCGCCCGATAGAAAGCCAGAATATCTTTTAATATCTCATAAATTCCTGTCTCTACTTCTTCATCTTTCAGAAAACGGGACAAAGACCGTGAAATTGAGTTCTGATAATAAAGCAAATCATTGATACGGTGTGAGATGGTTTCCGTTTTTTCATATTCCACCTTTTCGACAGATTTCTGTTCAAAGTCTGCCGCATGTTCAGCCACATATTTCCATAAGGGGGCGGCGTTGAGTGACTGCATGATCTCATTGTTTTCCAGCAGTTGTTTCACTTCTTCAAAAGTCAGCAGATGTACAGACAAATCTTCGGTATCTTCCAGATGTTGATGATCTATCGGTTCGACATCCGTAGCTAGGAAGCAATGAGTCAGGTTGGTATGCGTACTCGGATTGGCAGATATCACCATGTATTCCCGCCAGTTTCCTTTTCCATATCCGGTCTCCTCCCACAGTTCGCGCTGAGCGGAAACTAATGGGGAAGCATCCTCTTTATCACAAACTCCGGCACAGAGTTCATAAGAGGTACGTCCCAATCCAGGACGATACTGACGGACAAATACAAATTTGCCGTCTTTGGTTATTGCTATCGTGTTTACCCAATCGGGATATTCAAGAATATAATATTCAGGGATGTGGTTTCCATTAGGTAATAGCATATCTTCGCAGCGAACTGTCAACCACGGGCGGCGAAACAGATATTTGCTACTTACTGTTTTCCAGGCCTTCTCTTTCTCTTCCATCATTATTTGGTTTGCTTGCGGCAAAAGTAATGATTTTAGCCGGATAACTATTGCCCTATACAAACAAATATCTGTTTTTTACTCGCAAGTGATCTCTATTGTCTGTACCTGTTCGAGGTACTTCTTTGTAGCACTAACCAGCGAACTCCCCATATAATACCAAAACATCAGGCTGATGATGATCATCAATGCACCGATCATCGCAAAACGACTTCTTTGTTCCAACATACTGCTACTCATATCTCTTCTCCTCTCTTATTTTATGTTTTACAAAGATAACACCGAAATGCTACAAAAAATTGACAAGAATGTTTCAAAAACCTTAAATATTGAATTTATTTAACCAACCGGAGGGAAATAGTCTCCTGCATACAGGCTGTTTTATCCTTCCGGAAATATTAATGTAACAATCTGCTACATTCAATTTAACGATTATTAGTTTATCCGCAAACTAGTTACTATCTTTGCACCCACTAACAACCCTTTTAATTACTATATGGCTTTTACTAATAATATTATGATTGTCCGGCATAAATTGCTGGCTGATCTCGTCAGACTCTGGAAAAACGACCAGTTAGTAGAAAAAATTGACCGTCTCCCTATTGAGCTGAGTCCGCGCAAATCAAAACCGCTGGGGCGTTGCTGCGTACACAAAGAACGTGCTGTATGGAGATACAAGACCTTCCCGCTGATGGGACTGGATATGACCGATGAACACGATGAAGTAACTCCTCTCTCCGAATATGCACGGATGGCACTGAACCGCCCGGAGCCAAGTAAGGAAAATATCATGTGTGTCATTGACGAAGCCTGTTCTTCCTGCGTACAGATTAATTACGAAATCACCAATCTTTGCCGAGGATGTGTGGCACGCAGCTGCTATATGAATTGCCCTAAGGATGCAATACGTTTCAAGAAAAACGGTCAGGCGATGATTGATCATGATACTTGCGTCAGTTGCGGTATCTGCCATAAGAGTTGTCCTTATCACGCGATTGTATATATCCCCGTTCCTTGCGAAGAATCCTGCCCGGTGAAAGCTATCAGCAAAGATGAGCATGGCGTGGAACATATTGACGAAAGCAAGTGCATCTACTGTGGAAAATGTATGAATGCCTGCCCGTTCGGTGCTATCTTTGAGATTTCACAAACCTTTGATGTACTGCAACACATCAAAAAAGGAGAAAAGTTGGTAGCTATCATCGCTCCGTCTATCCTCGGACAGTTCAAGACTTCTATCGAACAGGTATACGGTGCCTTTAAAGAAATAGGATTCACCGACATTATCGAAGTAGCCGAAGGAGCCATGATGACCACCAGCAACGAGGCACACGAACTGCTGGAAAAACTGGAAGAAGGTCAGAAATTCATGACTACCTCCTGCTGTCCTTCATACATTGAACTGGTAGAAAAGCACATGACGGAAATGAAACCGTACGTTTCTACCACAGGATCACCGATGTATTATGCGGCACGAATCGCCAAAGAGAAACATCCGGATGCGAAGATTGTATTTGTCGGTCCGTGCGTAGCCAAACGAAAAGAGGTACGCCGTGACGATGCTGTAGACTATATCCTGACATTCGAGGAAGTAGGTTCTATCTTGGATGGAATGGACATTCAGCTGGAACAGGTGAATTCTTTCTCTATACTGCATACTTCCGTCCGCGAAGCACATGGTTTTGCACAAGCCGGTGGTGTGATGGGAGCCGTAAAAGCATATCTGAAAGAAGAAGCGGACAAGATCAATGCTATCCAAGTGTCGGATATCAACAAAAAAAATATAGCCTTGCTGCGTGCCTGTGCCAAAACAGGAAAAGCAGCGGGACAGTTTATCGAAGTGATGGCTTGCGAAGGTGGCTGTATCACCGGACCGAGTACGCACAACGACATTGTTTCAGGACGTCGTCAATTAGCACAAGAGCTGCTCAAGCGGAAAGAAAGCTATGAGACAATGGATAGATAAACTGCGAGAAGAAAGGACACTCCGACCGGAAGAATTCCGGCAACTGCTGACCGAATGTGACGGAGAATCATTGCGCTATATCAATAAACAGGCGCAAGAAGTCAGTCTCCGTCATTTCGGAAACCGGATTTTTATTCGCGGACTGATTGAAGTCAGTAACTGTTGTCGAAATAACTGCCATTACTGCGGTATCCGGAAAGGGAATCCGAATCTGGAACGTTATCGGTTATCCACAGAAAATATACTGAATTGCTGCAAACAAGGGTATGGACTCGGCTTCCGTACCTTTGTGCTGCAAGGAGGAGAAGACCCCGCACTGACAGAGGAACGGATAGAGGATATAGTCTCAACGATTCGCCGGAGTTATCCCGATTGCGCCATAACACTGTCACTCGGTGAAAAGTCGCGGGAAGCATACGAGCGTTTCTTTCAGGCAGGTGCCAACCGCTATCTGCTGCGTCATGAGACTTATGACAAAGAACATTATCAACAACTGCACCCTGCCGGTATGTCATGCGAGCATCGTCTGCAATGCTTACGGGATTTAAAGGAGATCGGCTATCAGACAGGCACCGGAATCATGGTCGGCAGTCCGGGACAGACCATAGAACACTTGATTCAGGATATTCTGTTTATCGAACAGCTTCGTCCCGAAATGATTGGTATCGGTCCCTTCCTGCCTCATCGCGAAACGCCTTTTGCCCAGTCTCCCAGCGGAACCGTGGAACAGACGCTCCTTTTATTATCCATCTTCCGTCTGATGCATCCGTCAGCGCTGATTCCGGCAACTACGGCACTGGCTACTCTCACTCCCGATGGACGGGAACAGGGAATACTGGCAGGCGCCAATGTAGTCATGCCCAATTTGTCGCCACAGGAAGAACGAAAAAAGTACAATCTGTATAATAACAAAGCCTCCCTCGGAGCAGAATCTGCGGAAGGACTTAACATATTGCAACAGCAGCTGGAAAAGATCGGTTATCAAATCTCCTTCTCCAGAGGCGATTACAAACAATAAAGAAATGTATAAAGTAGATTCACCCCAAGCAGAAGAATTCATTCATCATGAAGAGATTCTGGAAACTCTTGAATATGCACGGAGTCACAAAGACAACCGCACATTCATAGAACAGCTGATCGAGAAAGCCGCTCTTTGCAAGGGACTGACGCACCGCGAAGCAGCTACCCTGCTGGAATGTGACCAACCTGACCTGATAGAACGAATCTTCCATCTCGCCAAAGAAATCAAACAGAAGTTTTACGGCAACCGTATCGTTATGTTCGCACCGCTTTATCTGTCGAACTATTGCGTAAACGGATGCGTATATTGCCCTTATCACGCCAAGAACAAAACAATCGCCCGCAAGAAACTGACGCAGGAAGAAATACGCAAGGAAGTAATCGCTTTGCAGGATATGGGGCATAAACGTCTGGCACTTGAAGCCGGCGAACATCCGACTCTCAACTCACTGGAATATATACTGGAATCCATCCGGACCATTTATAGTATCAGACACAAGAATGGGGCTATCCGCCGTGTAAACGTAAATATCGCCGCCACTACCGTCGAGAACTATCGCCGATTGAAAGATGCCGGCATCGGCACGTATATCCTATTTCAGGAAACTTATCACAAAGAGAACTACGAAGCTCTCCACCCCACCGGACCGAAAAGTAACTATGCGTATCATACCGAAGCAATGGACCGCGCCATGGAAGGCGGCATAGACGATGTAGGAATGGGAGTACTTTTCGGACTGAATACCTATCGCTATGACTTCGTAGGATTATTGATGCATGCAGAACATCTGGAAGCCCGTTTCGGTGTGGGTCCGCACACTATCAGCGTACCGCGCATCTGTTCGGCGGACGATATCGATGCGGGAGATTTTCCCAATGCGATTTCCGATGATATATTCAGCAAGATTGTTGCTGTCATCCGGATAGCGGTTCCTTACACCGGCATGATTATATCCACACGTGAATCACAGGAGTCCCGCGAAAAAGTGCTTGAACTCGGTATCTCACAAATCAGCGGCGGCTCCCGCACCAGCGTAGGCGGCTATGCGGAAACGGAACTTCCGGAAGATAACTCCGCACAATTTGATGTAAGCGACACCCGGACACTGGACGAAGTGGTCAACTGGCTGCTCGAATCAGGATATATCCCCAGCTTCTGCACCGCTTGCTATCGGGAAGGACGCACCGGGGACCGATTTATGTCCTTAGTCAAATCAGGACAGATAGCCAACTGCTGCGGCCCCAATGCATTAATGACTCTGAAAGAATACCTCGAAGATTATGCATCGGAAGACACCCGAATCAAAGGTATGAAGCTGATAGCCAAAGAGACCGACCGGATTCCGAATCCCAAAATCAGAGAAATAGCCATCCGGAACTTAAAAGATATTTCGGAAGGAAAAAGAGATTTCAGATTTTAAGGGGCAAGGTGCCCCTGCCAAGTTTCCATGCGGATAATTAACGTTACAACAATTGCTTGATTTATGAATTTAGTCCACACCCCCAATGCCAACCGGCTCCACATCGCCCTCTTCGGAAAGCGTAACAGTGGAAAATCCTCCCTGATCAATGCACTGACCGGACAGGATACCGCTCTTGTTTCCGATACTCCCGGAACAACGACCGACCCCGTGCAAAAAGCAATGGAAATTCACGGTATCGGTCCTTGTCTGTTCATTGATACTCCGGGATTTGACGATGAAGGTGAGTTAGGAAACAGGCGTATCGAACGCACATGGAAAGCCGTAGAGAAAACCGATATCGCCCTTCTGCTTTGCGCAGGTGGTAGCTCTGCAGAGGAAACCGGAGAACCGGACTTTACCGAAGAACTTCATTGGCTGGAACAACTCAAGGCAAAAAACATCCCGACCATTCTGCTTATCAACAAGGCAGATATACGGAAGAACACCGCATCCCTTGCCATCCGGATAAAGGAGACTTTTGGAAGCCAGCCGATTCCTGTCAGTGCCAAAGAGAAGACAGGCATCGAACTGATACGACAAGCCATTCTGGAAAAGTTGCCGGAAGATTTCGATCAGCAAAGTATTGCTGGCAACCTGGTAACGGAAGGAGATCTTGTCCTACTGGTCATGCCACAAGATATTCAAGCCCCCAAAGGGAGGCTTATTTTGCCACAAGTGCAGACAATGCGGGAATTGCTCGACAAGAAATGTCTGATCATGAGCTGCACCACAGATAAGTTACGGGAAACGTTGCAAGCCCTCTCCCGCCCTCCTAAACTGATTATTACGGACTCACAAGTCTTTAAAACAGTCTACGAGCAAAAGCCTGAAGAAAGCAGACTGACCTCTTTTTCTGTTCTTTTTGCAGGTTATAAAGGAGATATCCGGTACTATGTGACTGTCTCTTATACACATCTGACGCTGCCGACGATAAGGCTC
>ENA-OYWQ01001356-OYWQ01001356.1-human-gut-metagenome-genome-assembly--contig:-NODE-1356-length-10649-cov-7.881254_pt1 | contig 10649 bp, 10 predicted proteins | sample MGYA00244810_ERZ653396 | MGnify/ENA primary metagenome ERZ653396 (study PRJEB26926, sample SAMN06165045) | human gut metagenome | biome: ENVO:00009003; feature: ENVO:2100002; material: ENVO:00002003... | reverse complement strand
CGCCGTAGCCTACGACCACCACGTTGTCCATGGCGATCGCCTCGCTTTTCAGCGTGATGTCGGCCTGAGTTTGGGTGTCCGAAAGTGCGACGGATACCTTGTTATAACCGATCAGCGATATTTCGAGCACCGCGTTTTTCTGGCGGATCGGCAGCGCATATTCGCCGTCGAGCCCCGTCGCCGTACCCGTCGTGGTGCCTTTCAGGATGACGGTGGCGCCGATCACGGGCGCGCCGTTTTCATCGGTCACGCGGCCCTTCACCGTGCGGGCGGCGTCGGCTGCGGCCTTCGGCGTCTCTTTCGGCTTGGCGGTGAGGATGATCTTGCGGCCTTTGATCTCGACGCTCACATTGGGAAGGACTTCCGCAAGAATGGATTCGATACTCCGGTTTTCGGCGTTCACCGTAACCTTCCGATGAGGAGGCGTATCGATCTCGGCATTCACATAAGCGAACGTGTAAGGACTCGCCGCCTCGATCCGCTGCAGGAGTTCCTTGATGGTGACGTTCCGGGCGTCGAGCGTGACGACCGGCGTCTGGGCCTGCGCCGGAATGGCGAAGCAGGCACACAGGACGACGGCCAGCACTCCCTGCCACATCGTTTTCAGGTAAAAATTCGGTTCATTCATAATTACTTGGTTTGTTATTAGGTTTTTCGCTGTAAGTTTATCTGGATTTGCCCCGGTTCGTGACGAACACCCGGTCGCCGTCGATCTGGCAGCGGACCGGCATCAGTCTCGAAATAACCTCCATGATGTCTTCCAACGGTTCGTGCTGAACGACCAGCGACAGACGCTTGTTGGCGGGAAGCGAGGACGAAAGCACGATCTCGACATGGTATTTGCGTTCAAGGTTGACCATGATGTCCGTCAGCGGCATATTGTAGAATACCAGACGCTCCTCGAACCACTGGCAGTAATTCCGTGCATCGACCTGCTCAATGGAGAATTCGCCCTGAAGTACATTCTGTGTGAATTTCTGGTCGGGACAAAGCCGGACAGGACGCGAAAGCCCTTCGCCGGAGATGCTGACGGAGCCGCTTTTGAGGATGACCTGCCGGGCAGGGTCGGCCGCATATCCGATCGCGTCGAACGAAGTGCCCAGCACCTCGATCTCCAGCCCTCCCATGTCGACGCGGAACGGCCGCAGCGAATCCTTTTCGACTTCGAAAAAGGCTTCCCCTGAGAGCGTCACCTCGCGGACCCTGCCGGAAAAATCGGCATCGTATGCGAGCCGGCTTTCTTCGTTGAGCCATACGCGCGAGCCGTCGGGCAGGGTGAATTCCCCCATGTGGCCTTTCGCCGTCACCAGCGTAATCCGCTCGACAGGCTTTTCGGAACGGGTGGCGGAAAAATATCCCCCTGCAAACATCAGGACAGCGGCGGCCGCCGCACCGGCATACCGGAGCACACGCCGCAAGCGGCTCCTGCGAATCTTCGCATGCAGTCGATCCAATCCCTTCCGGATCTTTTCCGGCGAAGCTTCCGCATCGTTGGTCTCCCAAAGCTCTTCCATCAGCCTGTCAACCTCCGGATTCCGCTCCTGATCCGCCATCCATTGCCTGAAAGCATGCCTGACGGAGGTCGGAATATCGGGCTGTGCATAGATGAAATTCAGGATTCGGCGTTGTCGTTCTCTTTCGTCCATAACAGTCGCCGTTATTCGGCTTTCTGGGTGAATGTATAGGTTTCTTTGCAGGAGCCGGCGGTAAAGGTCACCGTGCCGGTCCTTGGACTGCCCGTGCCGTTGGCCCCGAAGCTCAGGCGGACGGCGAAAATACCCCGCGATCCGCCGGCCGGCTCGACCATGATCCACTCATCGCCCGCTGCAGTCCAGTCGCAGGTCGTGTAGAGCGTGATCGACTTCTCGACGTCGCCCGCATTGACGCTTCCTTCGGCCGTGTAGACGACGGCGCTGTCTGTGGTTTCGGGATTGTTGTCGTCGCAAGCTGCCAACGGCATACATATCAACACTCCAATGATCCAAAAAAATCGTTTCATAATATTCGGTTTTTAATTTGTTGTTCGTAATCGGTCGGAAGCACCCAGTTCGAGTGTTCCCACGGAATGATCTCTCCGGTGACAGTCCGTTCGTAAATTCGCTCCTTTCCCGGCTTGTCGTAGGGATAGCGGTCGAATACGTCGCCGTCGCCCGTCATCCGCGGATCCCCCTGTTCACGCAGTGTCCGGAAAAGTTCGGCCCGCAGGGAATCTGCCAGAACCCGGCATGAAATCTCCCCGATGCGGTTTGTGAGGCATTCACGGTCCGTTTCGACATGATACAGTTCTTCTGCCGGACGCTGTCCCATCGACAATGCGTAGTAACGATCGTCCTGTCCGCTGCGTTTCAGTTGCAGAATCGCGGTTTTGGTCGGCGAACTGTCGATGTCGCGGTAGCCCGTTTCCGGGTTGCCGCCGGGCAGCAGCCACGGTTTGATGTTGCACAGGTAGAGCCAGCCGTTCCGTACAATACCCCGGATCGGATACCCCTGATCGCCGGGCCGTCCGTTGTCATGCCGCTCGCGCCCCAGCAACGCCCGTTCGTGCAACGCGGCACAGGGGTCCGGCTCATTCCGCAACAGCGGCACGAGGCTCCCGCCCGGCAGCGGCGACATGCCGGCCGCCGAAGGGGATGTTCCGGCAATCTCCAAAACGGTCGGTGCGATGTCGACAAATGAAACACAGGCCGCTTCCCGGCGTCCCGGCGCACTCACTCCCCGCAGCCACATCACGGCCAACGGCATGTGATGCGCATACTCGTACTGGGTTCCTTTGGCGCGCGGAAAAGGCATCCCGTTGTCCGACGTAACGATGACAACCGTGTTGTCCAGTTCCCCCAGTTCCTCCAACCGGGCCAGCATCAGTCCCAGTTGGCGGTCATAGTGTTCGATCTCGAACCCGTAGTCCAGCATATCGTTACGCACTGTTTCGTTGTCGGGCCAGAAGGCCGGAACACGGTCGATCTCTCCGGTCGTCCGGCCGCCTTTTGCCACTCCGCTGCCGTATTCATAACGGCGGTGCGGCTCGCGGCAGCCGAACCAGAAGAACCACGGCCGCGACGCATCCTCACGCGAGGAGAGGAAGTCGGAAAAATTCGCCGCATAATCCGTAGCGAGTATCTCAGGTGTCGGAGGCGTCAGTTTCCGATTCTGCCACGCTTTACCCGTCAACTGCCGTCTGCGGCCGTCCTTCACTCCGGGGTCGCCCGGCGCCCAGCCCTTTCCGGTAAAGGCCACGTCGTAACCGGCCTCTTCGAGCGCCTCGGTGAAAACCTTGATATTTTCCGGAAAACGGCAGATGTGATTTCCGGCCTCGCCCAGCTGCCACGAGTAGCGTCCCGTGAGCAGCGACGCCCGCGAAGGGGCCGATTTGGCATTCGGAGTGTAGCAATTCTCGAACAGTACACCCCGTGCGGCCACGCTGTCGAAAACCGGTGTCGAGACCCATTTGCAGCCATAGGCCCCGAAATGAAGCCATGCGGCATCGTCGGCGATGCAGAACAGAATATTCGGACGGCGCGAAACGCCGTCCTGCGCTTCGGCACCCGCCAAATCCCCGAATGCCGCCGCACCGACAAACAGGATGCCCTGAGGTATGTGTGATGTAGTCACAACAGTCAAAAATGAAATTTATCGGCAACCAGATCAATGATCGGAGATGTCCGGGAAGAGGGTAACCTCGTCAGTCGCCCTCTCACTGCGAAACGCCTCGCAAAACGGGAATGGCCCTTATTTTCGTCCGCTTTTCACGGCATTAAGTTTTGTTGCGAGTTCTTCGACGATTCCGGGATACTGTTCCGCCACGTCGTGCCGCTCGCACGGATCTTTCGAGATGCAGAAAAGCTGCGGACGGGGCGAATTGCCCAGTTCGACCGACTTGCGGTATTCGTAGCTCTGCCTGTCGCTCGGTTCGAGGTATTTCCATTCGCCGCAGCGGATTGCCAGCGTATTCTGGCGGTTCTGCTCGATGACATATTCGCGGTCTGAGTGCCCCATTCCGAGCAACTCAGGCAGGTGGTTGCGGCTGTCGGGGGCAGCTCCTTCGGGAAGGGCGACGCCGGTCAGCACTGCGAGCGAGCGGTAAACGTCGATCTGCGAGAAGACGGCGGACTGCTCGCCCGGTTTCACACAAGAGGGCCACCGCACGATGAAAGGAACGCGCGTTCCGGCTTCGTAAAGGCTGTACTTGCCGCCGCGGTAGATGCCTGAGGGCGTATGCCCGCCAAGCCGCATGGCCGCCTCGTCCTGATAGCCGTCGTCGATCGCGGGACCGTTGTCGGAGGTGAAAACCAACAGCGTATTGTCGGCGATGCCGAGGCTGTCCAACGTGCGCATCACCTCGCCGATCGTCCAGTCGAGCTGCAGGATCACGTCGCCGCGGGTCCCAAGGCCGCTCTTGCCCGCAAAGCGGGGATGAGGAACACGCGGCACATGCACGTCGTTGGTTCCCATATAGAGGAAAAACGGCTCGTCCTTGTGCCGGGCGATGAACTGCGTGGCTTTCAGGGCGATCGTGTCGGCGATGCCTTCGTCGACCCACAGCGCCGAACGGCCTCCGGTCATCCATCCGATGCGCGAAATGCCGTTGACGATCGTGTTGTCATGGCCGTGGCTCGGACGCAGCTTCAGCAGTTCGGGATTCTCGGACCCCGTCGGCCAGTCGCCGACCTTGTGGTCATAATTCACCGTGATCGGATCGGAGGGGTCCAGTCCCACGACACGGCCGTTTTCCACGAAGACGCACGGCACGCGGTCGACCGTGGCCGGGATGAGGTATTCGTAATCGAAACCTATATCGCGGGCATCGGGACGGATCTCGACGTTGAAATCCGTGCCGCCGACGGGACCCAGCCCCAGATGCCATTTGCCAACGGCGCCCGTGACATAACCGGCATCGTGCATGGCGTCGGCGAGCGTATGGCACTCCGGGTCGATGATGAGTTCGGAATTTCCCGGAGCGATCTGCGTATTGGGGAGACGCCATGGATACATGCCCGTCAGCAGGCCGAAACGCGATGGCGTACTGGTGGCGGAGGTGGCATAGGCATTGGTGAAACGCTGCCCCTGAGCCGCAAGACGGTCGATATGGGGCGTAGCGACCCTCGTCGCTCCGTAACAGCTCAGGTCGCCGATACCGAGGTCGTCGGAGAAGATGAAGATGATATTCGGACGGGCATTTTTCGGGACGGAGACCGCCGGATCTCCTGCACAACTCCCTGCAAGCAAGGGAACTATAGACGCAGCACTAAGAGGGATACGTTTGTTCATGGGTCAGTAAAAAGTTTAAAGGTTTTATTCAAGGACAAACGGCAGGTAAATCCCGCTAGGTCGGAACTGTATTTTTTATATTTTTCTCCGACCGAGATAAAAGCTCTCCTATTGAAGTGTCTACATCCAATCGTCCGTGTTTGTTGAACGGTTCGAGCATCTTCTGCCGGAAGAGCACCTCGGCTTCATCTTTATCGACCTTTTCCTTGTTGTAACGTAACGCCCCTCCATGCGAGGGACCTGACCTTGTATTCGCAACCGTTCCACAGCACGTTTTGCAAGGTTCTGAATCTCGATACTGAGGGGTTTCCAACTCCCTCGTGCGCTGTTCCAATGCGGGATTGCGACGTTGGAAAAGTGCGGATTGACGATCTTCACGACCTGACTGTAGTTGTTGGCGAGTTGCTGAAATTGGAAATAAAAGTCGTTTCGTCGCCCGACGAACTGCGTCTTCGAAGGATCGCGTTTGGTGGCTGTGAATTCCTCGCAGAAGCTTCTTTTGACGATAAAACGGCTGCGGTTATGCTCCGATCCGGCTTTGCAGAGCAGTTCGTTGAAACGGATGAAGACCGAATGGAGACTTTGCAGCTGAACTGCGGCATTGTGCACATTCGGGCGAAACGTCTTTTGTTGTCCGTACGGCATATTTTTCAGCCTTTTTATCCGATCTGATAATTAGTTTTGTCGGACGATCCTGCGAATAGAGATGACTCCTGAAGTTTCCCGGCGCCGGAAGAAGGTTCCGGAGCCTAAAATATGAACAACTAAAAAACTGAATGTATGGTAAAAGTAAAAGTCAAACTTCGGAAATCGACGGTCGAAGGGAAAGCGGGTGTAATCTATTACCAACTCTGCCATAAACGTCAATCCCGGCAGATAACCACCGGCATCCGGCTTTTCCCCGACCAGTGGGACGCCCGGCGGGAGCGGGTGATGGTTTCCCTTGCGGGGCGTGACGCCGCGACGGCGGTCGTCCAGCGGCAGATCGACGGCGATTTGTGCCTGCTTCGTGCGATTGTCGGGGATTTCGAGGCCCGCCGGGAGGAATACGGCCTTCCGGATGTCGTCGGACGGTTTCGTTCGTCCGAAAGGTTCACCGTTTTCGCCTTTGTCGAAAAGCAGATCGCTTGCCTGCGTGCGGACGGGAAGTTGGGAACGGCGCGGAATTACCGCCGTACGCTCAACAGCTTCTCCGGTTTTCTGAACGGCGCCGACATTCCGTTCTCACTGCTGGACGAACGACTCGTAGGCCGGTATAACGATTGGCTGCAGCGGAGACGGATTGTACGCAATACCGTCTCTTTTTATATGCGGGTGCTGCGTGCCGTTTTCAACAAGGCGGTCCGTGAGGGCATCGTGCCGCAAAGCTCTCCTTTCCGGAATGTCTACACCGGCGTGGACCGCACCCGCAAGCGCGCCGTCGGCGAAGAGACCGTCATACGGCTCCGGCGTTTGAATCTGGAACACTCCCCCCTCCTTGGCGCTGGCACGGGATATCTTTATTTTCAGCTATTGCGCGCGGGGTATGGCGTTCGTCGATATCGCCTTCCTGCGCAAGCAGGACATCGCCGGAGGGACGATTCGCTATGTCCGCCGCAAAACGGGACAGCACCTGACAATCCGTATCGAACCCTGCATGGGCGATATTATCGAACGTTATTCGCAGGTTACCCGCACGTCGGACTATGTCTTTCCGCTGCTGAACGCGAAGGACCCGGTCCGGGTGTTCTCCCAGTATCAGACCGCTCTGGGCTACTACAACCGCCGGCTGAAACGGCTGGCCGACCTGCTGGAGCTGGAGATGCCGCTGTCGTCCTATACTTCGCGGCATACTTGGGCGACCACGGCCCGGAATCACAATGTTCCGTTGTCGGTCATCAGTGCGGGAATGGGACATGCTTCGGAGAAAACGACCCAGATCTATCTGGCTTCGCTCGAAAGCTCCGTCATCGATCAGGCGAACCGGAGCATAATAGCGTCATTGTATGTGTAATATCTCTTGGTAAGAGATGTGCGTGAATTATAATCGAATGATATTCAACTTCATAATGCGTAGTTTGCGCCTTGTTTTTATAAATCGGCGAAAGATCTGCATTGGAAATCTTCGGCGATTCACGGCCAGTCGTGTCATACCGGCATGCGCAGGACTAATTGTATCAGTATTCGGACTAAAAATAAAAAGGCGTTGATAATCAACCCTTTTTTAACGCAGAAAAACTCGCCGCATATGAAAATAAAGAACAAAAGATTTGTGCATATATTTTATTTTTAATACTTTTGCCCCTGACATTGAGGTCTCTTACCAAGAGACTGTACTGTAAAATGTGAAAGTGTTCTTATGGGAGGCGCGTAATTGATTGAAAATCATCATGATAAATGGTTTTCAATGTCCCCGTGGAACGCTTTTTTTACAATCATACCTCTCTTTCCGACCTTTTTTAGTCTGAAGAACAGCATGACGAACAGTACGGATACAACTGCCGAATGGTATGTGCTGCGGGTTACCTATCAGCGGGAACTTTCGACGAAGGAGTATCTTGACAAACTGAACATCGAGAATTTCGTACCGATACGGGTGGTGCGCCGCCGGAACTCCAAAGGTCAGTTTTTCCGGACTTGCGAAGCCGCCGTGCACAACTATATTTTCATCCGTTCGACGCGCGGGGTCATCGACGAGCTGAAAACCTATAAGCTGCCGATGCTTCGCTATGTGATGCACCCGCAAAACGGTGAGAATCAGATCATGGTCGTGCCCGAAGAGCAGATGCGGAACTTTATCGCCGTTGCGGGCAATGAAGACGAACAGGTGCTTTTCATGTCGCCCGAAGAGGTCGCTTTGTCGAAAGGGGACAAGGTGCGGATCACGGGCGGCGTATTCGAAGGGGTCGAGGGCCAGCTCATGCGGGTGAAGAATTCCCGCGGGAAACGGGTCGTGGTCAAGATCGACGGCATCACGGCGGTGGCTACCGCCTCCATTCCCTCGGCGCTGGTCGAAAAGATTTGATGGCCGGGTTCGGTTTTTCCTGAATTACAGAGATTGATTTTTTGGTCGTTATGACGCCGGAATATTTGAAAGAACTGCTGCCTTCCCTGCTGAATGCCGATTTTGTGGGGGCGACGAATGTCCGCCTGCTTTCGTTGGCGCGGACGTACGCCGCATTGTGCGATCTGGCGACGTTCGACTTCCCCTCCGGTGAGTACGGAACCCGGAAAATCTGGCTGCAAAGGATCGATACGCTGTTCGGTGTGCTGCGGGAACGCTGCCGCCGCGAGTCGGATGCTGCGCTGCGCTGCCGGATGGTCCATGCCATGTATACGCTCGTTTGCGGGACCGTGTCCGGCGACGTCTCGAAAAGGAAAGGGGTCTGTTTCGCAATGGCCGACGAACTCGTCCGGGATTGTCTCGGCGGTAACGAAAAGCGCTCTTCTCTCCGGCCGGACGAATCGGAATTGTTGATCCGGACAGGTGTTTGTCATTGTCTGATCGACCTGCTTTACCCCGGTCCGGATGCCGGCGACGAATATCTGCTGCTCCTGAAACGGCAGATTTCCGGCTGGATCGCCGAAATGAACCGGGACGGCAGCTGGAGCGGCGTGTCGCCGGATGTTGCGCTGGAGCGTATCGGCGTGATGAACCGTTACTCGTATGCGTTCCTCGACAAAACGAATGACAGTGCGGTAAAACGGTCGTTCGAATATTTCCGGAACTCTTTGCCGGTTCCCGAAGACGCCGGCAACTTCGACGAAAATTACCTCTATACTTTAGCCCGGTTGTACGATACGGCGGTTCTGGGCAATGCGTATGATCCGGACCGCCGCCTTGCACGGCGAATCGCCCGTTTCATGTACGATTACAGCCGGACTCCGTTCTGCTCCGACGACGATCGGTTCTGCTGCGTCTGCTGTGTGGTTCGTTATGTCGCCGAACGAATCGACATTTGGCAATCTGCTGCTACAGAGCGATATATTGCATAATGACAGTCTTGAATCTTTATCTTGTTTATACTCTCTGCATATTCTACATATTCTACATATTCTACCTGCTGTCACGGAAAATAAATAATTGGTATGGCAACGCCTCTTTGCTACACAATCATTATTCCTTTCTTCACGGCTCTTCTGTTGGTCGGTTGGATACATCCCCGTCTGGTGAAGATCGCTCTGCTGAAAAACATCGTCGATAATCCGGATGCCCGTAAATTGCAGCGTACGCCGGTTCCTGTCCTCGGCGGGGTCGCTGTCTTTTTCGGAGTCGTGATTGCGATCGGATGTATGAGCTCCGTCGTTGATTGCTCCGGTCTGCCGGTCGTAATTATGGCCATGATGGCGATGCTCTATACCGGCACGATGGACGACATTCTGAGTCTTTCACCGGGTTTGCGATTTGTGATCGAGATCGTCGTCGTTTTATTGCTGATTTTCGTCGGCGGTTACTGTATAGACGATTTTCATGGATTGTGGAACATCGGCCGGTTTTCTTATTGGTGTGCAGTGCCTTTGACGGTCGTTGCGGCAGTGGGTATTATCAATGCCATCAACTTGGTAGATGGCGTCAATGGTCTCTCGTCCGGCTATTGCATTATGGCATGTCTGATCTTCGGCACGCTCTTCTTTCTTGCCGGCGAAGCGCCGATGACTATCTTGGCCGCAGTCTCGGTCGGCGCCCTGATTCCCTTTTTTCTGCATAATGTTTTCGGCAAAACGTCGAAAATGTTCATCGGTGACGGCGGAACGCTTGTCATGGGCGTTGTCATGTCGGTTTTTGTAATCGCGATCCTGCAGAACGGGTCGCGGGTCGCTGCCTATGTGAATCCGAACGTAGGACTGGTGCCTTTCACGCTGGCGGTATTGTCGGTTCCCGTATTCGATACGCTGCGGGTGATGTCGACGCGCATATTGAAAGGGACCTCCCCGTTCCGTCCCGATAAGACACACCTGCATCATATGTTTATCGACCTCGGATGCTCCCATGTGGCGACGACACTGGCTATTCTGGGGGTGAATATGTTTGTCGTGTTGTGCTGGTGGGCGCTGGAAGCTTCGGGCTTTTCGATTGCCGTCCAGCTGTATGCGGTCATTGCCGTAAGCCTGCTGGTCACTTCCGGTCTCTACCATTTCATGCAATGGCATATCTGCCGCGATACGCGATTCATGAGGGCGATGCGGCGGCTGGGCTACAAAACCCATATCAGCCGTACGGGAATTTTCTTCTGGTTGCAGCAGGTAATGGACAAGGTCTGAACTTCGCACGGCGGAATCTTCCGGGCGGGCGGTTGTCAGCATAATATTCTTTAAAGGATTATTCGGAAATAAAGCAAAACGGTATAATATGAAAGGCATCATTTTGGCGGGCGGCAGCGGCAGTCGGCTGTACCCGATCACAA
>ENA-OYWQ01001355-OYWQ01001355.1-human-gut-metagenome-genome-assembly--contig:-NODE-1355-length-10659-cov-5.407865_pt1 | contig 10659 bp, 5 predicted proteins | sample MGYA00244810_ERZ653396 | MGnify/ENA primary metagenome ERZ653396 (study PRJEB26926, sample SAMN06165045) | human gut metagenome | biome: ENVO:00009003; feature: ENVO:2100002; material: ENVO:00002003... | reverse complement strand
AGGGCGGCGGCTCGACCATCACGCAGCAGCTGGCCAAGAACCTCTTTCCGCGCGATACGGTCCGCAACCGCGGCGCCGTCGTCCGCAAGGCCAAACTCGTGACCTCGAAGTTCAAGGAGTGGATCACGGCCCTCAAACTCGAATACAACTACACCAAGGAGGAGATCGCCGCCATGTACCTCAATACGGTGGAGTTCGGCTCGAACGCCTTCGGCATCAAGTCGGCGGCCCACACCTTCTTCAACAAGGAGCCGGACGAACTCAACGTGCAGGAGGCGGCCGTGCTGGTGGGGGTGGTGAACGCCCCGACGCGCTATTCGCCCATCCTGAATCCCAAGAACGCCCTCGTGCGCCGCAACCTCGTGCTTTCACGCATGGAGGAGGCCGGGGCGCTGACCCGCAGGCAGCGCGATTCGCTGGCGGCGCTGCCGATCGTGACCAACTACAAGCCCGTGTCGCACAACGAGGGTGCGGCGACCTATTTCCGCGAGATGCTGCGGCTGGTGATGAACGCCCGGCCTCCCAAGCGCAGCCAGTTCTGCAACGAGTGGGACTATGACCAGGCGGTGGAGGAGTACAACGAGAATCCGCTCTATGGCTGGTGTCACAAGAACCGCAAGGCCGACGGCACGCCCTACAATATCTACCGCGACGGGTTGAAAATCTATACCACGATCAACTCCGTGATGCAGACCTATGCCGAGCAGGCCGTGCAGCGGCAGATGGAGAAGGAGATTCAGCCCAAGATGGACGCGCAGTTCCGGGCGACGAAGACGCTTTTCGTCGATGCCGACAAGGAGGAGCGCGACCGGATCATGCGCCATGCCGTCCGTTATTCGGACCGTTACCGCGAGATGAAGCACGCCGGGGCGGGCGAGAAGGAGATCAACGCCGCTTTCGACAAACCCTGCAACATGCGGGTGTTCACCTATAAGGGCGAGCGCGACACGCTGATGACGCCGCGCGACTCGATCCTCCACCACAAGCGTATCATGCGTGCCGCGATGGTGTCGCTCGATCCTGCCACGGGCTTTGTAAAAGCCTATGTCGGAGGGCCTAACTTCCGTTACTTCAAGTACGACATGGCCAAGCAGGGCAAACGCCAGATCGGCTCGACGATCAAGCCCTTCGTCTACACCTTCGCCATCGACCATCTGGGCCTGACGCCCTGCACGATGGTTCCCAACCTGCCGACGACCATCGAGACGGCCAACGGTACGGCCTGGTCGCCCAAGGAGGCCGGCAATGTCGAGTACGACGGGGTGCTGCACCCCCTCAAGTGGGGACTTGCGCGCAGCCGCAACAACTACTCGGCGTGGATTATGAAGCAGGCCAAGCAGCCGGCTGCCGTGGCCGATTTCATTCATAACATGGGCATCCGCAGCTACATAGACCCCGTTCCGGCGCTGGCTCTCGGCTCTTCGGAATCGAACGTTTACGAGTTGGTGAGCGCCTTCTCGACCTTTGCCAATCAGGGCGTGCACACCGATCCGATCTTCGTGACGCGCATCGAGGACCGTCAGGGCAACCTGATCGCCAGTTTCATTCCCCAGTCGCAGGACGCCGTCAGCGAACGCACGGCCTACACGATGCTCACGATGCTTCAGGACGTGGTCAACTCGGGGACGGCGGGCCGTCTGCGGTGGCAGTTCGGGCTGACCGACATGGAGATCGGCGGCAAGACCGGAACTTCGAACAAGAACCGCGACGCGTGGTTCATGTGCGTGACCCCGAAGCTGGTGACCGGCGCCTGGGTCGGCGGCGAGGACCAGTCGGTGCACTTCATCCGCGGCGGCGAGGGCAGCGTGATGGCGCTGCCGATCGTGGGCGAATATATGAAAAAGATCTACGACGACGGTCGTTTCGGTATCAGCCGTACGGACCAGTTCGTGCGTCCGGCGATGATGCCCCGTTACGACTGCGAGGACGAAGTCGACTCCGAGGGGCGGAACAACCCCGAGGACGAGAATTTCTTCGACTGACACGGACCGGGTTTTCTGTATCCGATAAAAGTCCGGGCCGCCCTCAATGGGCGGCCCGGACTTATTTGAGGATCGAACCGGTTTCGCTTATTCGGCCGGGGTGCCGGTGGTGAGGTCGTTCCCGTCGGCGTCTATCAGCTGAACCCACGTGAAGGGGCCCACCGGGAAGTCTTTGGCAGTATAGCCCGGACGGACAGCCGGCGAGGTGTAGTAGGATGCCTGGTTTTCCGTCCATCTGAAGAACTCTATGCCGACGTAATCGGTGCCGGTATTGTAGCCGGAACCGTACATCGTTGCCTGGCCTGCCTGCGCCTCGTCGTAAATGCCGACGAGTTTGGGCGAGGTCTGGGTCGTCGTAAATGACGAGTAGGCTCCGGTCGAGTGGGTTATACGGGAGTAGCGAGTCCGGATCGGGTAGACTCCGTCGTAGCCGTAAATCGCATTGTCGGTTTTCGTGTAGAGAATACCGGTCGACTTCGGAATCGGGATGGCCGGAGTGGAGGCGCCATTATAGGATGCCTGGTAATATGCCCGCAGGTCGTACCTGTTTCCGTAGATCGTGATGCCCCAGCCCCGGATCATGTAGGACGAGTTGACGGTGCCCGGTTTTACGATAACCTCGAATGTTACGGGAGCTTCGTTTACCTGCGAGGTGGTGCTCGTAACTCTCCATTTGCCCAGCCATCTCTTGTAGAGAGGATCGGTATTGTCCGGCAAGAGCGAGGCGTCGATCGAAACCGGAAGCGACGTGATGGGCGTGGTGGAGACGATGAATCCGTTGGAGACGGCGCATCCGAATACGACGGCTACGTACTCGTCGTAGAAACTCGGATAGTTGAGCGTATAGGTGTCCGCACCTTTGTGGAGCAGGCTGGCTGCGATCGCTTCGGGATCGTCGCCTGCGCCGATGTTGCCGTTGAGCGTGCCGACCAGGCTTTGCAGGAGCTTTTTCTCGCGCTGGGCCTCGAATTCGGACTTCAGCATCAGCCCCATGTAGTAGTACTCCGTATCCGTTGATGGAACTGTATTCACCGTAACGCTGTTGTAGGTCTTCGTGGCATCGGGAGCGGTCACTTCGAACGTGATGTCCGACCGGACCGGCTCGGGCGTCATAATCTTGAAATCGGCGCCGTTGACTTCGGCGAAATAGTAGTCGTCGACAAAGGTGAAGTTCTGTGCGGTCACTCCGTCGATCTCGACCGGCATGTAGAAACTGATGCCGGCCTTGGTGTAGATGAACGGTGCGTACACGGTGGTTTCACTGTCGATCTTGACCGCAAAGCGACGGTTCGTGAGCGTTGCCGAATACGTCTTGTCTTTCACGACGAAGGAATAGGTGTTGAATGACATGTCTTCCGCATTATTCCGGTAGGTCTCCAGGTCTTCCGACCAGTCGGTGTCCGCGGAAACGGGGGTCAGGATGTAGTAATTCCCCGTGATGATGCCGCGCAGGACGACCATTGCCGCGGATGTCTCCATCACCGTGAATTTGTAGTCGCCCTCCATGCCCTTGTAGGTCGATCCGATGTTGTCGGGATTTTTCGGGTGTACGAAGTAATTGATGAGCGAGTTTTTCGTATCGAAATTGAGCGTGACGCCCAGATCCTCGCCGAACGAATAGAGACTCGTCTCGGTGGTGGATGGGTTGCTTTCGATCTCGGAGGCAACGGTGACGCTGCCTTCGGAGAATTTGAAAAACAGGTTGTATCCGCCGAACTCCTGGGTCGGGGAGGGGAAATAGCGCACGTGCCATCCGTTTTCTGCGCTTTCGAGCACGGTCTTGGCCTCCTGCTTGGCGGCTTCGATGCGTTCGGAGGCGGATTTGTCGAAAAGATCCTCCTCGTCGAACAGGCATGAGGTGAGCAGGGCAGGAATGGCCAGAACCAGAAATAGTATGATTGCTGTTTTTTTCATATTCGGTGTCGCTTATTCGTTTGTACCGGAATTTTCGGGCGTGTCCGTATCTTCGTCATCCAGCGAGTCGAAGTCGAGGTTGGGCGCTTCTTCCGCACGGCGCAGTACGATTTCCCGCAGTTCGTTCAGGTCGATGTTCCAGGTGCTTTTCATGTAGTTGGAGACGATTTCGAATTTGGCTTCGATTTTCGGCCGTCCCGTGTCGCCGGCCGTCGTCAGCATCTCCTCCCACTCTTCTGCGCTCCGGTTGACGTAGAGGGCGATGAGTTCCACGAAATCCTCGCCGTCGGCTTTCGATGCATACGGGGAAATGAATCCTTTTTGCAGCGCCGATTCGGTGGTCTTGTAGATTTCGAAGCATTGGTCCTGTACGTAATCCGGGCCGGAAATCTCCGCGAAATCGGTGGGGTAAGGTTTCGTCTGATTGAGGATATGCCCGAATTCGTGGTGGATCGTCTTGAAATAGGCCGTCTTCGCATTGACGGTCTTGGGGTTCAGGTTGTCGAGGTTGTAGAGCGTGATCTTCGCCCCGGCTTCGGCCGTTCCCAGCACCATCGCTCCGTTGGTCTTGTAGGCATACGAGCCGACCAGGAAGAGGATTTTCGGGAAATAGGCCTTGATGAAATCCGTGCTGCCGGTTATCTCGTCGTAGGCTTCCAGACACATGTGGCGCACCAGTTTGGCCATGGCGACCGACTGCTTGTAGCTGGCGGGTGTGAGGTAGTAGCCCATGCTCGACTCGATGTCCTCGAACCGGTATTTGAGCTGGATGTTGTAGGTTTCGACGTAGTTGCGCTTGAGCCAGCGGTCGAGGTCGTTCTGTTCGGTGGTCGTCGGCCTGACCACGCTGGTGGAATCCAGATCGTCGTTGTCCGAACAGGCTGTCAGCGCTGCGCAGAGCAGCGTGACGGAAAAGAGCAGATATATCAGATTCTTTTTCATACGCACTTTGGTTTGTTATTTTCTCGGGTTGGGGGTCAGGCCGGCGGCAATAACGTCGGCCGGAAGTTGCAGGGCGCGGCGCGGATCGGCCGTACCGTTCTCGTCGCTGATCTGATCGGTGATTTGCACGACGGTTTCGGCGTCTTCATCGAGCAGGTAGCGGTAGACCGTGATGCCGAAGCGACGGGTGTCGAACCACCGCATGCCTTCGTGGAGGAACTGGTAGCGGCGCATGAAGATGAGCGCCTGAAGCATGCTCTCCTGCGGGCCGCCCTCTTCGAGCGTGTTGTAGGGGGCCGCATGGAGCTTTTTCTTGGGATTGAGCGTCTGCGGGCTGCTGACCGAGGTCTTTCCGACGTAGAGTTCGGAGTAGTCGGGGTAGGTTTCCGTAGCCCATTTGATGATCGAAGCCTCCGTCATGGATTTGAACCCTGCCGAGAAGAGGTTCGCGGCGTAGAGGTTTATATCCTCCAGGGCCTTGTCGAGCGCCGTCGGGTCTTCGTTCATCTTCATAATATAGGCTTCGGCGCGGTTGAGCAACGCCTCCTCGGAGGTGAAGAGAACGGAAATCGCTTTGTTGAATCCGGTTCCGGCGACCGGGTCGGTGTATTGGAACACGCGCCATGTCCGGGGAAGAACGTATTTGCCCGATGAGGCAAGCACTGCATGCGGCGCTTTGAAAGTCACGCTGCTGCCCCACGGACCGCCTTTTTTCGGCTGAACGGTTTCATAGATTCCTTGCAGTTTGCCGTGCGAATAGCGGCCGGCGGTGGAGTACCAGTCGAAAAGCAGTCCGCTGTTCGATGTCGCGGCCTGGAGGAGGAAGTTGGCCGTGCTGGCCGAATTGACATATTCCTGATGCCTGCTGGTGCCCTTCGGCAGAGCGGCGATCGCACTGTAATCGCGCAGCAGCGACGACGGGTTGGAGGTCAGGGCCATCGTCGCGTATTTGATGGCATTGCCCCAGTCCTGCATGAACAGGTAGTAGCGCGAGGCGAAGCAGCAGGCGGCCTTGTAGTTGAAGTGGTATTTCGGAACCGAATAGGCCGTGTCGTCGATCAGGGGGATGCCCGCTTCGATGTCTTTGCCGATCATCTCGTAGACCTCCTGGAGCGTTCCGCGTTCGTACCTGGGGTTGAGGTCGGTTTCGGCGTGGTCCATATAGGGTATGCCCAGGCAGTTCCCTGCTGTTGCCGGGTTGTAGGGCATGCAGAACATGTTTGCCAGTACGAAATGGGAATAAGCCCGGCAAATCAGCGCTTCGCCTTTGCTGGCCTTGAGCCTCGTGGTGGTAGGTCCTCCCAGCTCCTCGATGGCCGAAAGCGCCTGGTTGGCGTTGGCGATGTTGTTGTAGTTCGAACTCCAGATGTTCCGCGGGGCGTCGTTGTTGCTGGTAACCTCTTCGGCCCATTCGTAGACATCCTGATAGAACTGGTTGTAATTCTTTGTGATGCCGTAGTCGCAGACGTTGTCCGAGGAGAGTTCCGCAACGAGCTGGTAGCTGCCTGCCCCGCTGATGTAGGCCGAGACGAGTATGTTGGCGATCTTCTCTTCGGAATCCAGCGTCGTGCGCAGATCGGGATTCTGATCCAGAAAATCGCTGCACGACATGAATGCCGGAATGACGACCGCTATGCCCAGTAAATATATGATGCTTTTTTTCATAGGAATCTTTTTAAGATAAATCAGATTTTACAGTCCGATTCGGATTGTGAGCGTGAACTGCCGCGGCACGGGGGCTGCGACGCCGCCGGTGTTGTAGAACTCGGGGTCCTGGCCGTTGAGCTTCTTGTCGGCGTAGATCAGGAAGAGGTTCGTGGCTTGCAGTTTGAGCGAAAGCGAAGAGAACCGCAGTTTCGAAATGAGTCTCTTCGGGAAGTCGTACGAAAGCGAAATCTCCTTCATGCGGATGAAGTCGCCCTTGGCGATGCGTGCCGTCGAGTAGTTGTAGGCGCTGTATCCGTACGAAATCGAGGAGTTCAGCTGGCGCTGGCGCTTCGAGGCGATGGCCGGGATGTTCGTGACGGCTTCGTCGCCGGAGACCATCCAGCGGTTCTTGAATTCCCGCGGCATGGCGTCGAGGTCCGAGTAAATGCTGCTGAAGACCGGGTTGAGCCGCACGACGTTGCCGAACGAGTAGGTCATAAAGACGTTCAGACGCCATCCCTTGTACTGGAACGTATTGCCGAAACTGCCCAGGTCGGTCGGGTCGACCGGTCCGGAGTAGACCAGATTCGTTTTCAGGTTGTTCTCGTTGCTGTCCTGGAAATTGAAGGAGCTGGAGCTGAGTTTGCCTTCCGTGTTGACCACGACCGGCAGTCCGACTTCGTTCAATCCTGCGAACTGGAACGAGAAGAGCGAGCGGGCGGGATACCCCTCCATCGTGAATCCGGTTCCCGAAACCAGCGTCATTGCGCGCGTGGAGGTTTCGAGTTTGGTCACTTCGTTGTGGATGTGCGAGTAGATGAAGTTGGTGGTCCAGCTGAAGTTCTTGGTCTGGACGTTCTTGGTCGAAAGGCTGATTTCGACGCCGTTCGATTTCATCTCCGCGACGTTGCCGTATTTGGAGATCTCGCCGCCGATACCCTGGGTCGTGACCGTGCCGATCAGGTCGAAGTTGTTGCGTTTGTACCAGTCGAAGGCCAGGTTGATCCGGTTGTTGACGAACCCGACGTCGAGTCCGAGGTTCAGCTCGTGCTTCTTCTCGTAGGTGAGCTGCGCATTTTCGAGGCTCGAAACCTTGAGGCCGGTTTCGGTATCGCCGCTGGTCGGGCGCCACGGGGTCGAGGCTTTGATGACGGCCAGCGAGTTGGTGACGTAAGACTGGCCGCGGTCGGCGGTCAGCGAGTAGGAGGCTTTGAGCGACAGGTGCGACAGGGCGGGCTGTACGTGGCTGAAGAACTTCTCCTCGTGGACGTTCCATGCCCCGGAGATATTCCACGTCGGCAGCCAGCGGGCTTTGCGGCTCTTGCCCATCTTGTTGGTCCCTTCGTAGCGGTAGGTTCCGTTGATGGTGTAGCGTCCCTTGTAAGAATAGGTTCCGTTGAAGAAGAAGGCCACTTCGCGATAGAACGAGTCGCCGATCGTGTAGTACTTGCTGCCGCTCTCCATGCCCTGCTTGAAGGCCAGGTAATCGTAGTAAGGCTCCATACCCATATCGTACTGGAGTCCCCAGCCGCGGAACCAGGTGTTGTGCCGGTCGATCTTGTTCACCGACATACCGCCGTAGAGGTTGATGATATGCGTGTTGTTGAACGTTTTGTTGTAGGTCGCCGACGCGCGGAAGTCGTACGAAAGCATTTTGTTGTCCGTGCGTTCGTAGATACCGCCCTTGGGCAGCACGGTCACCGGAACGGCGTAGGGGTTGTCCGGATCGGTGTAAAGGAACGGGTTGTTGTCCCGGACGGTGGTCGGTTCGACGGTCCGGTAAGCGACGGACTGGTTTGAGGACTCGGTGATGTTATGCTCCTGGATCGAGGCCTGGTATTTTACCGCGCCCAGGGCGCTCAGGTCGAGGCCCTCGACGGGCGACCACTTCAGTTCGGCCTGGAATTTGGTCTCGACGACCGAAAGGTCGATGTAGTTGTTGTCCAGTTCGTGCAGAATGTTGAAGCTCGCGTAGTTTCGCGTGTAGAATTCGTCGGGGTCGAGCGTGCGCGACGTATTGAGCGCATAGGAATAGGGGTTGATGTCGAATTCGCGCTTCACTTCGCCCGTCACGTAGTTGGTTGCCGACGACAGGGTTCCCGGCGCCTTCTGCTTCCGGTAGGAGCCGTTGGAAATCAGGTTCAGCGACAGGTTTTTGAAGATGTTGTAGGTGGCGTTGATGTTGGCCGTGTAGCGTTCCACCTTGCTGGTCTTCGTCCAGCCCGGGTCGCTCATGGCGCTCAGCGACGCATAGTAGGACGATTTGTCGGTTCCGGACGTGAGGCTCACCGAGTGGGTGTGCATGACGTTGTTGTTGAACAGCTCGCTGAACCAGTTCGTGTTGCGGAACTCCGCCGCGCGCAGGTAATTCCCGATGCTCGCGTCGTCGTTTTGCAATTGTCCGGCCGCAATCATCTGGTACATCTTTCCGAATACGCCGCTTTCCGAATCGGTGATGGTTTCGGCGAGGTTGAGCCAGCCTTTTTTCTGCATGTCCATGTACACCGACATCTGGTCCTGCGAGTTCATAATGTTGAAATCCCGGTAGGACGGAATCATGCGGTAGGTGAATTCGCCGGTGTAGTTGATGGTGCTCACGCCGGCGCGGCCGCGTTTGGTGGTGATGACGATGACGCCCGCCATGGCGCGCGCTCCGTAGATGGAGGTGGCGGAGCCGTCTTTCAGAATGTTGAAGCTCTCGATGTCTTCGGCATTGAGTCCGGCGATGGCCGATGCGATGAGCGTCGTGGCGTCGCCCGAGGAGAGGTCGTCGGCGTCGATGTCGACGATGTCCTCCATGATGACGCCGTCCACGACCCACAGCGGCTTCGAACTGCCGTAAATTGATGTGGCGCCGCGCACGCGGATTTTCGGGGCGGTTCCGAACGTACCGGATACGTTCTGGACGGATACGCCGGCCGACCGGCCTTCCAGACCGCGGCTGATGTCGGCCATACCGGCCAGTTTCACGTCGTCGGCAACCAGCTGGTCTGCGGCTCCCGTGAACAGCCGCTTGTCCATCTTGGTCATACCCGTCACCACGACGGCCTCTACGGCCTGGGCGTCGGGTTCGAGTTTTACCCGGATGTCGGGTGCAATGTCAACATCCTGGGTTTTGTAGCCTACATAAGAGATTTGGAGTTTTCCCCCCCCCCTCCTTTCGGGACTCCTTGAAGTGCGAATTCTCCCTTGACATCGGTCGAAGTGCCGATTGTCGGGCGGTTCTTGACGACAACGGTCGCACCGATGACCGGTGCGTTGTTCTCATCGACGACACGGCCTTTGACCGTCTGGGTCTGGGCCGAAGCTGCCGTCATACAGAAAACCGCCGATAGCGATAAGAGCAATTTTTTTATCATAGGCGAAAATTTAAATGGGTTTGGTACGAGGTTCGGGCCGGCTGCCTTTCCGATGGGCCGTCGGCTATCGGAAAAGGAACGGTGCGTTTGAATAAGCGTGCAGCGGGTATGGGTAGGGATGCTGCGGGAGGGTGCGAACGTAAGAGAGAGGGCGATACGGCGGATCAGCCGAAGAGCGGGTCGTTCGGATGCCGTTGCTTCCGGTATTTCGACCGGCGGAACTGGAATACGGAAAACGATGCGGAGACTGCCCGGAATGATTTTCCGGCTATCGTCCGATTTGGATGCGAATACCTCTGATGCCGAAACAAGTGCGTTTTCTTCATAGCATGCGGGTTTTATATATAGGTGTCGCAAATAAGCCTTTCGGGAAGCGGAAACTTTCGTCAGGGCTTCTACAAAAATATCGGAAAACGGCATTGTGCGAGTATATTTTCTTGTAAAAGAAGTATGATTTCATATCATAGCGCCCAAGATCGCTCTTTGCCGCCCGCCGGAAAAGCCATCCGGCGTATCCGGGAAAAAGCCCTTGTACCAAGGGGAATCGGCGTTGTCGCTAAATGGGATATTTTGTTTTGAAATCCGGTTTTTTTGTATATATTTACATAGATATTCCGGTCTGTTTTTATCTAATTCGCCCTGCTATGTATTTCAGATGCGTATTCCTTCTCCTCGCGGTCGCGGTCGTCCGGAGTGCATTCCCGCAGAATATCCGCCGCATTACCCACCGCGACGGGCTGTCGAACAGTTCGATTCTGTCGCTGGCGCAGGATGCGGACGGGTATATGTCTCTTATACACATCTCCGAGCCCACG
>ENA-OYWQ01001345-OYWQ01001345.1-human-gut-metagenome-genome-assembly--contig:-NODE-1345-length-10710-cov-12.977194_pt1 | contig 10710 bp, 9 predicted proteins | sample MGYA00244810_ERZ653396 | MGnify/ENA primary metagenome ERZ653396 (study PRJEB26926, sample SAMN06165045) | human gut metagenome | biome: ENVO:00009003; feature: ENVO:2100002; material: ENVO:00002003... | reverse complement strand
GGTCGCGGAGTTCAGCCGGGTGTGGATCATCGCCCAAGGTGTCAAGGAGGCTGCCCAACAGGCGGTCATCTCCACCATCAACGACAACTATGATGATGTGTACCACGCTGTGCGGGAGGGCTATGCCGCAGGCTGGTATCCGGACGGCACAGGCCGATGGGATGAGAGCGTGGATACCGGCGATGTGTACGGTCAGCTGGCATCAACGCTTGGACTGGAGAACACCGGCAGCGGATATCAGAAGATCTCAAACGGAAACGTGGAATATACCATCTCTGGCCTGAGCGTGGAGCTGAGCAACAACGCCCTCAGTTCCGGCCAAAGCAAGGGCTATACCGCCGCAGTGGAGATCCGCTTGGAGGTACCGGTGCGATTCCTTGGGAACCTTTTGCCCGCAGCTGAAATGATGCTGCACACGGAAGCCAAATATGTACCGGTATTCTGAAAAAGTTTCGCTTTCCCAATAGACTTACGCCGAAAGGTGTGGTATTGTCCAATCAAGAGATAAATCAGAAAAAGGAGGAAAATCAATGAACGACAAGACGAAACGGATCATCCTCATCACCGCCTGCTGCCTGCTCTGCGTTGTGGTCGTCATCGGGATCGCCGGACGCTTCGGCGGGAATACGGTGACGCCCTCTGGAACGGTATCCGGCAGTCAGCCGGACAGCAATGACCCAAATGTGAACATTAACAACCAGGGAGATGTAAATGTCCCCTCGCTGACGCCGGAGCAGAGTGACCCCGGCCAGGTTGCAAACTCCAACGGCACGGAGCAGACCATTCAGGCAGCCCCCGTTAAACCGGACGCTCCGGAAAAGCCGGAATCGCCCAGCGGCACGGCGACACTTCCGGATGATCACAAAGCGGAGGATGTGCCGACCTCGGAACGCAAGACAGAGGATGAACCGCACCCCACATATCCGGAACAGCCCACCTCCAAGCCTGCGGAATCCCAGCCTGCCGCAGGAAGCACGAACTCCTCCGGTCAGGTATATGTGCCGGGCTTCGGCTATGTAGACAGCAGCGGTGATAACACGGTCATCGATGGACAGGACATCTACGAAAACGGAAATAAAATCGGTGAAATGGGCGGCGGGAACTAACAGTACTCCCAATCAGCATGGCGCAGTCAGAAATGGCTGCGCCTTTTCTTTTTCCGAAGCCTTGAAAGGAGGAATCCATGAAGCGACTTCTCGCACTTTTTCTTTCCCTTGTGCTCATGCTGGGTGCGGTTGTTCCGGCTTATGCCACCGGTGACGGTAACTTCGATGGCGGTGGCGGCGGCATGGGCAGCGGCACATCCACCAACTACTGGAATCCGGGTATGGACGGTGTCCGCATTTCCGTGGTGAATGTGGACAGCCACGCTGTCGTGGGGAACACCATTGACTGGAGCAATCAGAATCCGAGCACCAACATGATCCACTTCGGAAAGGTATCCAAGCTCTCTTATAGCAGTGGGCGGGCGTTGTCACCTGTCGTAGGCGGCTATACCTGTATCCGTCCGGCGCAGAGCTTGCCTCGCATCATTTCATCCGGCGACTATCCAGCAAGTATTGCGGCCATTCGAAGCTACTTTACAGACGAGCAGGTCATTCGGGCGATTGCCGGATATGTGGGAATAGACTTTGATACGCTTATTGCCGGCGATTACAAAATCGTTGTCGAGCCTATCGCCTACTTCGTCTACGGTGGAGCCTACTATGCCATGACGGCCACGGAAGCGGCGCTCTATGACCAAAAGGTAAACGGAAATCTTCGAAGCAAGATGGGATCGCTCACCCATAAGAATCTGCCGCTGGCCATCTTCCTTGAAGAAGCAGATCTGGGCTATCCCGCATGGTCTGGCAGCACCAACAGCAAGGTCAGCAACGATCAGATCATCTCGTCCCTCGGCATCGGAGTCGTCCGCTTCAACGGTGAGTTGGAGCCGCCCGATGTAAACGACTTCGACTATGAATACCGAGTCGATACCGATGTGATCTCCTCGGTGGAGGTGAGCGGCGGGCAGTCCGACCCGGATAATCCTGTGACTGTTCGCTTTGTGATTCAAGGCAGAACTTACACCGTCAGCAATGTCTACTATCCGGACGGCGACAGTCAATTGGTATGGGTAAAATGGCACACGCCGTCAGAGCCATGCGTCATTACGATTGCCGTCAGCGTGTCTGGCGGCGGCACGGCGCAGAGCACGATCACCTGCAACATCGTGGATCTGGACGGCAACGATCCGCCCAACCCGGCGGCGGATGACCGCAACGACCGTTTCCGTCTGGCTTCTATTCCAGAGAAAGAACAGGTAACATCCGCTTCCTGGGGCATTTGGTCACCCTGGTGGCAGGAAAATTGGGAATGGGTAGAGAACTGGGAGAAGTGCTGGCACACGGATCGCTGGGTGGATGATAACAATGTGGTTCACCGTGACCGCTGGTATCACTGGGTAGATAACGGCTGGTGGGAGGATCATGGATGGTGGGAGTTTGACTACAACGGCTACTCCGCAAGCCTGACTGCATCCATGCGCATCACGCCGGACAGCCTGTCACCCACAGCGACTGCAGCTACCATGAAAAGCGGGTACGGAATTCAGGAGAAAGTGACGGCCAGAGTAACGACCACGCAGAGCGCGGCTGTCACGGCGGCGCAGAATGCTATGACCTATTTCCCTGAATTCGGGTACGAAGGCTTCTGGAGACTGCTGAACCGCAGCGTCAGCGGCAAGAGTACCACCTTCGCTTTCAAAAACAATCCCTACAGCACCTATGACCGCCCGACCCACTTCACTCCGATCTGGTACCCGGACGGCAGCTACACGCCGTATACCTGGCTTTTGGACTGCTGGACACCCACGGGAATGCTAAGTATGAACCTGACGGATTCCGTGCGCATCGCCGGTGACCTGTGGGAAGAATGGCATATCGCACCCTCAAAATAACAACAAGAATTGGAGGTATCTATGAGCAAAATGAAATGCAAGCGCCTTTGTGTGATGCTGACCCTGTCCCTGCTGTTGGTCTGCATGATGGGAACCACGGCCTTTGCTGCCGGCACCGGCGATGTGGCCGGAGCGGTGGAAAGCACCTGGGCCACGGCATCCACGCAGATCAAGACCGTCGTCAACAACGTGGTGTTTCCCGCCATTGACCTGATCCTTGCGGTGTTTTTCTTCGCCAAACTCGGCACAGCTTATTTTGACTACCGAAAGAGTGGCCAGTTCGAGTGGACGGCTCCCGCCATCCTGTTCGCGTGCCTCGTGTTCACGCTGACGGCGCCGCTGTACATCTGGCAGATTATCGGAATCTGAGGTGTAGGCAATGACTTTTTACGAACAGGAACTCCGGAAAATTATCGGAGAGCAATATCCCGATGCCACCTATGTGGGCAGAGTCTGCTATGTGCGTCTGAGCGATATGAATCGGGCAAAGATCCAATTTGTCACTGGAAGCGTTGCCAATCAGTACAACGCCTTGCAGTTGACGATCCTGAACCGCAGCGAAGGACAGGTGGATACCCTGCGCCTTCGCTTTTCGGATCTGCTGGGGACGAAGGTAACTTCCAACCCCAACTTCCGCAATGGTGTTGACCCGCACATTTGGGATGACTATGGAAAAGTAGACTGGTATGTGTATCACCCCACCCGGCAGGACTACGAGAAGCTCTCCAACGCAGTATCGGACTATCTGGAGGTGTTCCAAGACATGAGCCAGTCTGCCGATCAGCAGTGGGCGCAGACAATGTAAACCGAGCATGATTTGAAGGCCGTGCCAACTGTACGGCCTTTGCCATATCCCAAGCAGTTGGTGCGGCCTCACCCGGAGGAGGTGAAACCGATCAATGTTTATTTGGGATTTTGTTGCCGATAAGATCCTCGGCCAGATCGTGGATTGGTTCTACGGTCAGGTCGTGGGCTTTCTCGGCAACTTCTTCGCAGAGATGGGAAACATGGGTGTCGAACTCTTCGAAATGTCCTGGGTGCAGAGCATCGTACTGTTCTTCTCCTATCTCGCTTGGGCGTTGTACGGAACCGGGCTGGTCGTGTCCTGCTTTGAATGCGGCATCGAGTATTCCAGCGGGCGGGGCAACATCCGCGAAACCGCACTCAATGCCATCAAGGGCTTTATGGCCGTGAGCCTGTTTACTGTCGTCCCGGTCCGGCTCTATGAGCTTTCGGTAACGCTGCAGGGGCAACTCACCGCAGGGATCACCGGCTACGGTGCATCCATCGGAGATGTGGCAAGTGATATCATGCAGGAGTTCAGCGCCGTGGAATCGCTGACCGATTTGGCATCCGGCCCGTTTCTCGGCTTTGGCAGTATCACCAGCGGGATCATGATCCTGTTCTGCATCATCCTTATGGCGTATGCGATCATCAAGGTCTTCTTTGCGAACCTCAAACGCGGCGGTATCCTGCTGATTCAGATTGCCGTGGGAAGTCTGTATTTGTTTTCTGTGCCCCGTGGCTATACGGATGGCTTCATTCAGTGGTGCAAACAGATCATCGGCCTGTGTCTGACCGCATTTTTGCAGGCGACGATCCTCATCGCTGGGCTCATGGTGTTTAAGGACCACGCACTGTTGGGTCTTGGTTTGATGCTTTCGGCTGGCGAGATTCCCCGCATTGCCGGAACGTTTGGCCTGGATACGACAACAAGAGCCAACATTATGAGCGCGGTATATACGGCGCAGGCCGCTGTAAACACCACGCGCACGATCGTGCAGGCGGTGTCAAAATGAGCGGGCTCACTATGGGAAGCCTGTTTGACGGCATCGGTGGTTTTCCTCTGGCTGCCATTCGCAGCGGCATTACGCCGGTGTGGGCTTCGGAGATTGAAGCCTTTCCCATTGAGGTCACGAAGCAGCGCTTTCCAAGCATGATCCATGTGGGTGACATCACAAAGCTCAACGGCGCAGAACTGCCGCCCGTAGAAATCATCTGCGGCGGTAGCCCGTGCCAAGACTTGTCCGTGGCTGGAGCGAGAGCCGGATTATCTGGCGCCCGCTCTGGCCTTTTTATGGAACAGGTCAGGCTGGTAAAGGAGATGCGAAATGCAGACAAATTACGAGGCCGAACAGCTCTCGATGTTCGACCAAGATTTATGGTATGGGAAAATGTTCCCGGTGCCTTTAGTTCAGGAATGCCAAAGGGCGAAGACTTCCGAATCGTTCTGGAGGAGATCGTCCGCGTTAAGTGCGATTCCGTTTCAATCCCTCGACCTGACTCCGGGCGCTGGGAATCTGCTGGGCGAATTCTATTGGGAGCTGATTTCTCCCTGGCGTGGCGGTGCCTCGACGCTCAATACTGGGGTGTCGCCCAAAGACGCAAAAGAATCTTCCTTATCGCAGATTTTGCAGGCAGATCCGCCCCTAAAATACTATTTGTCCCCGAAAGCCTGCCTGGGCATCCTGCGCCGGGCCTTTGAGCGCGGCAAGGAGCTGCCGAAGAAGCTGGAGCGTGCCCTAAAGATTCAGGCGGGGCTTATGCGCCCAGACGGACAGCCCACAGGATTAGAAGCGTACCACATCAACCAGCGGGATGAGGGCATCGACCTGCACGGCGTATCTGGCGCGTTGATGGCAACCACCAATATGCAGATGCAGACCTTCGTGACACAGCCGGATGAAGCTGTTGAGGGCTTTGACGGCTACAACGGTGATTTGACTGGCGATGTGGCGGCCACACTCGGCGTCAACTGCGGGATGTCCACCGGCAGAAACGGAGTCATGGCCTTTGCTGCCAACCAAAGGGATGAGGTTCGTGACTTACATGATGTTGCGGGCGCTCTGAATGCACAGCCGGGAATGAAACAGCAGACCTTCGTGGCGGCTGCATTCTCGGCAGGAGCCGGTGCCTCTGCTGGGAGCATTGGGTATGGTGAGGAACTGGCTCCTACGCTGAAAGGCTCTGCCAGTGGAAACTGCATGCCATCCGTCCTGTGCCTGAATGATCAGGGCGGAAGCGTGATGGAGTGCTCTGAGAATGTGTCCGGTACTCTGCGGGCGCAGGAGCATGGACACCAGCCGCTTGTCTACGAAAACCATGGCATTGATGCCCGCTACACCGGCCCTCATCAGGTGGCGCCCACCATGTCCGCAAGATACGGAACAGGCGGAAACAACGTGCCGCTCGTAGAGCAGGAAGAAACCTTCTGCATCACGGGAAATGCCATTGACCGACAGCCGCAGAACGGCGGCAATGGGATCGGGTATCAGCGGGACATTGCATATACACTGACGGCCACCGATCATCATGCGGTCTACAGTCGCCAGCGTGTGGATGATTTCCGTGAGAATGGTGTGGTCAGCACGCAGAGCGCCCGCCAGCACAAGGACGCCACCGATCTCGTTTGCCAAAAGGCAGAAGCCTATGCCTATCTCATTCGACGCCTGACTCCGTTGGAGTGTGAGCGTCTGCAGGGCTTTCCGGATGGCTGGACGGACATCCCTGATGCTTCGGACAGCGCCCGATATAAAGCGCTGGGCAACAGTGTGGCGATACCCTGTGTGGAGTTCATTATGGGGCGGATCGCCGCAGCCCTTCGGGCGGTATAGCTGCCTTGGTGGTTTTGCTTCCGTTTCACATAGCTTCTTCGTTGAGTTTGGTGAATAGCTTTCCATGACTTCTTCCGGTATGCTTTGCTTGCAAAATCGAGGAAAGGAGCAGACCGATGGAGGGCAAAAAGAACCTCTGTGCCATGATTCCGGCAGAGCTTCACGCAAGGATCATGGCAGAGAAAGAAGAAATGAAGCTGGGTACACTGGCGGAATATGTGGAGCGCATCTTCACGGAACACTTTGAAGGAGGAAACGATATGCAGACAGAGCGGACCCTTGCGGTGAAGATCTCCGCAGAACTCTTCGACCGACTGAAAGAGTATCTGGAAAAGAATCACCTGAAGCAGAAGGACTTCATCACGCAACTGCTCCAGCAGGCGCTGGACAACGCAGAAGAATAATCAACCCACTGGATGGCCGCAGGGAAACCTGCGGCCATCTCTATTCTCCGGAGGTGAGAGCAATTTATATTTACCCTGATAATTTGACCGCAAAAGCCATGCTGTGGCTTTGGGAGCTGCGGGACATCGGCATCATCGGCGTGGGGCTTCTTATCTCTGTTCTGGCGCTGACCCAGACAGGCATCGCCCTGCCACTGGTGCTGACGGCTGTTTACGCTTTCCTCAGCATCCGGTTCGACGGAACCAGCATATTGGATTTCCTCAAATATGCCGCCGCGTTCCTGATTACAAAGCAGCAATTCTATGATTGGAGGTTGGAGTCGTGAGTAAAAAGCAGAAAAAGGACAAAGCCGCCCGCTCCACACGGCAACTCATGGGCATTGAGGAGATCAAGGACTACTGCATTGCCACCCGTATGGGCAATCTCGTGTTCTTCGTCATCAAGCCCACTAACATCTCCGTCCTGCCGGATTCCAGCATCAGTGCCCGCATCTATGCGCTGCTGAATGTCGTAAAAGGACAGGCGGAAATCGAGATGCTGGCGCTCAATTCCAAAGAATCCTTCGAGCGCAATAAGGACTTTTACCGGGAGCGGCTGAGCCAGGAGGAACTGCCCGCAGTCCGCAGGTTGCTGGAGCAAGACAGCAAGCACCTGGACCGTATTCAGGTGCTCATGGCGTCCAGCCGTGAGTTTTATATTATCATCCGGCTGCGTGGTGAACAGGAGTCCGATGTGTTCTCCTACCTTTCCCGCATCGAGCAGAATATCAACGATAACGGCTTCACGACCCGCCGAGCCACCGAGCAGGATCTCAAAAAGATGCTGGGTGTTTACTTTGAGCAGAACGTGACGACGGAAAAGTTTGAGGACTTCGACGGTGACCGCTGGGTCATTGTCGGTGAGTAAAGGAGGGACTCATTTGGCAAAGAAAACGAAAAAAGCAGCGCCGCAGAGCCGGGAGACTGCAAGCATCAAATCCTTCCTGGATATGATCGCACCTTCCGTGGTCAAGTTCGAACCCGATCACTTCATCTGCGGCAACACCTTCCGCTGCGTGTGGGCGCTGCGGGAATATCCCACGCAGACCGATGAGCAGGCTATTCTCCGACATCTGGGCGAAAAGGATGGGATCACGCTGCGTATCTACACCCGACAGGTAACACCTGCCGAGGAAAAGCGCATCATCCAGAATGCTGCCAACAAAAACCGCATGGGCAGCTCCAACACCAACGACCTGCAGCAGACGATCACGGCGGAAAGCAATCTGCAGGATGTGGCGTCGTTGGTAGCTTCCATGCACCGCAACCGAGAGCCGCTGCTCCACTGCGCCGTCTATATCGAGCTGACCGCTTCGGATTATAACACGCTCAAGCTGCTCCAGACCGATGTGCTGACGGAGCTGGTGCGGAGCAAGCTCAATGTGGACAGGCTCCTGCTTCGTCAGCAGCAGGGCTTCTGCTGTGCCAGCCCCGTGGGATACAACGCCTTCGGCCAGCAGTTCGAGCGTGTTCTCCCGGCATCCAGTGTGGCGAATTTGTATCCCTTCAACTATTCCGGCAAAACGGACGCAAAGGGCTTCTATGTCGGGCGGGACAAGTACGGCAGCAACATCCTCGTGGACTTCGACCAGCGTGATGAGGACAAGACCTCCGCCAACATCCTCATTCTCGGCAACTCCGGCCAGGGCAAATCCTATCTGATGAAGCTCCTAATCCTCAATCTGCTGGAGTCCGGAAAGTCCGTTATCACGCTGGATGCCGAGCATGAGCAGCAGGAAATGTGCGAGGCCGTGGGCGGCTGCTTTGCCGACCTCATGGCGGGAAAGTACATCATCAATGTATTGGAGCCGAAATGCTGGGATGATGGCGGTGACCCGGACGATACGGCAGCGCCGGAAGCCTTCCGCAAAAGCACTTTGCTGGCACAGCATGTTTCCTTTCTCAAGGACTTCTTCCGAGCCTATAAGGATTTCAGCGATGCCCACATCGACACCATTGAGATTATGGTGTCCAAGCTCTATGCGAAATGGGGAATCACGGAGCGAAGCAACTTCCGCCGCATGCGACCGGAAGACTATCCGATCCTCTCTGACCTCTATGACCTGATCGAAGAAGAATTCAAAAGCTACGATCCAAACGCTCATCTGCTCTATACGGAAAAGCTCCTGCAGGAAGTGCTGTTGGGACTGCATTCCATGTGCAAGGGCGCTGATGCACAGTTCTTCAATGGACATACCAATATTACCTCCAGCCGCTTCCTCGTTTTCGGCGTCAAGGGAATGCTGAGTGCCGCTAAAAATGTCCGCAACGCTATGCTGTTCAATGTGCTGTCCTTCATGTCGGATAAGCTTTTGACGGTCGGCAATACCGTAGCAGCACTGGACGAGCTGTATATCTGGCTGTCCAATCCCACGGCCATTGAGTACATCCGTAACTGCCTCAAGCGTGTGCGCAAAAAGGAATCCGCCATGCTGCTGGCATCGCAGAATCTGGAGGACTTTGATCAGGAACAGGTGCGTGAGATGACCAAGCCGCTGTTCAGCATCCCGCCCCACCAGTTCCTGTTCAACGCAGGCTCCATCGACAAGCGCAGCTACATGGAGATGCTCCAGCTGGATGAGGCGGAGTATAACCTCATCAAGTTCCCCCAGCGCGGTGTCTGCCTGTACAAGTGCGGAAATGAGCGTTACCTGTTGGAGGTACATGCTCCGGCATATAAGGAAAAGCTGTTTGGAACGGCGGGTGGTCGCTGATGGCAGTATCTGCAGGCATGATCGCAAAAGCCGCGGCGACGGTGCTCTCTAACGAAAAGCTGCGCAAAGGCGTGGGATGGACGCTGGTCGCAATTCTCTCGCCAGTCATTGTACTCATCGCACTTCTGTGTTCTATTGGCTCCGGAGGTGCGGATCACAACAACCAGGCGGTAGCTGCAGCCTTCTATGGCGTGAGTTACTCAACAGAAGTACCCGCAGAATTCCGGTATCATATTGAGGAGATGCGTACCGCTTTTTCTCTTCTGGATTCGGCAGTGGCTTCCGTCAATGGGCAAACGGAAAGCGGAAACGGCCTTGACCCGATTCGGATCAAGGCCGTTTTTTATGCCCTCTGCTTTGGCGAGGATGCGCCGTCCGCACGGGCGGCAAGCCGCTTCGTAGAATGCTTCTACACTTGGGAAACCCGTACCCGCACGGTAGATATCGAGAACGACAATGGCACGGTCACCAGCACGGTAGAAGAATACACCGTCGCTGTTCCGGTCTCACTGTATCAAGCGTATGCCAATCTGGAAGCAAAGCTGGGCCGGACGATCACAGAGGATGACAAGAGCAATATCAACCACATCTATTCCATGATCGCCGGCGCTGCGGGCGGCGGGAATTACAACGGTGAGTTCCTTCGCGGAGATGGAAGCAGTATTGACTTGGACATCTCGGCTTTCACCGATCCCAACAGTAAAAACGCCGCTGACCTTGTAACCTACGCCATCCACGCATGGGAATCCGGTTGGGGCTATGTCTGGGGAACCTATGGCGATGTGCTGACCGAATCGCTCTTTGCCTACAAACTGGATCAGTATCCTGACGGTGTCGGCAGCTACGAAGATTTTATCCGTGCCAACTGGCTGGGCGGCAGGACCACCGACTGCGTGGGACTCATCAAGGGGTACGGCTGGTTGTCCCCGGAAACAATGACCATTGACTATGGAACTCACGGCATGCCAGACATCGGTGCCAATCAGATGTACTACAGCGCC
>ENA-OYWQ01001328-OYWQ01001328.1-human-gut-metagenome-genome-assembly--contig:-NODE-1328-length-10785-cov-5.376980_pt1 | contig 10785 bp, 9 predicted proteins | sample MGYA00244810_ERZ653396 | MGnify/ENA primary metagenome ERZ653396 (study PRJEB26926, sample SAMN06165045) | human gut metagenome | biome: ENVO:00009003; feature: ENVO:2100002; material: ENVO:00002003... | reverse complement strand
CGAAGATAGTTCGCTGGAAACGGCGCGTGAAAATAGGTAGTCGCCGACTTGAACAGAAAGCTCTGAGAGAAATCTCAGGGCTTTTTTGTTGCACAAAAATATGGAGCGGATTTTGGTCGAAATGATAACAGGACAGGACTTGACAAAAATACTACTATGCAATACAATATAGATAAGCTACTATGTATTACATAATAGGCAAAAGGAGGTATCCAGTGGAAAACAACACACAATTGCTCAAGGGCGTTTTGGAATTCTGTGTTCTGAAATTCATTAGCAGAGAGCCGACCTATGGCTATGAGATCGTGATGCATCTAAAACAGGTCGGGTTTTCTGACTTGAGTGAAAGCACGCTTTATCCGCTGCTGCTGCGGCTGGAGCAGCAAGGAAAGGTTACAGTAGAACGCAGACCTTCCCCTAAGGGGCCGAGCCGGAAATATTATATTGTAACTGAAGAAGGTCGAAAGGCACTTCTTGAGTTTCGGCAGGATTGGTATCAGCTCTGCCAGCTGGTGGAGAAAATTTTTAAGGAGGAGCCATATGAATAAGTATTTTGCGTTGCGAAAGGCAAATCGGATGCGTACAAAGCTGCTGAACGAAAAAAGCCAGGAGCAGCTGAAAGATGTGATCTGGTATCTTCGCCGGGTCAGCTGGGATTTCTGCGGCATTGAACTTGTGTGCAGCGATCTGCTTGATATTTCCATCCAAGCCAATGCAGAAAATCAGGAACTGTTCGATTCGATTTCGGATGCAAAAACCTTTGTAGAGGAGGTCAAGCCATGTTTGAAAACACTGAGAGCTGCGGATTACTTCTGGTTTGTTGCACCGCTGTATTTCTTCTTTGAGTGGGGCGTGGAAGGGCTGCTGCTTTACCCGGTAATTGGTGATTGGTTTTTTGAACTTTCTGTAGGCTATCTGATGCAGCTTGTTGTTGCAGTGACGGTTTTTTGCGCACTGTTCCGCCGGATGATGGAGCAGGTAGGCTTTCCGCCACGAGAGCATTGGCTGAAATATGCTACATGGCTGGTGCTTTATATCGTGACTCTGTATGGAACGGGCTGGTTCTTTACCCAGATCGCGGGTAAGATCGTACTGCTGCGGCTTCCGATCCTTAGCTATTCGATTTTTTGCCTGCTTCTGGGTGCAGGACTGTATGCAATACATTTTTGGAGATATGGAAAAGACCCGCGTCTGAGTGCTCGCATATAAAGTAAAAAGCGCCCCCGCTGCACTGTGCATAACGGTGCAGCGGGGGCGCATACTTTATTGGGTGGTGTACCGGTTACGATACGAGCTTCCGCTTAGCCCTTGCCTGCGCAGCCGAACAGCTCGATCTTCTCCTTGCACTTGGCCTCGATGGCCTTTGCGCCGGGAGCCAGCAGCTTGCGGGGGTCGAAGCCCTTGCCCTGCTGATCCTTGCCCTCTTCGATGTACTTGCGGGTGGCCTCAGCAAACACCAGCTGGCACTCGGTGTTGATGTTGATCTTGGAAACGCCCAGGCTGATTGCCTTTGCGATCATCTCGTCGGGGATGCCGGTGCCGCCGTGCAGGACCAGAGGGATGTTATTGGTGGCCTTGTGGATGCGGTCCAGAGCCTCGAAGTCCAGACCCTTCCAGTTTGCCGGGTAGACACCGTGGATGTTGCCGATGCCGGCAGCCAGGAAGTCAATGCCCAGAGCGGTGATCTTTGCGCACTCCTCGGGGTCTGCGATCTCGCCGGCACCCACAACGCCGTCCTCGACACCGCCGATGGAACCGACCTCGGCCTCGATGCTCAGGCCCTTAGCGTGTGCCAGAGCAACCAGCTCCTTGGTCTTTTCCACATTCTCCTCGATGGAGTAGTGGCTGCCATCGAACATGATGGAAGAGAAGCCGGCCTCGATGCAGGCTTTGCAGCCCTCATAGGTGCCGTGATCCAGATGCAGGGCAACGGGAACGGTGATGCCCATGGAATCGACCATTGCGCTGACCATGGCAGCGACGGTCTTGAAACCGGTCATGTACTTGCCGGCACCCTCGGAAACACCCAGAATCACAGGGCTCTTCATTTCCTCGCAGGCGGTCAGAACGGACTTGGTCCACTCCAGATTGTTGATGTTGAACTGAGGCACACCGTAGTGGCCATCACGTGCTTTGATCAGCATTTCGGTTGCATTTACCAACATTATTCATTACCTCCACAAAATCATTGGGGTCTTGCTCGTTTCATATCCGCTTTGTGCACGGTTTAACGAACCTACAGAATTAGTATACCCCAAACAGCGGCCAAAATCAATCCAAACCGGTGCTTTTCCTGTAACAATGCGGGGATTCTGTTTCTGGCAGGGTGCAGGGGGTTACTGCCAGAAGCGCGTATATTCGATAGAATGCAACAAATTTCCATATAATGTGCAACGAGCGGCCGAAAGACAGAAAGCTTGATGAAGGACGGATTTTCAACACAGATCCACATTCGTCAAAATGATATTGGGCAATTTGGCAAAAGCGGACAGGATGCAGTTCAAAAAATTGTCATATTTCCGACTTGTATTCTACAAATTGTACGCAGGAAATCAAAAAAGGTCGAACCAAAAAGTGGAAAACCTTGTGGAAAGTGTGGAATTCCACAGGCAAAACAGGCTTTAAAGCTGGACTTTTGAACTTTCTCCACAGGGTTTTCAACATGTGGAAAAATAATCGCTCTTCTACGGATTGTATACCGCGTTTTTGTGGAAAACTTTTTTCTCCGGCAAAACAGAGGGATATCTACCCAGCAGCCGGGTAAAGCTGATGCAGGGCGGCAGAACATTTCTGCAAAAAAGCGGAAACGGCCTCCGGCACCACGAACAGAAAAACTTTTGCAGGACGCGGATAAAAAACGGTAATTTGCTGGCAAACAAGGTCGGCTTATGCTATACTTCAAGATGAGTTATCATCTTCAGACCATACCGGTGCGCGGCCCAGAGTGCGGCGCGCCTTTTGGAGGGTGTGCACAGCACCTTCCGGTGATACAACGGAAGGAGAAAATCATCATGGAAGAAAAGAACCAGCCGCGCCGTCCGCGCCGCAGCCCGGAAGAACCGCTGCAGAAGAACGAGAGCCTTGTTTATGGCAAAAATCCGGTGACCGAACTGCTGAAAAGCGGTTCCGGCGTGGACACCGTGCTCATTGCTGAGGGCATGGCTCCGGCCGTGGCGGCTTACTATACCGCATTGGCAAAGGAAGCGGGTGCCACGGTGAAGCGGGTGCACCCCAACAAGCTGCGCCTGATGACCGGCACCGAGAGCCATCAGGGTGTGGCGGCATTTGCCAGCGAGATCGAATATGTGACGGTAGACGACCTGATGGCAGCAGCCAAGGACAAGGGCGAGGCACCTTTTCTGGTGCTGAGCGATGGCATTGAAGACCCGCACAATCTGGGTGCCGTGATGCGCAGTGCTCTGCTGTGCGGTGCGCATGGCATCGTGATCCCAAAGCGCGGCGGAGCATCGGTCACGCCTACCGTCATCAAGTCCAGCGCAGGTGCCGCAGAACGCCTGCCGGTGGCTCGTGTGGCCAACATCGGTGAGACCATCCGCCGCCTGAAGGAGCAGGGTGTGTTCGTCTACTGCGCCGATATGGACGGCGTGTCTCTGCGCAGGAACAACCTGACCGGCCCCATTGCACTGGTGCTGGGCAGCGAGGGCAGCGGTGTTTCGCAGCTGGTGAAAAAGCTGTGCGACGGCGTGGTGCGGCTGGATATGGCAGCACCGGGCACCGGTGTGGACAGCTACAACGTGTCGGTGGCTGCGGGCATTATTCTGTACGAGATCCAGTCCCAACGCGCAGCACAGCAGGCATGATCCGGCATTCGGGCCGGAACCTCAATTTGAATTACAGGAGGGACAAGAATGCCGAAAGATAAAAATAATGGCCGGGAAATGACCCCGGATGAAAAGTTCCGCTCCTTTTTCAGCACCACGGCGGTGGATATCCCGGAGGAGATGACCCGGAGAGACGAAAACCAGCCGGAGGAAAAGCCGCAGAAACGGTTTGGCCTGTTTGGCCGTGGTAAGGAAAAGCAGGAGACGGACGAAGCTGCAGCAGAGCAGCCGCAGGAAATGCCCACCGGTGAGGTGCGGCTGGGTGAGGATGCGCAGCCGGAACCGGAAGCGGATCTGGAACTGATGCTGAAGCCGGAGGCAGACCCGGAACAGGAACTGGCCCTGTGGCCTTTTCTGGAGAAGGAAGCAGAGGATGCACAGCCGGAAGCACCCACTAAAAAGCCGGAGGAAAAATCTGCACCGCAAACGGCGGAACCCCCGGTGGCAGTGAAGCCGGAAACACCCCGGCAAAGCGCTGTCCCGGCGGCTAGACCCGCAGAGCAGCACAGCACGGAAAAGCCTCTCCGGCACCCCAAGAATGCGCCGGAGGTGCTGCTGCCGCAGGAAGAGCAGGAGCAGCAGGAGATGGCACAGCTCAAGGCGATGATCAACGGCCTGAGCGACCAGAAGCCGGAAAAGCCTGCACCGAGAGCCGAAGCAGCCCCGGCAGCAGAAACGGAACCGGCTGAAAGCAAAAAGAAACCGTCCGGTGCACCGCTGCCCGCGGCTGTGTTTGCAGCGGTAAAGGAGACGGCACCGGAGCTGCAGCCGGAACCTGTGCCTCAGCCGGAAAAAACGGAGCAGCCGGTGGCCGATTTCTTTGGCAAGGCGCAGAGCGAGGACGCACCGCAGGCACCTTTGGCCCCGGCAGAGGAGCCTGCCGCAAAAGAGGACACCATGAGCCTGCCGCTGCTGCTGCTGGACGGTGAAGAGCCGCAGCAGGCACCGGAGAAGGCACCCGCTGCGCCACAGCCGGAACTGAAAGCTGAGGCGGAGGACGCGGTGTTTCCGGAGGAACATGCCGAAACGGAGCTGCCCGAGCCGGAGGCCACAGCGGATAAGCTGCACCGCATGAGCGCAGAGCTGACGCTGCGTTGCGTGCTGGGCGGCATTCTGACTGTGGTGCTGCTGCATTTTGGTTTGGTGTCGGATGGGCTGCTGCCCGCCATGGCGGCGCTGGACCCGGATGCTGCCCCGGCGGCATTCTATGGTGCAAACCTGCTGCTGCTGGCAGCAAGCCTGTGCGTGGGCTTCCCGGTGCTGCGCGACGGCCTGAACGGCCTGCGCGGACGGTCTTCTTCCGAGACGATGCCGGCGCTGGCCGCAGTAGCAGCGCTGGTGCAGGCGGTCACAGCCATGCTGAACGCAAATGTTTACCGCGGCACCACCGGCATCTCGCTGCTCAGCGGCATGGCCGCGCTGGGGCTGTTCCTTGCGCTGCTGGGCAGCCGGGTGATGCTGGCTGCTGTCAAGGGCGGCTATGAGCTGGTGACCAATGGTGTGGAGTTCGAGGGTGCCTACCGCGCCAAGGACAAAGACCTGCTGCGCGCCCTTGCACGGGATCTGGAACAGAAGGACCCCTGGGTGCTGCTGAGCCGCCCGATGAAGGAAGCTGACGGCTTTGTGGAGCAGAGCTTGAGCGAACGCGCAAGCGAGCGCCGTGCACGCAAAGTTTCGTACATCCTGCTGGGTGTTGCCCTGCTCAGCGGCGTGCTGTTCCTGCTGGCAGGTGCCGGCTGGAACAAAGCTGCGGCTGCCATGGCCGCTGTGCTGTGCATGGGCGCGCCGCTTTCTTCTACCCTGATCGCGGGCGTTGCCTCGCTACGGCTGCAGCGTGCGGCTGCGGCTGTGGGCGCAGTCGTGCCCGGTTGGCAGGCCATTGAGCAGCTGGGCGGCATTGATACGCTGCAGATCGATGCAGACGACCTGTTCACCGCCGACAGCGCACAGCTGGAGGATATCCGCATCTTCAAGGGCGGCCGCATCGACCGCGCCATCCTGTACGCGGCCAGCGTGTTGAACGAGAGCCACGGCACCCTGAAGGGGCTGTTCCGCCAGATCGTTGAGGAACGCACAGACATCCTGTTCCCGGTCAAGGATCTGGAGCAGCACCATGGGCTGGGCTTTTCCGCCTGGTGCGATAACAACCGCATCCTCATTGGTACCCGCCGCTATCTGGAGCAGGAGGGCGTGCCGCTGCCGGACGAGGAATACGAGATGCAACACTCGAAGAACGGCGAGCTGCAAATTTTGTATCTGGCTGTGTCCGGCAATCTGCACGCTATGTTCGTGCTGAAATATGTGGGCGGGCGCAATGTGGCCCGCGGCCTTGCCGTGCTGCAAAAGGAGAACATCCGCCTGCTGGTCACATGCCAGGACCCCAGTCTGACTGCACACCACATTACCGAAGCATACCGCCTGCCGGAAGGCATGATCACCGTGCTGGATCAGGAGCAGTGCAACGCCATCAAGGCCGCACCGGAAGACCCGGAGGACACCTGCTGCATGATCCATCTCAAGGCGTTTGCCAGCCTGACCGGCGGCCTGCAGGCTGCGGATCAGGCCCAGAACGCCGAGAGCAGCGCCACCACGGTACAGATGGTCTCGGTGCTGTTCTCCATTATCATTGCAGCGCTGCTCACCAGTGCAGGCAGCATCTGGGAGCTTTCGGTGGCAACGGTGCTGATGTATCAGGCAGCGTGGAGCGCCCTGAGCATTGCTGTGTGTGCACTGAAACAGCATAACTGAGAAATATTCTCAGAATAAATAGGAATTATTCTTGATTTCCATCAAAAAATATGGTATACTCTGTTCAGAACCTGAGCCGCAGGCGAAAAAATTACCGCCGGGCTGAATGATAGAGCCGGGATCGGTCGATCCTGACAGAAGATCCGTTTTTGAAAGGAGAGCATCATGGAACTGAAGGGTACCAAAACCGAGAAAAATCTGATGGAAGCGTTTGCAGGCGAGAGCCAGGCACGCAACAAGTACACCTTCTTTGCCAGCATGGCAAAAAAAGAAGGCTACGAGCAGCTGGCCGCGATCTTTGAGGAGACCGCCGGCAATGAGAAGGAGCACGCAAAGATCTGGTTCAAGCTGCTGTGCGGCGGCGCGATCCCCGATACCCTGACTTGTCTGGACATGGCAGCAGGCGGTGAGCACGACGAGTGGACCGAGATGTACCCCCGCATGGCCAAAGAGGCCAAAGAAGAGGGCTTCCCTCAGATCGCAGCACTGTTCACCATGGTGGCACAGATCGAGAAGGAGCACGAGGAACGCTACCGTGCGCTGGCCGAAAACCTGAAAAACAACAAGGTCTTTGCCCGCGAGGAGCAGCAGGTATGGCAGTGCCGGAACTGCGGCTACACCTATATCGGCAAGTCCGCACCGCTCAAGTGCCCGGTGTGCGCACATCCGCAGAGCTACTTTGAGCTGAAAAAGATCAACTACTAAGCTGAAAATTTAAAAGCAGAACAGCGCCGCCGCATCCGATTTGCCGGATGCGGCGGCGTTTTGTACAAAATTGAAAAGCGGATTTTATTATTCTCCACAAAATAAGGCTCAGCTGCCCGGCAGAATGGGCAAAAAACTTGACCCGGTTTTGCACTGCGTGTAAAATAATACGGAGACAGGAATATTTAAAGGATCTTGCAGCAAAGCAGGCGGGGAGGGCAAAGCCCATGAAGCAGGGGTTCAAAGCGTGTGTTTGTGCAGTGGTGCTGTGCGCAGAACTGTTTGCAGCCGGGGCCTTGTCGGCCTATGCTGCGCAGGAGCAGCCGCTGCCGGACAGCGGCATGACATTGGACACTGCCGAACTGACGCTGGATATCACCGAAGGAGACCCGGCCCCGGTGGCCTACCTGAATGTGCAGGCACCCAACGACTACTTCTTTCTGATCTGGACTTCCAGTGATCCGGCAGTGGCATCGGTGGACGGCACCGGCAAGGTGACCGGCCATGCCGAGGGCACTGCGGCCGTCACGGCCCGCAATGAGCGCGGCGAAAAGACCACCTGTACCATCACGGTGCGCAAAAGCACAGCCAGCCGCTTGGTGCTGAACACCAGCGATCTGACGCTTACCATTACAGAGCAGGAGCCTGTCCCGACGAAACAGCTGAAGCTGGAACAGAACAAAGGCGGGTTTACCTATGTGCGGCAGTGGGTCAGCAGCAACCCGGCGGTGGCATCGGTAAGCACAAACGGTACCGTAAAGGCGCAGAGGTCCGGCAAGGCCGTCATCAGCGCACTGACCACAGCCGGGCAGGTGCTGCGCTGCACGGTAACGGTTACATCGGAGATCGGACGGGTGCAGATGAGCAAAAACGCCATGCTGCTACAGGCAGTGGGAGCCAGTCAGAAGCTGACCGCGCAGGCTGCAGGCGCCAAAAACGGAACGATGACATGGCTCAGCAGCAATCCGGGTGTGGCAACTGTAAGTGCGGATGGCATGGTAACGGGGGTGGGCGACGGTGAAACGATGATCCTTGCCGTTACACCGGAGGGTCGTGCCGATGCCTGCTATGTGGCCGTGGGAGCGGCGGCGTGGCGGTTCCGCTCGGAGGACGAGCTTGCCGAAACGCTGACTCTGACCGGCCAGCTGCCCTATTCGGATGGAAAGTAAAAAGAAAAATGGGAGCGTTCTGTGCAGCAGGATGCTCCCATTTTTTCAAAACCCGCTGGGCAGAAAGATCATGGTTCCCCGGGCAGACCACGCCATCCGCTGGGCCATGCAGCCGGGCGCACCGGCCAGCAGAAACAGGGCCAGTGCGGCGAGCAGCAGCACCCATCCAAGGCCGCTGTGCGGCCTGCCGGAAAAAGGATCCCCTTTTTTGCGTCTCATCCCGCTGCCCCCTTTTTGCTGTGCTGGCCCATGCTATGCGCGGCCAGCAGTGATTGTGCAACGTGCTGGGCTGTGGTACAATAAAATATCGAAATCTACTGTGCAGGGAGAACGATCTTTATGCTGACCATTACACTGCTGGGCACTGCGGCTACCATGCCACTGCCGGACCGGGCACTCTCGGCGGCGTTTGCTGCCTGCGGCGGCCACGGCCTGCTGTGGGACTGCGGCGAGGGCACGCAGGCAGCGGCACACCGGGCAGGCGTGAACCTGATGCGGGCAGATGCCATCTGCCTGACCCACTACCATGGCGACCACATCTTTGGTCTGCCGGGCCTTTTGCAGACTCTGGGGGCGCAGGGCCGCACAAGGCCGCTTGCGCTGCTGGGTCCGGAGGGCCTGCCGGATATCTGGGCGGCGGTGCGGGCACTGACCGGCCCGCTGCCCTATCCGGTGAAGCCGCAGGTGCTTATGCCGGGCCAGCCGCTGGCGCTGGATGCGCTGAGCGAGGGCTGGCCTGCCGGTGCGCGGCTGGTGCCGTTTGCCACAAAGCACCGGGTAAAAAGCCTTGGCTACCGGCTGGAGCTGCCCCGTGCAGGCAAATTTTCGCCGGAGCAGGCCCGGGCGCTGGGGGTGCCGGTGCAGCAATGGAAGCTGCTGCAGAAAGGGCAGAGCGTTGCCGTGGAGGGCAGAACGGTGCAGCCTGCGCAGGTGCTGGGCGCACCGCGCAAGGGGTTGAGCGTGGTATTTTCCGGCGATACGGCCCCCTGCCCGTATTATTTGCAGGCGGCGCATGACGCAGACCTGCTGATATGCGATGCCACCTATGCCCTTCCGGAGCAGGAAGACCAGGCCCGTCAGTGGGGGCACAGCACCTTTGGGCAGAGCGCGACCCTTGCCGCGCAGGCGAGGGCAAAGCGGCTTTGGCTGACCCATTATTCCCCCATGATCACCGACCCGGAGGAATATGCCGCGCAGGCACAGAGCATCTTCCCGGCGGCGGAGTGCGGCTTTGACGGCAAAAGCATCACCCTGCAGTACGAGGAGGCACAGCCATGACCATCCGGATGGACGAGGGTGCGGCAGAGCTGCTGGACACCCTGCACAGGGCGGGCTATGCAGCCTACGTGGTGGGCGGCTGCGTGCGGGACAGTCTGCTGGGCCTTACACCGCACGACTGGGACCTGTGCACCAGTGCTCTGCCGCAGCAGGTGATGGAGCTGTTCGGCGCGCAGCGGTGCATCCCCACCGGCCTGCAGCACGGCACGGTAACGGTGAAGCAGAGCGGTGCCCTTTACGAGATCACCACCTTCCGTACAGAAGGCACCTACACAGATGGCCGCCACCCGGACGAGGTGCACTTTGTGCCGGATGTGCGGGAGGATCTGGCCCGGCGGGATTTTACCATCAACGCTATGGCCTACAATGAAAAAGAGGGCCTTGTGGACCCCTTTGGCGGGCAGGCCGACCTGCAAAGCGGCATCGTACGGGCGGTGGGTGTGCCCCGCCAGCGGTTCACCGAGGACGCGCTGCGCATCCTGCGGCTGTACCGCTTCGCAGCCCGGTTTGGCTTTGCCATCGACCCGCCCACGGCGCAGGCGGCACAGGAGCTGTGCGCCCATCTGGACTGTGTATCGGTGGAGCGCATCGAGGAAGAGCTTGCAAAGCTGCTGAGCGCACCCGCCCCTGCGGCATATCTTGACGAAAAAATACTCGGTGTTGTTTTGCCCGAGCTTTCACCGGAGGCACTGGCGGCGGCAAAGCCGGTGGTGGATGCCTGCCCGGCGGGTGCGGAAAACCTGCCCATCCGGCTGGCGGCGCTGCTGCTGAGCCTTGGCGAGGATGGCATCCGCCGCACCCTCAAGCGCCTGCGCTGCTCCAACGCCTTGATTGAAGAGGCGGCGGTGTTGGTGCGGGAAGCCAGAGGGTGTGACGGTAGCTTTCTCTTCGGACACGAGTTCGAGTTGCGGCACCCAGCGGATGCTTCGTGCTTTGAGCAGCACTCGCATCCTGCTGGCCGCTGCCCCAACAGCAACTCCTTGTTTCCGCCGCAGGCGGCAGTCGTTGCCGTTGCAGGCCATTCCATCGCCCGCCCTATTGCC
>ENA-OYWQ01001318-OYWQ01001318.1-human-gut-metagenome-genome-assembly--contig:-NODE-1318-length-10843-cov-9.185020_pt1 | contig 10843 bp, 7 predicted proteins | sample MGYA00244810_ERZ653396 | MGnify/ENA primary metagenome ERZ653396 (study PRJEB26926, sample SAMN06165045) | human gut metagenome | biome: ENVO:00009003; feature: ENVO:2100002; material: ENVO:00002003... | reverse complement strand
AGATACTGATCGGTCTCGTGGGCTCGGAGATGTGTATAAGAGACAGTACAAATACAACGTAATATTATCAATAGCAAAGCTATAGGATTTCAAAAATGAAGTCTTATAGCTATTTTTGTGTAGCAGTAAAAATTGTGAAGGGTATGTTTGGGAAAAATATTTTTGATTACTTGATTTGAATCAAGCGGTGAAATTGCTATTTGTCAGACAATAAGATATAATTAGAGAAAATCTTGTTTGCAAAAGAACAGGATAAACAGTAACTTTAAGCAAGATGGTTTTGTCTGGTGATTTTGAGAGTGTAAAAAGGAAAAAGTATGAGTGATGAAAGAAAAAGGGAAAATGAAGAGGAAAAACTGAAAGATTTTTTTCATAATGTGATAGGAATAAAATCGGAAGCTGTGCTGGAGGTGTTGGCGGAGAACTCGGAAATCTGTAAGTTGAAAGCAAAAACTTTGCTGATGAAAGAGAACGAGAAGGTAAAGCTTTGGTAGGGATCATGAATTTGGACAAGCAGATAACCTCTTTCCTGACAGTGGAGTTGATAACGGATTGTGAAATTGTAAGGATATCAGCGGATGTTCTTCGAAAGCTGGCTATGGAGAATATAGAAATTGCTCTGGTCTGTAATCGAATGCAGAGTGTGGCATCTATGAGGGAATATGAATACAGAAAAATGATTCTTACCTGTAATCCGGTACAGAGATATGAATATTTCCTGGAAACCTATCCGGGGCTGGAAAAATATGATGGGGCTTGACAGAGCTGGAAAGTAACCTGGGCCAAGACAAAAGGTGCATCTGGTTATGAAGTATACAAACTGACTGGAAAGACATGGAAAAAAGTCAGTGACACAAGATCCACTTCTTTTACAGATAAGGGATTAAAAAAGAATACTACTTATCAGTATAAAATCCGCGCATATCAGACAGTGAAAGGAAAGAAAGTTTACAGTGCGTTCTCATCTGTGAAAAAAATTAAAAGATAAGGAGCTAAGAGGAAGAAAAAGTTCTCAGCGATTTTGACAGGTGTTTTTTGATACTGTTTTGTATGGTAATGTCAGTAACTGTAAATGCTGCGCAAAAAATACCTGGAAGAGTAAAAATGGTAAGTGCGTATTCTGGATCCGGATTGCGAATATCCGCTTGACTCAGGTTCATGTTACATGGGACAAAACGACAAATTATTCTCAGATGGATTATCCAAGTCAAAATGAATATAGCAGAGGATGACCTGTAATGGATGCAAAAGTGCAAATCCCAAAGAACCGGATGTGGATGATGGAATTTAATGAATATTACGTTTTCAAAGCAGTAGGATGAAAGGAATATGACCTTTCTCCTGCTGTTTTTCTTTCTGAATAAATCCAGGAGATATAGAATTTAATGTGGTAAAGCGATAAAAATATAGTTTTAAACTATAGCTGGTGCTAGATATTATGAATTGGCATATTTGGAAGTGTAGTGGTATAGTATGTTCATGCTCAACGGAGCGGGGAATAAGAGAGAGGGAGAATGAGATGTCTGGGATTGTGATTGAGAAGGTCCGGAAGTCTTTTGACACGAAAGATGGTGTGGTCGAGGCTTTGAAGGATGTGAACCTGAATATCGATTCCGGTGATATATATGGGATTATCGGTATGTCGGGGGCAGGTAAGAGTACATTGGTACGATGTATGAATTTTCTGGAGGTTCCTACAGAGGGACAGGTTCTGATAGATGGGAAGGCTCTTGGAGATTTGACAGAGAAGGAATTGAGGAAACAGAGGGAAGAGATTGGTATGATCTTTCAGCATTTCAATCTGCTGATGCAGAAGTCAGTGATCGATAATGTCTGTTTTCCACTTTATATAAAAGGAAAGAAGAAGGCAGAGGCCAGAAAGAGGGCAGCAGAGCTTTTGGAGATCGTTGGTCTGGGGGACAGGCAGAATGCTTATCCTGCACAGCTCTCCGGTGGTCAGAAGCAGAGGGTTGCCATTGCAAGAGCACTTGCATCAGATCCGAAGATTTTACTTTGTGACGAGGCTACCAGTGCACTGGATCCGCAGACTACTTCTTCCATTCTGGAATTGCTGAAAAAGATTAATAAGCAGTTTGGAATCACCATAGTGATCATTACTCATCAGATGTCGGTTGTGCGTGAAATCTGTACACATGTGGCGATCATGTATGAGGGTGAAGTGGTTGAGAAAGGACTGGTTGCAGATATTTTTGCAAATCCTCAGTCAGAGGTTGCCAAAGAACTGATCCGAAAGGATACAGGCTCCGATATCGGCGCAGACAGCAGACTGGATGCCGGCAGAGAAAAGGGACAGGCAGAGATTAAAAGCGGTGAGAAGATACGAATTGTATTCTCCGAGAATTCAGCTTTTGAGCCTGTGATCGCAAATCTGATCCTTACCTTTGGAGAACCGGTAAATATCCTGAAGGCAGATACCAAGAATGTAGGTGGTGTAGCCAAGGGAGAGATGATACTGGAGTTTATGGAGGGCAGTACCAGAACAGAAATGATGAAACAGTATCTGAAAGAAAAAGGGTTAGCAATCGGGGAGGTGACAGAATATGTGGGATCATGAAACAATAATGATGATTGTCCAGGGTGTGGGAGAAACACTTTACATGACAGTTCTTTCCACAGTTCTGGGATACCTGTTCGGACTTCCTATGGGAGTGCTGCTGGCAGTGTCTGATAAAGAGGGACTGAAGCCAAATGCAGTGTTGTATAAGATACTGGATGCAATTGCAAATATTGTGAGAAGTATTCCATTTTTGATCTTACTGATTCTGCTGATTCCTTTTACCAGAGCAGTGGTGGGAAAGAGCTATGGATCAACAGCAACAGTAGTTCCTCTGGTAGTGGCTGCCATTCCTTTTATCGCACGAATGGTGGAATCTTCTATTAAAGAGGTAGATGCAGGTGTGATCGAGGCAGCCAGAGCTATGGGTGCAAGTAATATGAGAATCATCGTGAAGGTTCTTCTGGTAGAAGCCAGAACTTCACTGATCACAGGAGCGACGATTGCGATCGGAACGATCCTTGGTTATTCAGCCATGTCCGGCGCAGTAGGAGGAGGCGGACTTGGAGATATCGCCATCCGTTATGGATATTACAGATATCAGTCAGATATTATGATCGTTACAGTTATCCTGCTGGTGGTGCTGGTACAGATTTTCCAGTCAGTGGGAATGATGATCGCAAATAAGATTGACAGAAGAAAATAGCTATAAGAAATCCATAATTAATAAGGAAATGAAATATTTTCGAATGGATGAAAATAACATAAACCCAATCGTTTTAAGAAATTGTTGATTATAAAATGGTTATGAAAAAAGTTAAAATATAAAATTCAGGAGGACAATTATTATGAAAAAATTAGTGGCAGCAGTTTTAACAGGAGTACTGGTAGCAGGAACATTAAGCACAGGTGTTTATGCAAAGGATGATGACAAGACCATTACAGTTGCAGCATCTGCAACACCTCACGCAGAGATCCTTGAGGAGGCAAAACCGCTTCTTGAGAAAGAAGGATATGAACTTGAAGTTACTGTGTTTGATGACTATGTAAGACCAAACGAGGTAGTTGAGAGTGGAGAGTTTGATGCAAACTACTTCCAGCATATCCCATATCTGGATCAGTTTAATGAGGAGAAGGGCACACACCTTGTAAATGCAGGCGGTATTCACTATGAGCCATTCGGAATCTATCCCGGAACAAAAGACAGCCTGGATGATCTGGAAGATGGAGATTCCATTGCAGTACCAAATGATACCACAAACGAAGCAAGAGCACTTCTTCTTCTCCAGGATAACGGAATCATCACTCTGAAAGATGGTGCAGGATTAAATGCAACTGTTAAGGATATTGCAGAGAATCCTCACAATGTAGAGATCGTAGAGCTGGAAGCAGCACAGGTAGCACGTGTTACAGGCGAGACAGCTTATGTGGTATTAAACGGAAACTATGCTCTGGAAGCAGGATTCTCAGTTGGAAAAGATGCACTTGCATATGAGAAATCTGACTCTGAAGCAGCGAAAACCTATGTAAACGTGATCGCAGTCAAAGAAGGCAACGAAAACAGCGATAAGATCAAAGCTCTGGTTGACGTACTGAAATCCGATGAGATCAAAGACTTCATCAACGAGAAATATGACGGTGCAGTAATTCCTTTCGATGACAGCGCAGACACTGAAGAAGCTGATGCAGAAGAAACAGACAGCAAGGACGAAGCAAAAGATGATGCTGCAGAAGAAAATGCAGAAACAACGGAAGTAGCAGAAGATGCTGAATAATAACAGATAATAATGACAGATAACAAGAGATTCCTTTTTCAGGTAAAACTGAAGAGGGAATCTTTTGTAGTTTTTTCCTGTAGTTTCTGTTACAATCTATAGTAACTCTACAAAATACTGCAGGCTATCTGGATCATTATGGAATTGATACAATGATAACAACTCCGGGAAAATTTTACCGGCCTATACTATAGCAATCCTCTAAAATAATGCATCTTAATCCAGCTCATCAGAGTGTGAAATCCGGCGTCAGATATCTTTGCCGTGCGTCAGCACGCCTGCAAATATCTTCCTTGTCTTTCGCACTCTGCTGAACTGTCTTAAATGCATTATTTACGAGGATTGCTATAAAGCGGGAGGAGCGTATGAAAGAAAAACAGATATGGAAGGATTATCTTCCGATAGAAATGAAAGAGCACTGGACAGTATATGAATGTCTGAAGGAAAATGAAGATTCCGCAACATTTTTGGTGAAAGAGACAGTTGCCGGGATCCTGTGTGTGCTGAAATGGGGACGGAACATGCAGGCAGAGTTGCTGCGCAATGAGATGGAAATTCTGGAAAAACTGGCAGACAGGAAGTTGTCCGGAATCCCAAAGGCGTACAGGATATTTGAAGAAAACAGAGAAGTATATCTGATAAGAGAATATATAGAGGGAACACCTCTGGCTCAGATGGTTCTGCAGAAAGGCGAAATACCGGAAATGGAAATCTGCAGAATCAGCAGGAAGATATGCAGGACAGCAGAGCAGTTTCAGAATCCGGATAATCTCATGATACACCGTGATATCAAACCGGAGAATATTGTGATCACGCCTGGCGGTGAAGCTGTATTTATTGATTTCGGCACTATGCGCAGTTACAAAAAAGATGGATCCCGTGATACCTTTGTGGTGGGCACCAGAGGGACTGCAGCACCGGAACAGTATGGTTATACACAGACAGACCAGCGCACAGATGTGTATGCCATCGGACAGACAATGCTGTATATGGTTTCAGAGAGCTATGAAATGGATCAGCTTTCGGAATGTAACATCAGCAGGAAACTGAAGAAAGTAATAGAAAAAGCCTGTTCATTTGAGCCTGATAAAAGATATACAGATGCATCAGAACTGAGCAGGGCGATAGAAAAATGTCAGAAAAACAGCAGGAAAACCCTCTGGAAAAAAACTGGTGCAGCAGTGGGACTGATAGCAGCCGGCTATATACTGGCGGTTCTTTTTCCTGGTATGAAAATGACCCCAAATGAAAGAATAGCTGCAACAGATCAGAATACAGCAGAAGTATTGCAGACAGCAGCGGAAACTCAGGATGAAGAAACGGAACAGACTGCAGAAAAGACTCAGAATCCGGAACAGGTTCAGAATGTAGAACAATCTCAAAACAACCCTGTAGTATTTAAAGAAGCGTTAATAGAAAAAGCAGTCCGTAAGGAATTGAACCTTTCTGAGACAGATACCATAACTGCTTCCATGCTGGAGGATGTGAGAAAGCTTCGCATTGTAGGAAAGGAAATTCTTGAGGACGAAGATACTTTCTGGGGTGAAGGCCACCATGTGGATGGAAAGGACAGCAGCTTCGGATCTGTGCGCGGAAATATTACAGATCTTTCGGATCTGGCACAAATGGTAAATCTGGAGGAACTTGCGCTGTGTAACCAGAAAATCGAAGATATTTCCGGGTTAAAAGAGCTGCCTTTGAAAAAACTTTATCTGAGCAAGAATATGATCACAGATTTCTCTGTGCTTTTGAATCTGATAGATCTGGATACCCTCTGTATTATGGAGAATCCGGCAGAGAATCTGTCAGTGATTGGAGAATGCACAGGCATTTTAAGATTAAATATACAGGGGATGAATCTGACAGATATAGACTTTCTGAAAAATCTGAGCCTGGATTACCTGGATATGAGTAATGTGGAAGTAGAAAACAATATATTTGAGCCATTGGCAGAGATGAAGAAACTGGATACTCTGTGCATGTGTGATGTAAATGAGGCGGCTGCCGAAACTCTTTCGCAGATGAGTACCTTAAAGGCGCTGTTCATGTGGGGGGATAGTACCATACTGGAGAATCTGAAACCATTGAAAGGGATGACACAGCTGGAGACACTTGCATTCACAACACAGATTTCCTCGTTGGAAGGAATCGAACAGTTTCCTTCATTAAATTTCCTGTCAGTGAGTTTCAGCCTGGTGAAAGATCTGTCTCCTGTCACAGGAGCAAAGAATCTGCAGGTAATAGATATTTCCAATGCAGATATTGAAAATTTTGAACCGCTGTTTGGACATTCGGGACTAACAGAGGTACACTGTACAGAGGAACAAAAAGAAGAAATCATGAAGATAGATTCTTCCCCTGATTTTGAAATTTATACATAAAAAGGGACAAAATTGTCCCGCTCTAAAATGGGCAGATATGGTACACTTAACAGTATCATATCTGCTTTTAAATTATGGATCAGTCATCAGATAACGGATAGTGGTAAAGATCAAAAAAAACAACCTCGGGTTTTGACAGAAGGGAGATATGAACAGGAAAGAGGTGTGAGAAGAAATGAAAGAAACAGAAGAAATCATGGGAATGATAAAAGAGGAAGGCGCCGCATATTTTGCAAGGGAACGAGGAAACAAGGTAGAGGTAGGGCTTTATCTTGAGCATATAATCGAAGAGCGTGGAATGAAAAAGAAAGACATTGTGCGAAAGCTGAATCTGGAAGAATCCTATGCACGAAAACTGTTTGGCGGTCAGCGAATCCCCACAAGGAAAATACTACTGCAGTGTGCGTTTCTCCTTTCTCTTGATCTGTCGGATACACAAAGGCTTCTGGATATCGGTCAGAAGCCGAGACTTTATCCGCGCGTACGTTACGATGCAGCAATTATTTACGGACTGGAAGAGAAGATGACACTAGAAGAGATGAACAGCTTCCTGGATGAAATAGGGGAAGAGATTTTACTGTAAAATATTTTTGAAAGATATCCCTGAAGGGATTCTGAACGCTGTCAAAAATGAAGATGGCAGTGTATAAAATTACAGAGGTACTAAAAAATCATTCTCGCAAATTGTGCAAGCTGCGATTACATCTTGCAGGGTGCTTTTTTAATACACTCAAATCCAGAAAAAGGAGGGTTTTACGTATGAAGAAAAAACAAGTCGCATTATTGTTGGCAGCACTTATGTGTATAACACCTGTGGCAGAAAGCGCAGCTGTTATGGGTGCAGAATTTTCTTCGGGGGAAGAAACTGTAGAGATGCAGGGCACGGAGGAAGAAGCCGAAGCAGAGGATACGGCAGAAATCTGGACATCCGGGGAAGAAGTATCAGATTTTGGTACGGAAGAAGCACCGGAAGTGGACGGATTTACATCAGAAGAATCAGAGGTATCGACAGACGCGGCAGGTGCCAAACAGGTAAAAGGATCTTTTGAAGTGGCATACATAACAGAGGAACAGTACAATAATGCCCTGCAGAGTGAAGAACGTCCGGAAGTGGACATGAAAACAGTAGAAGACACTACTTTTTCAAGTGCGTTAAACAGTATCGAAGGAGAAAATACAGGATACTGTTTTGTAAGAGTCCAGGATCTGGAAGATGCAGCAGACTTTGTGGCTCCTGAAGGGATGACAGTACTGGTGGAGAATGCAAGAGCCAGAAGTATTACACCGAACGGAAACATCGCATTTTGGGGTATGATAGATCCGCCAGAGACGATTGAAATCAAAGAAGGAAAAGGAACGACAGCTTTCTTCTGTCAGGATATGAGAAGTGTATTAAAAGGAACTGGTTCCGATGATAAAGTGATCTTTTGTGGGCAGAATAATGCGATAGGTGGTATTTCCGGAGTAGAAAATATATATCTGAGAAATAACAGCCATGATTTGCAGGTATTTGGTGCCAGTGAATTTTTTAATATTTACAATGAAACGGATAATATCAAAAACAATCCACAGGAAGAAAATGCTTTTTTTATACACATTGTAAACAGTAAGACTGCTCCGGTATTCCATAAAACATTTGACTGGGGTACTGGCGAGTTTGAAAATGAAAATGGAGAGAAGTGGAGCAGTCCTTACGGAATTGGAATTACATATAATACATCAGATGAGAAAAGTGAATGGGAAGATATTCCTGTTCCGGCTGGTACACAGGCAGTGAAGTATGATATGTCTGACGAAGATATTGTGGAAATGCTTTCCAGAATTTGGGTCTATTCAGAAGATGGTACGACTCAGGATATGAATGGGAAAATCTGGAATCCGGATAAAGATAATGCGGTTGATATTCAGGAATTCCAGGATTGTGAAGGAATGTCAGCACAGGAGATTTTCGAGGCATGCGGAAGGGCAGAATTCCCTGATGGAGGATGTGTGTGGATTAATGTCGCACCGACAGCACAGGCGGAAAGATATATAAATGCATATCAGAAGAAGAACAATGCCAGTGGCTATTATCTGATGAATATGAAAGCTAACACCAAGATCAGTGGAACGCTTACTGTTCCAAGTGCTGCGAAAGCACTGAAGATAGAGGGACAGAATAATTATGACGAAAGCACAGATACAGATCATTTTGTTTCGACCTCAATTTCTTCTGTAAATGTTCCGGCAGGCAAGAAACTGTCACTGTCCAGGATTCTTGTAAAGGCGAATACTTTAACCTTTACAGGCTCTGGAGAAGTGGAACTTATGAATGCCAGATTAGATGCAAATGTAACAGCAGATAAAATTAAGATTGCGGATGCTGTAGTGAAGAGCCTGAACTGTAAAGAACTGACATCAGAAGAGGGTGTATGTCTGGTTGTATCTGAATATCTAAATTTTGAGAAAGCAGTGATTAATCCGGAAATAACCATTTATGGACAGCCGGGAGCTTATCTGAAATTTGGTGAAATTGACAGTGCAGAATACTCTCAGACAGCAATTCCGCAGATTTATCTTGGAACAAACGGAAAACAGACAGCGCAGCTGTATATAGGCGGAGCATTGAAACTTGGTTCATATGAAACGGAGGGTGAGACATATTCAAGAAATCTGATCGTTCGACAGTTTGATACAAAAGAAGCACAGGCAGCAGGCGTTCCTGTATCGAAAGACTGTTTTGATCCAACATATAGGTATGCCTGGGATGAGACAGAGGATAATGACTGGTTTTACTTTACAAAAATATACAAGAATGAAGAAATAAATCTTGTTACGGTCAATGCTGGTCTGGATGAAGAATATTCTACAAACAGACTTCTGGCGCAGTTTAGATTTGATGTAAATGGTGAGAAAAAATATGGAGTAGTACTTCCTCGATACATTCATCTGGATGAATTCGAAGATTTAACAGCCGGAATTGATGGAAATAAACATCGTTTATTTTATGTAGACTGGTGGACAAATGAAGAGAAAATAAAAGCTGTTGAGATTCCTGCATACTATGAGTTCTCAGGTCAATCTCTGAACAGCATCGCATCTGCACAAATTTCTACAATCAAGACTCAACTTTATACAGGTAAGGCGCTTAAACCGTCAGTAACAGTAACCTTAAACGGCAAGAAACTGAAAGCCGGAACAGACTACACCGTTTCCTATGCAAATAACACAAAAGCCGGCTCCACAGCATCTGTGATCATTACAGGTAAAGGCAATTATGTTGGCACAGCGATTCAGAATTTCGAAATTGCGGCGATTCCGGCAAAAGGAAAGGTATACACATCCGGAAACCTGAAATACAAGGTAACTAAATCCGCATACAAGAATGGAACAGTAAGCGTTTATGCTCCGGCAGAGAAAACTCTTACAAGTGCATCTGTTCCTGCAACAGTAAAAATTAATGGTTATACATTTAATGTAACAGCAATTGGTGATAAAGCATTTAATGGCTGCACAAAACTGAAAAAAGTCACGATAGGATCCAAAGTAACCACAATTGGAAAACAGGCGTTTAACGGATGTAAAGCGCTGACTTCCATTACAGTTAATTCTAAAGTGCTCAAAACAGTAGGAGCATCTGCATTAAAGGGAATTTCTGCTAAGGCAGTAATCAAAGTTCCGGCAGCAAAATTAAGTGCATACCAGAAGCTTTTCAAGGGCAAAGGACAGAAAAATTCTGTAAAGATTACAAAATAAGAAATAGAAACAAAGATTATATAGCTAAAACCATACAGTTAAAATTATATAGAGGCAGAATCAGTAAAAATTTCTGCTACACATAAAAAGATAGTTCTTGAAGAAGAAGCCCGGAATTAGTGTACCGACAAGATTGTTTCAAGAATCAACTTGTCGGTACATCAGAGTTGTTGTCATGAGCAATTCTGTTTCCGGGTTTCATTTACCTGTATTTCTTTGGAAAATTCAGGTGATAAGATGGATTTAAAATGTATGAACAATTAGAAAAATAAAAAAAATTAAAAAAGTTTCAAAAAAGGTGTTGACATCCGACAAAATCCATTATATAATAGCAAAGCAAGTTACGGAGCGGACAACAAATAAGCCGCCTGAAACAAGCACAATATGGAATCTTAGCTCAGCTGGGAGAGCATCTGCCTTACAAGCAGAGGGTCATA
>ENA-OYWQ01001309-OYWQ01001309.1-human-gut-metagenome-genome-assembly--contig:-NODE-1309-length-10920-cov-3.733456_pt1 | contig 10920 bp, 8 predicted proteins | sample MGYA00244810_ERZ653396 | MGnify/ENA primary metagenome ERZ653396 (study PRJEB26926, sample SAMN06165045) | human gut metagenome | biome: ENVO:00009003; feature: ENVO:2100002; material: ENVO:00002003... | reverse complement strand
GCATACGAGGTACTGATCGGTCTCGTGGGCTCGGAGATGTGTATAAGAGACAGGCATCTCCATGTAGGTCTTCTGGCCGAAGGACTTGATGCGGATGTAGCCCGTGCTGTCGTTGAGCATGTAGGTGGCGGCGATGCTCGGCGTGACGATGTCGGCGCGGGTGATGGTGAAGCGCTTCACGGCCTTCGTGCCATAGCGCACCACGCCCACCTCCACCTTCGTGCCCTTGGGGCCCATCAGGCGGCGGCGCGCCTCGGTGTCGGTGACGACCTGGCCGACGAAGGGCTTGCCATCGACCTCGACGATCTTGTCGCCGGCCAGCAGGCCCATCTTCTCGGCGGGACCGCCCTTGATGACGTTGCCCACGTTGATGGTGTCGCGCTGGATGGTAAACTCGATGCCCACGCCGGAGAACGAGCCCTTGAGCTCGCTGTTGACCTTCTGCACGTCCTCGGCGGAGATGTAGGTGGAGTGGGGGTCGAGCTGGGCAAGGATCTGGGGAATGGCCTTGTCCACGAGGTCGTCGATATTGACCGAATCGACATACTGGTCGTCGATGATGCGCAGCAGGTTGTTGAGGCGGTTGCTGCCGTTGTTGATGATGCTGAGGCGGTTGCCCGAGAAGTGGTTGGCGTAGAACGTGCCGACAAGGATGCCGAAAACGACGCTCACGGCCATGAGCAAGGGGGTAAACCGGTTGGATTTTTTCTTTGACATAACGATCGATGACAGGAGCCGCGCCGACCGGGGGGTCCGGACGGACGGGCGCCTGGGTGCTTGCAGCGCTTGGAATGCTATATACTACATAATGATGATGATTAGACAGAGAGGTCGAGGGGCAGGTGCTCCACCTCCACGCCGGCGCGCCGCAGCAGGTCGATGCCGTCGGTGAGCCGGTACTGCTCGGCATAGACCACGCGCCGTATGCCCGCCTGGATGATGAGTTTGGCACACTCGATGCAGGGCGAGGCGGTGACGTAGAGCGTGGCCTGGTCGCTGTTGTTGCCGCTGCGCGCCAGTTTGGTGATGGCGTTGGCCTCGGCGTGGAGCACGTAGGGGCGGGTCACGCCGTGGGCGTCCTCGCAGACGTTCTCAAATCCGCTCGGCGTGCCGTTGTAGCCGTCGCTGATGATCATCTTCTCCTTCACCACCAGCGCACCCACCTTGCGGCGCTGGCAGTAGGAGTTTTCGGCCCAGATGGCTGCCATGCGCAGGTAGCGCAGGTCGAGGAGCCGTTGCTTGCCCGTATCTTTCATCTTGTCTTGCTTTTTCTCTGTCTATATTTTGGAAATCTCTCTGATTGCGCGGGGAAATGGTTCCTCGTCATAGGGGGAATGTTATTGCTTCTTGATGCCGTCGCGGCGCAGCATGGCGTCGATGGTCGGCTCGTGGCCGCGGAAGCGCTTGTAGAGCGTCATGGGGTGCTCCGTGCCGCCCTTGGAGAGCACGCAGTCGCGGAAGCGCTGCGCCGTGGCCTGGTCGAAGATGCCGTGCTCCTGGAAGGCTCCGAAGGCGTCGGTCTCCAGCACCTCGGCCCACTTGTAGCTGTAGTAGCCCGCGGCGTAGCCTCCCGCCATGATGTGGGAGAACTGCGTCGTCATGCAGGTCTGCGGCAGTTGCTGGCCGATGATGGCCTTCTGCCAAGCCGCCTTCTCAAAGGGGATGATGTCGGCCTCGAAGGGCTCCTTCTGCGTGTAATAGGCCATGTCGAGCAGGCCGAAACTCACCTGGCGCAGGCAGGCCGAGGCCACATTGTAGTTGCGGCTCTGGCGGATGCGGTCGATGAGGTCGTCGGGGATGGGCTCGCCCGTCTCGTAGTGGAAGGCGAAGGTGCGGAGAAAGTCGCGCTCCGTGGCGTAGTTTTCCATAAACTGCGAGGGCAGTTCGACGAAGTCCCACCAGACGTTGGTGCCGGAGAGCGACTCGAAGCGCGTGTTGGCGAACATGCCGTGGAGGGCGTGGCCAAACTCGTGGAGGAAGGTCTCCACCTCGCCCAGGCGCAGCAGGGCGGGTCGGTCGTCGGTGGGCTTGCTGAGGTTCATCACCAGCGAGACGTGGGGGCGCACGTTGGTGCCGTCCTTCTCGATCCACTGCCCCTGGTACTCCGTCATCCAGGCGCCGCCGCGCTTGCCCTTCCGCGGATAGAAATCGACGAAGAGCACGGCCAGGTAGCTGCCGTCGCGGTCATAGACCTCATAGGGGCGCACGTCGGGGTGATAGACGGGAATCTCCTTGTTCTCGCGGAAGGTGATGCCGTAGAGGCGCGTGGCCAGTCCGAAGACGCCCTTGATGACGTTTTTCACCTCAAAATAGGGGCGGAGCATCTCGGGGTCGAGGTTGTAGCGGCGCATCTGCAACTTGAAGGAGTAGTAGGCCGTGTCCCAGGGCTGGAAGTCGAAGTCGTCGCCCTCCAGCTCCTTGGCCAGGGCCACGACCTCGGCGCGCTCCTGGACGGCCGTGGGCTTGTAGGCCTCGATGAGGTCGTCGAGCAAGCGATAGACGTTCTGGGCCGAGGAGGCCATGCGATACTCCATCACGTAGTCGGCGTAGGTCTCGTAGCCCAGGAGCTGGGCCAGCTCGCGCCGCAGGTTGACCAGCCGCTTGCAGATGTCGAGGTTGCACTCCTCGCCCTCGGTGCAGAGCGTGCCGTGGGCCATGAAGACCTGCTGGCGAAGGTCGCGGCGGTCGGCGTACATCATGAAGGGACCGTAGCTCGGGGCGTCGAGGGTGATGATCCAGCCCTCCTTGCCCTCCTCGCGGGCAGCCGTGGCAGCAGCCTCGCGCACGGTCTCGGGCAGTCCGCTGAGGTCGGCCTCGTCGGTCAGGTGGAGCTTGAAGGCCTTGGTGGCCTTGCGCAGGTTTTGAGAGAACTGCAGCGACAGACGGCTGGCCTCCTCCGTCAACTGGCGGAAGCGGTCCTTGCCTGCCTCGTCGAGCAGCGCGCCACTGCGGACGAAGGCCTCGTAGCTCTCGCGCAGCAGCGTCTCCTCCTCGGCGGTGAGGGGACGGTGGTGGGCCTTCACCTTCTGCAGACGCTCGAAGACGCGCGGATTGAGGCTGATGTCGTTGGCGTGCTTGGTCAGCAGCGGACTCATCTTCTGCGCCAGCGCCTCCATCTCCTCGTTGCCCTCGGCGGAGAGGAGGTTGAAGAACACGCCACTGACGCGTCCGAGGAGGTTGTAGTAGTCCTTCGGATGGTCGTCGTGGTCGCGCACGAGGGTGTTGTCGAACGTGGGTTCGGCAGGGTCGGCGAGCATCTGCTCCACCTCCTCGTCCTCACGGCGCATGCCCTCCAGCATCGCCTCCTCCACGTCCTGGAGGGTGAAGCGGCCGAAGGGCGGCGTGTTGTGGGGCGTGCCGTAGGGCAGGAGGAAGGGATTCTCGTGCTTCGGTTGCGTCGCTATATCTTTCTCTTCTGTGCTCATTGCTAATTCTCTCTTGTGCTTGGTGTCGGGGTGGGGCGGGGCACGTCGGCCGTGGCCGCTTCCACCTTAATAATATATTCTTTTAACGATAATGCAAAATTACGGAGTTTTCCCGAAGTACGCAAGTGGGGATGGGAAAAAATGCTTTTCGGAGTGACAAATAGCCGTCCTCCCGATGCTCTCGCCGCCTCGGGCCCCGAATTTTCCAGCAATCGGAAAGAAAAATCGGGGCACATTTTGCTTTTCGAGAGAAAATGCGTAACTTTGCAAATCATATAACCAGCAAACAAAAGGTATTCAACAAGACAGATAGCGACAGTCATGGAATTAGCTACGAAATATGACCCCAGGGAAGTGGAGTCGAAATGGTATCAGTATTGGTTGGACCACAAGCTCTTCAGCAGCCGGCCCGACGGGCGAGAGCCCTACACGGTGGTCATCCCGCCGCCCAACGTGACGGGTGTGCTCCACATGGGCCACATGCTCAACAACACCATTCAGGATATCCTCGTGCGCCGCGCGCGCATGGAGGGAAAGAACGCCTGCTGGGTGCCGGGCACGGACCATGCGAGCATCGCCACGGAGGCCAAGGTCGTCGCACGGCTGGCCGAGGAGGGCATCAAGAAGAGCGACCTCACCCGTGAGGAGTTTCTCCGCCATGCCTGGGACTGGACCCACGAGCACGGTGGCATCATCCTCAAGCAGCTGCGCCGTCTCGGCGCCTCCTGCGACTGGGACCGCACGGCCTTCACGATGGACGAGGAGCGGTCGAAGAGCGTCATCCATGTCTTTGTCGATCTCTACAAGAAGGGACTCATCTATCGCGGCGTACGCATGGTCAACTGGGACCCGAAGGCCAAGACGGCCCTCTCCGACGAGGAGGTGGTCTATAAGGAGGAGCACAGCAAACTCTACTATCTGAAATACTACGTGGCGCCCGAGGACCAGGCGAGCGTGGAGCGCAAGGACGAGGCCAACGTCATGCACCGCGACGACCGCGGATGGTACGCCGTAGTGGCCACCACGCGCCCCGAGACCATCATGGGCGACACGGCCATGTGTATCAACCCCGACGACGCCAAGAACACGTGGCTCAAGGGCAAGCACGTCGTCGTGCCGAAGGTGGGACGCACGATCCCCGTCATCGAGGACGGCTACGTCGATATCGAGTTTGGTACGGGCTGCCTCAAGGTGACACCGGCCCACGATATCAACGACCACGCCCTCGGACTGAAGCACAACCTGGAGACCATCGACATCTTCAACGACGACGGCACCATCTCGGAGGCCGCCGGACTCTATGTCGGACTCGACCGCATGGACGTGCGCAAGCAGATCAGCCGCGACCTCAACGAGGCGGGACTGATGGAGAAGATCGAGGACTACACCAACAAGGTGGGATTCTCCGAGCGCACCAACGTGGCCATCGAGCCCAAGCTCTCCACACAATGGTTCCTCAGCATGCAGCATTTTGCCGACATCGCCCTCGCACCGGTGATGGACGACGAGATAGAGTTCTATCCCAAGAAGTATAAGAACACCTACCGCCACTGGCTGGAGAACATCAAGGACTGGTGTATCTCGCGTCAGCTTTGGTGGGGCCACCGCATCCCGGCCTGGTACTACCGTCCGCAGGGCGAAGCAGCAGCCGAGGGACCGAAGGTGGGCGAGGTCTTCGTCGATGAGGACCTGAAGGGCGTGATGGCGCAGGCAAAGGCGAAGTATCCGCAGGCGCAGTTGCAGGAGGCCGATTTCCAGCAGGACGACGACGCGCTCGACACCTGGTTCTCCTCATGGCTGTGGCCGATCTCTCTCTTCGACGGCATCAACAAGCCCGACAACGAGGAGATCAACTACTATTTCCCGACCTCCGACCTCGTGACGGGTCCGGATATCATCTTCTTCTGGGTGGCGCGCATGATCATGGCGGGCTATGAGTATCGCAACGACAAACCCTTCAAGCACGTCTATTTCACGGGTATCGTGCGTGACAAATTGGGCCGCAAGATGTCGAAGAGCCTAGGCAACTCGCCCGACCCCATCGAACTCATCGAGAAGTATGGCGCCGACGGTGTGCGCATGGGCATGATGCTGAGTGCGCCCGCGGGCAACGACATCCTCTTCGACGAGACGCTCTGCGAGCAGGGACGCAACTTCAACAACAAGATATGGAACGCCTTCCGACTGGTGAAGGGCTGGGAGGTGTCGGCAGACGTCGAGCAGGACGAGGCGAGCCGCATCGCCACGCGCTGGTTTGAGAGCAAACTCCGCGAGGCCTATGCCGAGATGGACGCCCACTTCGCCCAGTATCGCATCTCCGACGCGCTCATGACGGTCTATCGACTCTTCTGGGACGAGTTCTCCAGCTGGTATCTGGAGATGGTGAAGCCAGCCTACAAGGACGGCAAGGCACAGCCCGTGGCCCAGGCCACCTACGACGCCACGCTGCGCTTCTTTGACGCGCTGCTGCGCATGCTCCATCCCTTCATGCCGTTTATCACCGAGGAGCTCTGGCAGCACCTCGCCGACCGCAAGGAGGGCGAGAGCATCATGGTGGAGTGTCAGACTGTGGAGAAGCCGACGGAGGCCGACGCGCGTCTCTGTGAGGAGTTTGAGACGGTCAAGCAAGTGGTGGCAGGCGTCCGCTCCGTGCGCAACCAGAAGAACATCGCTCCACGCCAGCAGCTCGTCCTCCAGGCCGTGGGCACCAACGAGGTGGCTGCCTACGACGCGGCCATCCTGAAGATGGCCAACCTGGAGAAGATAGAGGTGGTTGAGGCCAAGGCCGCCGACGCCTCCGGATTCATGGTTGGCAAGTCGGAGTGGGCCGTGCCCGTGGGAAGCCTCATCGATGTGGAGGCCGAACTGGAGAAGGCAAAGAAGGAACTCGCCCACCTGGAGGGATTCCTCACGGGGGTGACGAAGAAGCTCTCCAACGAGAACTTCGTGGCTCACGCGCCGGCAGCGGTCGTAGAGAAGGAACGTAAAAAACAAGCTGACGCCATGGAGAAGATTGCCATGGTGAAGGCTATGATCAAAGCGTTAAAGTGAAGCAAGTAGCGACTTGCTAGTGTTAAAAGTATGTAATCAAATTGACATTTGGAAGGGTCGCCGAGATGTGAATCTCGGCGGCTTTTTTTTATTTACACTCGGACTGAACGTAGGAGGAAAATAGTGAGACTATTTGGTCAAAGCGCAGGTGGAAAACTATTCTGCCAACTTTTCCCTCACGCGATCCATGAGCCATGCGTCCTGCTGGGCAATGGTCAGGTGGCTATTGTCGAGGACGATGGCGTCGTCGGCCTGGCGCAGCGGCGAGACTTCGCGGTGGCTGTCCATATAGTCGCGGTCCTGGACGTTCTTCAGGATACTCTCGTAGTCGGCGGGCTGGCCCTTGGCCTGCAACTCCTTGTAGCGCCGCTCAGCGCGCACCTCAGCTGATGCGGTGACGAAGATCTTGAGTTCGGCCTTCGGGAAGACGACGGTGCCGATATCGCGGCCATCCATCACGATGCCCTTGCCCTCACCCATAGCTTGCTGCTGGCGCACCAGCATCTCGCGGACGAAAGGCTGGGCTGCCACGATGCTCACACGGCTCGACACTTCGAGGCCACGGATCTTCTGTTCCACGTTCTCTCCATTGAGGCAGGCGTCGGCATGGCCCGTCTCGGGGTTGAGGCGGAAGTCGATGCGTACCTGGGGCAGCAGCGCGCTCAGGCGATCGGCGTCGAGCGTGTCCTCGGCGTCGAAAAGATGCTCGCGAAGGGCAAACAACGTGACGGACCGGTACATGGCACCTGTATCCACATAGACGTAGCCCAGTCGGTGGGCCAGTTCCTTGGCCATCGTGCTCTTTCCGCAGGAGCTGTAACCGTCGATGGCTATCACAATTTTCTTCATATCAAAATATACTACAAATGGTCAGATGTAAAACGAGTGGTATGGGGAAGGAGGAAATGCCTTCTGCTGGGATGGTAGGTCAGAAGGTGTAACCCACGTTGAGGATCAGCGAATGGCTGCTGACATGATATTTGCCGTAGGCCACATTGAGGCGGAAGCGCTCCAGGTTGAGTCCGGCGCCGAAACTCAGTCCGGCTCCGTGGGCGCTCTCCTCGTCGCCTTCGCCCATCTTCATCTCCTCGGCACGGCGGAAGTTGTAGCCCAAGCCCGCCCAGATGCTCTCCGAAAAGAGAATGTCGGCACCCAGACAGAGGTGGTTGGCGAAGCGGTAGTCGTAGTGGGTCATGTCGATCAGCGTGGCCGAGACGCGCACGGGCAGTCCCTGGAAGGTCTTGCTCACGCCCAGCTGGAGGTCGAAGGGCATCTTGCCAAAATCGTCGTTGTAGGCCTTCACCTCGCCACCAAGGTTCTTGGCGACGACGCTGATCGACCATTCGCGCTCCGGCATATACCAGTTGAGTCCGAGATCGACGGCCACACCCATGGAGCTATAGTCGGCGATGTGGGAATAGACATACTTGGCCGTGATGCCGCCCACGACATTGCGCGCCAACTGGTAGGCCAGCGTGCCCTCTATGGCAAACTCGTTGGCAGAGAACGTGCCCACCTGCGTGCCCGTGGCGTCGGTCTCCTTCATCGAGCCGTAGTTGATATACTTGACGCCGCCCACCACCGTGGCCTTGGGCGCAAGCACCTTGGTGTAGGACGCGCTCGCATAGCTCACGCCGCTCATGTAGTTCGTGTAGTTGAGCCCGGCCGTGCGGTCGCTCACAGAGGCTGCCAGGGCGGGGTTGGAGAAGACGAGCGAGGGGTCGTCCTCGATGATGGTGATATTCTCGCCACCCAACGCGGCAGCATGCGCACTCACGGGGAGGCGCAGGAAGTTGTATTCCGTTTGGCTCTCCTGTCCCCATGCCAGCGAGGGCAGAAATGCTAATAGGAGGGCATAAATGGCTTTTTTCATTTAACGTTTTCTAATTTCAGCACAAAGATACGGCTTTTTTCAAATATCTTCGCTATTTTTGCATGCGTAAAAGCGATACAGAGTCCGTCTTCACCCTAATATAACGGCAAAAGGCGGCATTTAGTGTTTAAGCGGTTTGGAAAACGAGAAAACAAAACGTGCGGATTTGGAGCGACATCACCTGACGGGGTTTCTGTTGGGGCTGGTGGTGGCCTCGTCGTTGGTCTATACGGCGCTGGAATATACCACGGGGGGCGATCTCCTCGACATTCCTACGAAGATGGATCTCGACAAACTGCATCGCGACACCACGATGATGGTGGCCATCGACCGCGAGGATGACGCCTCGGCACAGAAGCCGGACCGCCACCAGAACGTGAAGGACCGCCTCAACATCAAGGTGGCGGATCTCGACCGGGTGGATGGCGCCAGAAAAGGGGCGGACCATACCGACGCGAGCGAGGCGCCAAGTGGAGGCGAGGCCGTGCTGGACTACGTCATCCCCGTGGAGAAACCCGTCGAGGAGCAACCCACGCTCATGCCGCCACTGCCTCTGGCCATCAAGGAGCCGCCTCCTGTACCCGTCTCGGAGCCACAGGACAAGAAGACGCTGCGCGTGCTGGCCGACACGCCGACACCGCCTGGAGGCTGGGTGGAGTTTATGAAGTGGATCACGAAGACGCTGGTCTATCCCAAGCAGGCTGCGGCCAGCAAGAAGGAGGGCATGGTCGGCGTGACCTTCATGGTGGAGGCCGACGGTACGGTCACGAATATCCGCATCAAGACGTCTGCGGGCAAACCGCTGGACAACGAGGTGATGCGCGTGATGCGGATGATGGGAAAGTGGAAACCGGGCGTCGACCACGGCAAACCCTGTCGGTCGATGGTGGAGCTACCCGTGGTCTTCCGACTATAGAGAGAAGGAACTATCCCCCCAAATACAAGGAATAGTATTTCCTCCCAATACAAGAAATAGTATCCCCCCAAAAAAAATACAAGAAATAATATTCCTCCCAATACAAGAAATAATAATCCAAAAATATTAGAAGCAATGCTTACTGCTGATGAAATTCTGAAACTGGTCAACGAGCGACTGACCGTGGTCGCCACGGGACGCACTCCCGAGGGACTGTACGAGCCCATACGCTATGTACTCTCTCTAGGTGGCAAGCGCATCCGCCCGACGCTGATGCTGCTGGCCTACAACCTCTTCTGCGAGGATCCGGAGCGCATACTGACTCCTGCCTGCGCGCTGGAGACCTATCACAACTACACCTTGCTCCACGACGACTTGATGGACAATGCTGACAAGCGTCGCGGCAAACCGACGGTGCACGTGCAGTGGAACGACAACCAGGCCATCCTCTCGGGCGACACGATGCTGGTACTGGCCTATCAGATGATGGCGGAGAGTCCGGCAGAAAGGCTGAAACCCGTGCTCGACCTCTTCACGGAGACGGCGCTGGAGATAGGCGACGGTCAGCAGTTGGACATGGAGTTTGAGAAGCGCACGGACGTGACCGAGGACGAGTATATCGAGATGATCCGTCTGAAGACCAGCGTGCTGCTGGCTTGTGCGTTGAAGATCGGTGCCATCCTCGCAGGGGCCTCGGAGGAGGACGCCGACAATCTCTATCGCTTTGGCGAAAAGATAGGACTGGCCTTCCAGTTGCAGGACGACTATCTCGACGTCTATGGCGACGAGAAGGTGTTTGGCAAGGCCATCGGCGGCGACATCACCTCCAACAAGAAAACCTACATGCTCATCAACGCCTTCCTCCGTGCCGATGCGTCGCAGCGCCAGGAACTGGAGCGCTGGATGGAGATGGAGGACTTTGACCGCCAGGAGAAGGTCAGCGCCGTCACAAGTCTCTACGACGCGCTCCATATCGACGAACTGGCCAAGGAGAAGATCAACCAGTATTTCAAGGAGAGCAAGGCTTATCTCGACGCAGTGAGTGTGGCGGAGGATCGCAAGAAGGAACTGCGGGCCTATGCGGACCGGATGATGCGGAGAAACAAATGACGTTTATTGACACACATGCCCATTTGGACGGCGAGGAGTTTCGCGAAGACCTCCCCGCCGTCATTGACCGGGCCCGCGAGGCTGGGGTGGGGAAGATCATCGTGCCGGCCATCAACCTGGACAACGTGCCGGCCGTGCTGGCGCTCTGCCGTCAATATCCTGGCTACTGCTACCCGTTGGTAGGGCTGCAGCCCGAGGAGGTGGACGCCAGTTGGGAGGAGGCGTTGCGCCGGATGAGAGACTATTTGTCGCCGGAGGTGATCGGTATCGGCGAGTGTGGACTCGACTTCTATTGGTCGCGGGAGCACGAACAGGAACAACTGAAGGCGTTTGAGGAGCAGGTGAGGTGGAGCGTAGAGACTCGCCTCCCACTGATGATCCACTGCCGGAAGGCGCAGCAGGAGATGATCTCTATCTTGCGAAAATACGAAGAGGACTTGCCAGGCGGCGTCTTCCATTGCTTCACAGGCAACCAGCAAGAGGCGGAGGCCTTCCTCCGCTTCCCGCTGTCTCTTATACACATCTGACGCTGCCGACGATAAGGC
>ENA-OYWQ01001306-OYWQ01001306.1-human-gut-metagenome-genome-assembly--contig:-NODE-1306-length-10933-cov-4.284151_pt1 | contig 10933 bp, 16 predicted proteins | sample MGYA00244810_ERZ653396 | MGnify/ENA primary metagenome ERZ653396 (study PRJEB26926, sample SAMN06165045) | human gut metagenome | biome: ENVO:00009003; feature: ENVO:2100002; material: ENVO:00002003... | reverse complement strand
ATGGAGGACACCTTTTCCAAAACTACCTCCACCAGACCGCTTAAGCCTTCCGCAAAGGTCTCCGCCGCACCTGCTGTCCCTTCAAGGACTCCCTGCAGGCCCTCACCCATGAGGGCGACAAAGGGCGTCATTTCCTTAAGGACATCTGCCGCCATGAACTTCAGCGTAGTCATAATCGGCTCTGCAATCGCACCCAGTTCCGCATAGGCGTCAGTCAACTCCGCCTGCGCCCGCTGGGCTTCCATCACATCGCCGTTTAACTCTTTGTAATTCTCAGCCGCCTCTTCATACAGCCCGTTCAGCGTTTCGGTAATAAGGGCGGAGCGCTCCTGTTCGCTGTTGCAGGCATCCAGAGATGCCTGGAAATCATCCTCAGACAGTCCCGCCCAGTTGAGCGCATCCGCCAGAACGCCTGTAAGCTGCCCGGTTTTAGCAGTTTCATTGGCGGCCTCGGTCAAGCCCTCAATCGGAAGGCTGTCGCCAAAGGTCGCCCAGACCCCGGCGGCAATATCCGTCCACTGTGCGAGTTCCTGTTCAGAACTGCACAGCTTTGCCAGATGGTTGACCGCCTCCACGCTTCGGTCTTCCTCACCCAAAATGGAATAGAAAGCCTTATACGCTTCGCCTGCCTGTTCAGTGGTAAAGCCCGCTGTGATAAAGGCAGCATCCAGCTTTGCCTGGTCTTCCCGGTATTCCCTGGTGGATTCCGCAAGGTCGAGGAAACTCTTGGTAAGCCCTGCCAGGGCGGCCCCAGCGGCAACGACTGCCGCACCGATTGCCACGCCCATGCCTTTAACGACAGAGCCGACCATTTCAAAACGGGAGGAAGCGTCATCGGCATCTTTTGCAGCACCCTCCAGTTCATCGCCGAAGTCATCCGCCTGGTCGCCGGACTGCCTAAGTTCGTCCCCCAGTTCATCGATAGCCCTCTCATTCTGGGAAAGTTCCCGTTCCATATCGTTGAGGGCGGCGGTGGCGTTATTTAACTGAATCTGCCAGTTTTGGGTGCGGCGGTCATTCTCGCCAAAGGAGGAGGCGGCATTGGACAGGGCAGACCGCAGGGTCTCGATTTTCTGTTTCTGCGCTTCAATTTCCCGACTCAGTACCTGGTTGCGCGCAGTGAGCGCTTCCACGGAACTGTCGTTTTTATCAAACTGCGACTGCACGACCTTCATCTCGGAGCCAAGGACTTTGAAAGACTGGTTGATCTCGGAAATGGCTTTTTTAAATTCTTTTTCGCCCTCCAGACCAATTTTCAAGCCAAAATCATCTGCCACTTATACCACCTCCTCCATCAGATTCCCTCCGGGATAATGTCATCAATGAACAGTTCCCGCTTGGGCTTTGCCAGCCCGTTATACTGTTTGTGACATTCCCACAGGTCGAGCAATAAACCAAACGGCATCAGCCACACCTCATCCTGGCTCAGATGGAGATGGGCGATGCCGTAATAGAAAAGCCGGGTAAATAATTCCTCGTCACTTACCCGACTTGCGCGTTTTTTGGGTCAGCCTCGCTTTCGATATTGCGCTTGGTACCTTTATACAGAGCTTCGGTAATGGCGCTTTTGTATGCCGCAAGGTCCAGGGGAGAAGTGAGCAGTTCCACCATCTCCTCGGTGAGCAGTTCCCTGGGGTCGTCTTTGTGTTTCAGGTTGTGTACCAGGATGGACTGGTTTGCCAAAAGCGTGATGAGCCACACGATTTCCCCAATCGCCATTTCAAAGTTCTCGGATTTCATCAGCTTGTCGCCCAGGTTCTCCAGACCGCCGTATCTCCCGGCGATCTCCTTAGTGGCCCTGGTAGTCAAGAGCAGCGTGTATTCCTCATCGCCTACGAGGATTTTTGCAGAGCGTTCCTGTGTCATGGTTCATTCCCTCCTTAGTCTGAAAGTGCGGCTGCAGCCGGATAGGACGGCTCGTACACTTCCTCATACCAGTTCGTGATGATGTCGGAAGTTACAGAGGTGTCGCCCTCCGTGACCTCCGCTTTCCAGGGGTGCCTGCCTTTCCCGTCCGCTTTGTTGCGGCGCAGGATCGTACCCTCAATGGTAGGTGTGGAGAACTCGATGCTCTCGCCCTTGGTGGTAAGATTGGTCGCTGGGATGCCGAACTTGACCCGGTAGAGCCAGTAATATTTGTATTTGCCATTGGACTTCTTTGCGCGGAACCCAACGGCGACAGGCGCGCCGCCGTCTTCGCTGGCGGACACCACCACGCCCTTTTCGTCAATGACTGCGCCCGTAAGGTCGGACGCGACAGACGCACCGATATCGTCCACGCCAAGGGTCAGGGTGCCGCTCTGGAACTCTTTCACGATTTCCGCAGCCCCGTCATCCGCATAGAGCGTAGCCTCCGCCAGTTCCACAGAAAGTTCCGCACTCATGGCCTTTGCCAGCTGCACCGGGGTATCGTAGGTTTCCTCCCCGGTGCCGGGTGCTTCTGTAATTTTGGCGTAATACAGTTTATCAAGACCGATTGTAGCCATAGATCATTCCTCCATTTCATAATGCCTGGCTACATCCACAGCATAGTGGTGGTAGCCTGTTTCCGTTTCATAACCGATGTACCTTCGGTCGGTTATGGTAAAATCTTCTGCCAGCAGCGTTTTCACAAGACGGTTTTTATCCTTCATGTAGTTGCCCTGGGCGTATAATGAGATCCGCGCCTCCTGCACATCAATGCCGGGGGCGTTGTCCGCATGAAGCGCAAAGGTATCGACAAGCGGAACGACCACAAGATACCGCTCCGGGGCTTTGTCTTTGAAAACGCCCGTTTCCAGCGGGATGCCCAGAGGGGCCAGGGCTGATTGGATATTGGAAAGCACATTCACAGTTTTCTAACCTCCTCATCGAATTTCTCCTGCATCGCCGCAATACAGGCAGAACGGGACGCAGATTTGGCAGGCTTCAAAAAAGGCTTTGCGGGCTGCCCATGTTTCCCGTACTCCAGGATGTTGGCGATCATGGCGTTGCTTTTGCCATCGGAACGGGGTTCCGCAAAACCGATTTTGATATTGTGGTTGCCCTGCCTGTCCATCTTTACGGGCGTAACGCCCAGTGATGATTCCAGTTCCCCGGTGGACTGCGATGGATGTTTTGTCCCGCTGCCCACAACAGAGGACAGGTTGCTGCTGACTTTCTGATAGACAACTTCTGCGCCCGCCTCCAGCACTTTTTCCGCAACCGCATCGGTATTGGACTGCAGCCTGGAAAACTTCAAAAGGAAGTCCTCCGGCATTTTTACATCAACTTTTGCCATTGGTCGCCTCACTCCTTTTCGCTAAAACTTCCACATACATCCCGCGCCCTTTTACATCTTCAACCGATACAATGTCATAGCGGTCCCCGCCGCAGACAATGACATGGTCTGTGGTGACCGTGAGGTCTGGAATACACCGAAAACGGAATAGGTCGGTCGCCTCAGAGAATGCGGCAAGGTTTGCCCACCTCTGGGAGCCGTGCCGCCCTTCCCGGTATATGCGGACAGAGGCGAGGACTTCATCTACTGTGGAAGAGAAGCCCTCGCTGTCCTTCACATGGCGGACTTCAATAATATCCGCAAATCCATTCATCATCCCGTAACTCATGCTCACACCTTCCAATCCCGGTCAAGGCGCAGGAGGTTGTTCACTGTTTCCCACACCTGTTTTCCCGCCTGGACGCTGTCGGCGAAAAAACCGCCTGTAGAGCCGTCCCTGGATTCGTAGAAGTGGGATGCCAGCATAATGACCGCCTGCTCGGTAGTTGGGGGCATGGGGTTCTCCGTATAAGTTCCAGCCGGAATATGCTGGAAACTCTCGGCATAAGAAACAGCGGCGGTGATGTAGCTTTGAATCAGCACATCATCCACCGCATGGTCCAGTATCAGATTTTGCTTTACTTTGGTAAGCAGTTCTTCCATCACCGCCGCCTCCTTCCTTAACCAGCGTTCTTCTGCGCCAGCACCTTAATGGCCTCCGGCAGGATCAGCTTGCCGTCCACTCTCTGGGAGGCAAGGAAACCTACCTGTCCGTTTGCCGCATACAGTTCGTTCAGGCGCTTAAAGGAACGTCCCTGGCGGTCTGCGATCCAGTAGTAGCTGAAATCACCGAAAGCGATGGTTTTCGCTTCTGCTGCAATTGCAGGCATATACGCAGAGGTGCGCACAGGTCTTCCCAGAATGGTATCCGGCGTCCCGGCAGTCAGGGAAGGCTGCCACAGATACTGTCCCTGGTTGTCTTTCAGCTTGCGGATCGCCTTGATGGTGGAATCGTTCAGCAGCCATACGGCGTTGCGGCGGTACGGGGATTTCAGGGAATAGAACAGGTCAATCAGTTCATCGGCAGTGATAGCCGTGGCAGAGGCTGCAGTGACACCAGTTTCCGCACCGCCCGTAGTCGCCAGGATGCCCAGCGGCTTGCCGGTTCCATCCCCGGTAAAGAACGCTTCCTCCTCCTTTGCGCCGATACGGCGGGCAAACTCACGGGAGATATAGCTTTCCAGGTCAAAGACGCTGTCATTGAGCAGTTCTTCGGAAACCTTAATCATCGTTCCCAGCTTATACGCCCCGATGGATACCTGGCTGAAGGAATCATCACTCTCCGTGAAAGCCCCTTCCTCGTCAATCCAGGATGCGCTGCCCTTCGTTGCTACCACGGGGATTTTTCGGTCACCGCTGGAGGTCTGAATAACCTTGGCAAGCTGACGGAAAATGTTCTCTTCCTCCAGTGCCTCCACCAAGGTGCGCTCGTACTCATCTGGCACGAGATACCCACCCTCGGAATCCGTACCGACCTGCAGGGCGTTTACCACCTGTGGCATGGGGGATTTGGAGCGCATCATGTTCCAGAAGTTCTGGCGGTATTCGCTTGTAGCGCGGCCCGTCTTAGGCTCCTCACCGTTTCCGCTACCAGGTTGATTGGTGATAGGGCTGCTGGTAGGACGGGACAATTCCGCATCAATATTTGCCTGACGCTCCAGACGCTCGATTTCCTTGCCAAGAGCCACTACATCTGCTTCCATTTTGTCGTAGGTGGCAGTGTCCTCCGCAGAGAGGAGTCCATCCGCACCACGCTTACTGTCCAGGAATGCCTTAGCGGCTTCCCATGCTTTTGCACGCTTCTCACGCAGTTCCAGAATCTTATTCATAATAATTTTTCCTCCTTGTCAGTGAGCCAGCAGGCTCAATCTTTTTTCCAATTGGTCAATAGGTGTGCCTGGCTTCTTTTCTGGCGTCAGCTTGGAAAGCAGAGAATTTGTGACAGCTTTTCTGGAGAACATCACAGCCTCCATATCCTGGTCACTTCCTGCTTCTTCTGCATCATCAGAAAAGAGGATTTTATCTGCAAAGCCCAGTTCTACTGCCTTTTTTGCATTGAACCAGGACTCGGCATCCATAAGATGCGAAATTTTAGCGCGGGTAAGACCCGTCTTGATTTCGTAGGCATTCATGATGGATTCTTTCACCTCATCCAGCATGGCAATGGCTTTCTGCATTTCTGCCGAATCGCCAATCGCTACAGTCATGGGATTGTGAATCATCATCATTGCAACCGGGGACATCTGCACCTCTGTACCGGCCATTGCAATGACAGAAGCGGCAGAAGCTGCCAGCCCGTCAATCTTGACCGTCACATTATGGGGATAGTCCATCAGCATATTGTAGATTTGGGCGGCGGCGAACACATCACCGCCTGGACTGTTGATCCAGACAGCAATATCCCCTTGGCATTTGTCAAGGTCATCCTTGAACAGCTTCGGAGTCACCTCATCCCCAAACCAGGTCTCATCGGAAATCTCGCCATTGAGAACCAGTACGGAGGGTTCGCCCTCGTCCCGCACCCAATTCCAGAATTTTCGTTTCATTGGGATCCTCCTTCAGTTCTTATTTGTGTGGGGTTGCCTGCAGCCGTACCTGGAGTGGAGGCAAACGCCCCGGCATCTGCCAATTTTGTCATATTGCCATTGATCAGATACAGGTTACCGCCTTCCTCTTCGGGAATCGGGTTCAGGTCTTCCATTTCGCGGATATCATTTGCACTCATCCAGCCGTTTTGCCTTGCAGTGGCATAACCATTCATGCGACTCTGATAGTCCCCACGCAAAAGGCCATCCACATTCAGCTTGATGAAGTACTCCCTCTTTTCAGCGGGCAACAGCAGGGAGCGCATCAGCGACTGCTCCCAGCGGATCACCCACGGGTCCAGCGTGTATTTGACAAACTCCAACGACTGCTGCTCAATATTGGAAAAGCTGGATTTTTCCAAATCGCCGACCATATGCGGCGGGATACGGTACAGACGGGCAATCTCGTTGATTTGGAACTTCCTTGTTTCCAAGAACTGTGCTTCTTCCGGGGGAATGCCGATCTGCTGGTACTTCATGCCTTCCTCCAGCACCGCTACCTTTCCGGCATTTTTAGAACCGCCATACACCGACTGCCAGCTTTCACGTACTTTTGCAGGGTCTTTCAGTACACCCGGATGCTCCAAAACGCCACCGGGCTTTGCGCCGTTGGCGAAGAAAGAGGCACCATACTCTTCACAGGCAAGTGTCATGCCCACGGCGTTCCTTGCCATTCCAATGGGCGAGTAGCCCACCAGACCGTCAAAGCCGAGGCCGGGGATATGCAGGACATCTTCTTTGCGAAGTGTTACGGTGCCATATTCTTTAAAATTTGGATTTTCTTCTGTGTAGCGGGTGTAAGTGTAGTAGAGTTCGCCGGACTGGTTCCTCCACACCTCCATTTTATCTGGGAGCAGGGGATAGAGGGCAACTACCCTGCCAGCACCATCCCGGATGATCTGGGCATAAGCGTTGCCCCAAATAAGCAGGTGGCTCATCAGCGTCTCCCGGAATACAAAGGAAGTCATTTCACTGTTTGGCTCATCGTGGAGGATATGATAGAGCGGATGGTCAAACACCCGCTCCTTGCCGCCACCCTCCTTATATTTGTAAATGTGCAGCGGTAAGGAAGCGATGGCTTCTGACAGGATGCGGACACAAGCATAGACCGCCGTGGTCTGCATCGCTGTAAATTCATTTACCCGCTTGCCGCTGGTGGTAGGGCCAAACAGGAAGGTGAGATCATTGCCCGTATAGGTGTCCACAGGCTTGTCTCTTGCTTTGATAAATTTAGAGAAAATGGGTATATTCATTGGCTGTACCTCCCATCATTCAGATTATGTTTTTTTTAGAAAGCGATGATACCGCGCTCATCATATACACTGGAGGTTTCGCCTCCATTGCGGATACAGCGGTCAAGCCCCATGATGAGCGCTACAATTCCGTCTATCTTTTCGACAGAACGCTCTTTGTCGGGTTTGATATTCCCGGCTGGGTCCTGCCGCATGACTACGTTCTGTGCCATCCATTTAAGAACTGGATTGCCGCCGTGGAGGATGTTCCCTTCCATCAGCAACTTGTAGAGTTCTTTGGACGGCGGGGACATATCCTTAAAGCCCTGCCCGAAAGGAACCATTGTGAAACCTTCGTCCTCAAGGTTCTGCACCATTTGGGTAGCATTCCAACGGTCATAGGCAATTTCCTTGATGTGGTATTTTGTGCCCAAGTCCTCGATGAACCGTTCTATAAAACCGTAGTGAATCACATTACCCTCTGTAGTTTTGATAAATCCCTGCCGCTCCCAGACATCGTAAAGCACATGGTCGCGGCGGCAACGCAGCTCCAATGTTTCCTCTGGCAGCCAGAAAAATGGGAGTACGATGTATTTCTCATTCTCTGAGTGCGGTGGAAACACCAAAACAAAAGCCGTGATGTCCGAGGTACTGGATAAGTCCAGACCTGCATAACAGGCACGGCCAGCCAAAGAAGCAACATCAATGGGAGCGCTGCCCTTGTCGTAAATATGCTCTGGAATCCAGACCACAGTGGAATTCGTCCACAAATTTAATCGAAGCTGTTTAAATACATTTTCTTCAGCGGGATTATCCAGTGCGTTTTGGTAGGCTTCCCGGACACGCTCAATTTTAATGGTGTGTCCCAAGGAGGGGTTCGCCTTATACCAATTGGCCTCGTCATTCCAGTCATCTCCTTCCTCAAGCCCGTATACTACTGGATAGAACGTGCTGTCCGCTTTCCTGCCCGCCATAATATCCAGAGCCTTTGTATGCAGTTCGTAACAAATGCTCTGTTTATCTGTCCCCGCTGTGGTAATGATAAAGAAGAGGGGCTGTTCCCTGGCATCGCCGGAGCCCTTGGTTAGGACATCGTACAGCTTACGGTTTGGCTGGGCGTGTATTTCGTCAAACACCAGCCCGGATACGTTCAGCCCGTGTTTGGTGCCAGTTTCAGCGGAAAGTACCTGGTAAAACCCGGCATTGCTGTAATTGACGATACGCTTGGTGGCGGCGGTGATTTTTGAGCGTTTCATCAACGCTGGATTCATCATCACCATCTGCTTTGCCACATCGAACACAATGGATGCCTGGTTTCTATCACAGGCTGCGCCGTACACTTCGGCGCTGGCTTCATTATCTGCATACAAGAGATACAGGGCGATGGCTGCCGCCAGTTCAGATTTGCCCTGTTTCTTGGGAATTTCAACATAAGCGGTGAGGAACTGCCGTTTCCCATCCTCACGGACGATACCGAAAATATCCCTCACGATCTGCTCCTGCCAGGGAAGAAGCAGAAACTTTTTCCCGGCCCACTTGCCTTTGGTGTGGCAGAGATTCTGAATGAACTTCACAGCCCGGTCGGCTTTTGGCTTTTCATAGTGCGATGTGGGGAGCATGAATCTGGAAGGTGTGTATTCAAAAGGCATTACTCATCACCTCCCAGAAGTGCTTCCATCTCATCCGTTGGATCAGCCGATCCGTCTCCACCCACGATCCTGCTCCGTGCAGAGGGTGTCAGGCCGAACTGCTCACAAAACTTCAGCATGATTTTCAGGTTGGTCTGGGCGATGGAAACCTGTGGTACCTGCTGCAGATACCCATTCGGGGTGCGCACCATTGTTCCATGCTGCGTGATAAACTCTTCCGCTTCTTTCCACCTTGCATACGCCTGGCAGTAGCCAGCGAATGCCGCCATATCCATTTCCGTCAGCAGCCCCAGCTGTTCCAGAACCTTGCCCATCCGCTTCCATTCTTTCTTGGCTTCATCCTCCAGCCAAGCCGGACAGCGGGGAGCCCTTTTCGCAGGCTTCGGCTCATTAGGGTTCAGCGGTCTGCCACCCGGATTTCCTTCCAACACTTTCAGTGCCGTAGGCTTCGGTTTTCTTCCTCGCTGTGCCATCCAGCCCACCTCCTCTCACAAAAAATGACAACAAAAAAGACTCTGTAATAGAGCCTTGAAATATCTGTATACGAGAAACAGCCCCACAAGTGGGCTGTTCTGCGTTTCTTTTAATTACTGCTGCAATGCCCAGGCAATGGCGTGACCATCATCATCAAATTCGACCTCGCTTGCCGCCCGTAGTCCAATGGTGCCTTCGCACGTATGGTCATCCGTAAGGAACTCGTATGTTGCGCCGAAGTAGCAGGGTTTGTTAAGCCCACTATAGTAGTGTCCTGCAATGACTACTTTATCGCCAAAGGTCAGCAGCTTGCTCCAGCGGCATTCCAAACTCTCTGGAGTAGTGGGGTTTGGAAGTCTGTAGGTTTTCATTGCTTCGTTGATTTTCATTGGTGTGTACCTCCGTTTTATGTGTTTTCCCTTTCGGTAGTAGCATATTACCTCTAAAGCACACATATATCCAGGGCTATCTGCACCATATAGCGCACAAAGATAGCCACTGGAATATGTGTATTTCAAAGCGCTTTGCTGCCATAGGGAAAGGTCACATTTCACCAGTCAAAATGAACCGTACATACGCATCCTTGTCTTCTTCAATGAAAATCACCAGTTCGTAGAAGTTCATCTCATTGGCGATGTTCTGTACCATGTTAAGGTCGAACATATTAGTCCTTCCAGTGGCTCTGACCGCCAAGATCTGGTCACGCACTTTATCTGTCATGGCGCACCTCCTCGCATTTGGAAAAGCTGTCCACTCCGGCGATAAGGTTCAGACTGCCGCCGTTATCCCACGAAACCATAATGTGTCCGGCATCATCCACACCAATCACCGTGCCTTTAGTTCCTATAGGCGGTGCCTGCACATCTTCCATCGCATGGAGAACCACACGGCAGCCCGCCGGGAACTGCTGACGGAGACGCTCCACAGTCTTTCGGTCGGGAAATCCCTTATTCATACATCCCCACCTCCTGAAGAAGCCGCGTTGCATTTCGTTTCCCAATGCTGGTCTCCAGCGCCCTTTCTAAAAAGCTGGGTTCGAAATCGAAATGGAAATACCCATCCAGGCAAACCTGGTAGTAATGCAGGGATGGGATTCCCAGCTTTCGTTCCTCGTGCATGATGTAGACAAGGGCATCCACACACCCGAGGCTGACCTCGCCGAGCAGGGAAAAGACCTCCACACGCATGGTTTCTTTGTAGTAGAAATTCGGCACCCCCTCATATCGGTCAAGCCTGGCTTCATCGTATTCTGTAATTTTCCAGACCAGAACTGGAACACTGGAGCCTTTCTTTTTCTCAATGGTGAGGTAACTTCCGCTCTGGCTTCCCTTAAAGAGAAGCTGGTAGCCTTCGATGGTCGCTTTTCCGACATATACCGCACCGGGGCATCGCTGCACCATCTGAGCAACCGACAGGTTGCTTCCATAGGCAAGGTAGTATCTTTCTCTCATAGTCAAATCATCCTTTCTGAAGGGCTTACCCTCCTACCACCTTAAGACCGCCGAAGCGGTCGGAAGGGGGCCTGAGGCTAAGTCCTTCAAGCGGCTGCGCGCCCATGCCGGAATGCGGTGTCGCCTTCCAGGTTCTTGGTCAGAAGCTCTCTGGCGGTTGCGAACTCGTCACCGATGAAGCCGAGGCGAAGGAGCCAGGTTCTCATGGCGTATTTGGGATTCTCAACCTGGGGTTCTTTGGGGC
>ENA-OYWQ01001242-OYWQ01001242.1-human-gut-metagenome-genome-assembly--contig:-NODE-1242-length-11332-cov-4.913009_pt1 | contig 11332 bp, 9 predicted proteins | sample MGYA00244810_ERZ653396 | MGnify/ENA primary metagenome ERZ653396 (study PRJEB26926, sample SAMN06165045) | human gut metagenome | biome: ENVO:00009003; feature: ENVO:2100002; material: ENVO:00002003... | reverse complement strand
TCGGTCTCGTGGGCTCGGAGATGTGTATAAGAGACAGCCCTTCCACCGGGCGGATGTCCGGGGCGTATATTTCGCGGTAGATGGCTTCCTTCTCGTCGGCCAGCGCCGCGAGGCCCTTTTCGCGGATCACCTCCTCGGGCATCACCAGCCGCATGATGTCGTCGTTGCCCATGCCGAACCCGTTGGCGAGTTTCTCTCTCCAGTCGGTGACGCCGTAGCGGGCGCAAAAGATTTCGAAGGCCCGGATGTGTACCGGGGAGTTGGCGACCAGCGTGCCGTCCATGTCGAATATAGCTGCTTTCTTCATCGTCGGTTTCGTTTTCAGGGCCTAAAGATAGGCAAAATCCCCGACACGCACGGCTTGCGCCGGTCAGAATTTGAGTTGCAGGCTTAAATTGACGGCGAAGTTCTGAATCTCCTGTCCGGGTTTGGGACTTCGGTGTGTGAGCCGCCAGATGCAGTCCACGCGGAAGAGCCTGAAGATGTTCTCCACGCCGAATCCGGCCTCGACATAGGGGTCCGACACCGAGGTCATGCCCGCGGGGAAGAGAAGGTCGGCCTGCGTTCCGGCCGTCGACCCGTTGTTTTCGCGCGAAAGCGTGCCCCACACGCCCTTGCAGACCAGCACCTCGCGCCATTTCAGCTTTTTGATCAGCGGCAGGCGGCCCAGCAGCACGCCGTTGAAGTGGTGCTCCCAGAACCACGACACCCATGCGTCGGAGGCGAACTCGTAGAAATTCATGCACGAGAAGGCGTAGGGATCGTAGAAATAGGTGCCGTTGCCCTCGTGGAGTTTGAGCAGTTGGTAGGGGACCTTGCCGAAGATGCGCCCGCCCTGCACCGTGATGTCCGAATACCCCACGGGCGGCAGTTCCGGACGGTAGCGGATGCCGCCTTCGAGGCGGTAGTATTCGTAGCTGCCGTGCAGCGCGTCGGGAATCCCCGCCGAGAATCCGAGCGTCAGGATGGGGTAGACCGAACCCATCGACTGCTTGTCGAAGGGCATGCGGTAGACCGTTTCGTTTTTCGAGAGCCGCAGGCCGACGTGCACCGCGGCGTCGGAAACCGAGTTGACGGGCACACCGTCGGGCCGCAGCATCGGCACGTAACGGTTGGCGAAGATGCGCTGCATGCGCGCGCCGGCGAAGGTGCTCACGCCGTGACACCACTCGTGTTCGTAGACCGCTTCGCCGCGGTTGACCATCGAGAGCCGCTGGTCGCCGCGCGAGAGTATCGACGAGAGGATGTTGCTCTCGGTCAGCGCGTTCTGCCCGACGCCGAGCTGCATCACGTCGTGCCGTGCCGTGAGGGTCAGTTTGCGCGTGAGGTGGCGGTTGAAGGCCACCTCGACGCTGCCGCCGCCCTTCACCTCCTCGTCGCGCGTGCCGTAGGCCACGTAGCCCCCGACGCGCACCGTGCGGCTCACTTCGGTCGTCGTGCGCCCGCCCAGCTGCATGCGGAAGCCTTCCAGCTTGTTGAAGCTGGCCAGTTTGTAGTAGGGACCGATGCCGATGTATTTTGTATTCCAGTAGCCGACGATCACTGTGTTGATGAGGGTGTAGATGTTGCGGTACAGTGGCACGTGCTGCACCGAGTCGACCATTGCGTAGATGCCTTTCTCCTTTTCGCTCAAACTGTAAGGGCGCACCTGCTCCCAGAACTCCTCCCGGCGGTGCCCGGGTTCCTCGTCGCGCACCACGACGTTGTTGTCCATGCGCAGCACCTCGTCGGGGATCGGCTCGCCGATGCGCACGTCGCTGTAAGCCACCTCGCGCGTGCCGATGAACGAGGTGAGTTTCGACGAATCGGCCGTCGAGACGGAGAATTCCGCCGACACGCGGTCGCGGACGCGAAACCAGCGGCCCTTGTCCGCCGGACGGTTCTCGTTGTCGAGCATCAGGTGCCTGATCCAGTTGACGTTCACGCCCTTGGGCATGCGCGCCGAGGCCGACTGGAGGGCGTAGGACGCCGAGTCGATGTTGACCTCTCCGTCGAGCACCGGGGTGGTGAGGCGCTTGGGATGGAAGCGGATTTTGTAGATCTTGCGCCCCTCGGTCACCATGCTGTCCACCAGGAAATAGTTGTAGAACGCGCGTCCCCCGTCGGAGAGCGGGCTGGCGAAGCGCACGTTGAAGATGTCGATGAAGTTGTCGTAGAAATTCACGTCGCCGTGCATGCCTCCCGTGAACTGGGCCGCGGCGAAGTTGTCCTCGACGCCCGAGATGCGGCTGGCGCGGATCACCTCGCGCTTGAATGCCGGACGGCTGCTGCGGTAGAGGTCGGCCGTGGATTCGGAGATCATCGCCGGGAGATAGGCCTGGCCCGTGAGCGCCGAGGTGTCGACGTAATCGAAGACGAACCCGAAGTTGCGCTGGAGACGGCGGCTCCGGAACTGCGGCCTGATGTTCGTGAGGTCCAGTTCCATCTTGGTGTAGGTGCGGCAGCTGTACGTGTCGTACCGCTCGGGGTCGTTCAGCGGCTTGTTGCGGATCACGCCGTCGAGAATGGGGTAGGCGGGGTTTTCGCCGGGGGTGATGACCACCTGCCCGATGCCGAACTCCACGGCTTCGAGGGCGAAATCCACGTGGTTGAAGGTTCCGGGCGTCAGCGGCAGGGTCCGTGTGGCGTAACCGACCATCGAGGCCTGCACGCGGCTCACGGTGTCGCGGGTTTCGAGGGCGTAGATTCCCTGCTCGTCGGTGGTGATTCCCGTCGTGGTTCCGGGGAATACGACGCTGACGAATTGCAGGGGCTTTCCGTCCGCGGCGTCGGTCACCTGCCCGCGTACGCGCGTGGTCTGCGCCGAAGCGCCTGCGGCCCAGAGAAGTCCTGCCAGAAATATGAGTGTCCGTTGCACCATGATCGGGCAAATGTAGCAAAAATGCACACATTCGGGTAATTTAAACTACCTTTGCGGCAGATAAGAAGATAAAGGGAACAATATGGCACATCCCAAAGTCGAAAAGACGAATGCCGCGCGGCTGCTCGACCGCGCGAAGATCGCATACGAACTGGTTCCGTACCGGGTGGACGAAGAGCACCTCGCCGCGACGCACGTCGCCGAACAGCTGGGCGAGGATATAGCGACCGTTTTCAAGACCCTCGTTTTGAAGGGCGACCGCACGGGCTATTTCGTCTGCGTCGTGCCCGGCGACCACGAAGTGGACCTGAAAGCCGCGGCGAAGATCTCCGCCAACAAGAAGGCCGATCTGATTCCGATGAAGGAGCTGCTGCCCGTGACGGGCTACATCCGCGGGGGCTGTTCGCCGATCGGCATGAAAAAGGCCTTTCCGACCTACATCCACGCCACGGCCGCCGGCCTGCCTTTCATCTATGTCAGTGCGGGGGTGCGGGGTCTGCAACTCAAGGTCGCCCCTTCGGACCTGGCGGCCTGCGTCCGGGCGACGTTCGCCGAGATCAGCCGCAAAGGGTAGGTTTGATAAATACGGAGTTTTTCGTGGTTTTTTCTGAACGGAGTTATCGCATCTGCTTCCCGCCGCCACAAGCGGAGACTGATCCCGACTCGATGCCGCAGCCGTGAAACGCAGGGCGGCCTAAAAGCGCGAGCAGAGGGGGCGGTTTGTTTACAAACCCGCGAATAGTCGCCCGGAGCCAGCGTTAGGCCGCCCAAAGTAGGCGAAGGCATCTGTCGGAGAGTTTTTGGTACTTTTTGCGATCAAAAAGTACATAAGCCCCGGATCGTGAAACGATCCGAAAATATGCGTCTACCGCCCGGTATACATTTCCTGATAGTACCGCTCGTATTCCCCCGAGGTGATGTCGTCCATCCACTCCTGGTTGGCGAGGTACCACCGCACGGTCTTCTCGATGCCCTCCTCGAATTGCAGCGAAGGTTCCCAGCCCAGCTCCTCCTTGAGTTTGCGCGAGTCGATGGCGTAGCGCAGGTCGTGCCCGGCCCGGTCGGTGACGTAGGTGATCAGCTTCTCCGAAGCCCCTTCGGGCCGTCCCAGCAGGCGGTCCACCGTCCGGATGATCACCCGGATCAGGTCGATGTTCCGCCACTCGTTGAAACCGCCGATGTTGTACGTCTCGCCGTCGCGTCCCCGGTGGAATATCGTGTCGATGGCCCGGGCGTGGTCCTCGACGTAGAGCCAGTCGCGGACGTTTTCGCCCCGGCCGTAGACCGGCAGCGGCTTTTCGTGGCGGATGTTGTTGATGAACAGCGGTATGAGCTTCTCGGGAAACTGATAAGGCCCGTAGTTGTTCGAACAGTTCGTCACCACGGCCGGGAATCCGTACGTGTCGTGGAACGCCCGTACGAAATGGTCCGACGAGGCTTTCGACGCCGAGTAGGGCGAGTGGGGGTCGTAGCGGGTCTGCTCGGTGAAGAGCGTCCCGTCGAACGGCAGCGCCCCGTAGACCTCGTCGGTCGAGATGTGGTGGAAGCGTCTGCCTTTCCATGCGCCGTTCCAATGCTCCCGTGCGGCCTGCAGCAGCGTCAGCGTCCCCATCACGTTGGTCCGCGCGAAAGTGAACGGATCGCGGATCGAGCGGTCGACGTGGCTTTCGGCCGCGAGATGGATCACCCCGTCTATGTCGTACTCCGCGAAGAGGCTGCGCATGGCGTCGTAGTCGCAGATGTCGCCTTTGACGAACGTGTAGTTCGGACGGTTCTCGACGTCCCGCAGGTTCGCGAGGTTGCCGGCGTAGGTCAGGCGGTCGAGGTTTATGATCCGATAGTCGGGGTATTTCCCGACGAACAGCCGCACGACGTGCGAGCCGATGAATCCGGCGCCGCCGGTGATCAGGATATTGCGTTTCATCGCAGCATGTTTTTCAGACAGTAGAGCATCGACTCCCGCCAGTGGGGGATTTCCAGCCCGAACGTCTCTTTGATTTTGCTTTTGTCCAGCACCGAGTAGGCCGGGCGGGCGGCCTTGGTCGGGAATTCCGCCGTGCGGCAGGGGCGGATGCGGCATTTGTCGTGCCCGGCGGCGGCGGCGATCTCCGCGGCGAAGTCGTACCACGACGCCACGCCCTCGTTCGAGAAGTGGTAGAGGCCCTCGTTCCCGGCGAAATAGCCGCCTTCGACGATCGAGAAGATCGTCATGGCCAGGTCCCCGGCGTAGGTCGGGGTCCCCGCCTGATCGAAGACCACGTTCAGACGCTCCTTTTCGGCCGTCAGCCGGAGCATCGTTTTCAGGAAGTTGTTCCCGTATTCGGAATAGAGCCACGCCGTGCGGAAGGTCAGGTATTTGCACCCCGACTCCGCGACGGCCCGCTCCCCGGCGAGTTTCGTGCGCCCGTAGACGCCCAGCGGTGCGGTCGGGGCGTCTTCCGTGTAGGGCAGGTGTGCCGTGCCGTCGAAGACGTAGTCCGTCGAGACGTGGATCAGCGTCGCGCCGTTCGCCTCCGCGGCCCGGGCGAGGTTCTCCGCCGCCCCGCGGTTCAGCCGGTCGGCCGCCTCCTCGTCCTCCTCGGCGCGCTCCACGTTGGTGTAGGCCGCGCAGTTCACGATCACTTCGGCGCGGGTCTGCGCCACGGCCTGCCGGACGGCCCCGGCGTCGGTGACGTCGAGTTCCGCCACGTCGGTAAAGGTGTAGTTGTTGGGCGATACGGCGCTCAGCCGCTGCATTTCACGGCCCAGCTGGCCGTTGGCGCCCGTTACGAGTATGTTCATGGTCTGTCGTATTCGAAAAGTTCCGGTGCGTCGGCCAGCTTCGGGTGCCGGCGGTCTTTCTCCGAGAGGAGTATTTCGCCGGCCGGAAGCCGCCAGTCGATCGCGAGCGCGGGGTCGTCCCACGCGATGCCGCCCTCGCTGCCGGGGGCGTAGTAGTTGTCGCATTTGTATTGGAAGACGGCCTCGTCGCTCAACACGGCGAATCCGTGGGCGAATCCGCGGGGGATGAACAACTGCCGCTTGTTCTCTCCGTCGAGCAGCGCGGCGACGTGCCGTCCGAAGGTCGGCGATCCGCGGCGGATGTCCACCGCCACGTCGAGCACGCGGCCCCTGACCACGCTCACCAGCTTCGCCTGGGCGTATTCCCCCTTCTGGAAATGCAGGCCCCGGACCACTCCGTAGCGCGATTTCGACTCGTTGTCCTGCACGAACCGCACCGGCCCGACCAGTTCGTCGAACCGCCGCTGCGAGAAACGCTCCATAAAATAACCCCTTGCGTCCCCGAACACCTCCGGTTCGAGAAGCACCACGCCGGGGATCTCCGTTTTTATCGCTTTCATCGTTTCGATTCTTCGATTACCTTCAACAGATACCGTCCGTACTGGTTCTTGAGCATCTGCCCGGCCAGTGCGCGCATCTTCTCCTCCGTGATCCAGCCGTTGCGGTAGGCGATGCCTTCGAGGCAGGCGATTTTCAGCCCCTGCCGCTTCTCGATCACCTCCACGAAGATCGAGGCTTCGGCCAGCGAGTCGTGCGTGCCCGTGTCGAGCCATGCGAATCCCCGCTGGAGGGTCTGCACTTTCAACGCTCCGCCGGCGAGAAACGCCTGGTTCACCGAGGTGATCTCCAGTTCGCCGCGCGCCGAGGGACGGATGGATTTGGCCACCTCCACGACCTTGTTGGGGTAGAAGTACAGCCCCACCACGGCGTAGTTCGACTTCGGATGCGCAGGCTTCTCCTCGATCGAGAGGCAGTTGCCCGCGGCGTCGAACTCCGCGACGCCGTACCGCTCGGGGTCCTCGACCCGGTAGCCGAAGATCGTCGCCTTGCCCGCTTCCTCCGCGCTGCGCACGGCCTCCCGGAGCATGCCCGTGAAGCCCGCTCCGTGGAAGATATTGTCGCCCAGCACCAGACAGACCGAATCGCCGCCGATGAACCCCTCGCCGATCAGAAACGCCTGCGCCAGCCCGTCGGGCGAGGGCTGTTCGGCGTACTCGATGCTTACGCCGTAGTCCGAGCCGTCGCCCAGCAGCCGCCGGAATCCCGGGAGGTCGGCCGGCGTCGAGATCACGAGTATCTCGCGGATGCCGGCCAGCATCAACGCCGAAATCGGATAATAAATCATGGGCTTGTCATAAATGGGCAGCAGTTGCTTGCTCACACCTTTCGTGATGGGATACAGGCGCGTGCCCGAGCCTCCGGCTAATACGATACCTTTCATTTTCTTGCGTCGTTGACGTCGCCCGCGGGCCTTTTCTCCGGGTCTTCGGGCGGATAATTTCGATCGAAGGTACGGTTTTTTTGCGAAAATCCGATCTCCGTGCCTGTTTTTTTGCAAAGTATCGCTATCTTTACCGGGACTAATTCAAACCATAGACAGTATGATTCTCGACGATAAACTTCTGGACGAAGTGACCGCCCGGGCGAAGACGAGCGAACGCCTGCGGATGAATTTCAACCTTCACGACTCGCTCGACGCCAAGGCCCAGCGTCTGCTCAACGCCCTGGAGCCGGGCACGGTGCTGCCCGTGCACCGCCATCCCCACACGGATGAAACCTATGTCATCCTGCGCGGCCGCTTCGACGTGATTTTCTGCGATGAGCACGGCCGCCAGACGCAGCGTTTCGCGCTCGACCCGCTGAAAGGCGTCTACGGCATCCACGTCCCCAAAGGGCAGTGGCACACGCTGGAGGTTCTCGAAAGCGGCACGGTGCTGTTCGAGGTCAAGGACGGTCCCTATGCGCCGTTGGCGCCGGAGGACATGGTGCGATGACGCGGGCCGCCGAACGACTGTTCGCCCTCGTGCGGGCGACGCTGCGCAACCGTATGGACGACGCATCGCTGTTCGAGGGGACCGACGCGGCGCAGTGGCGTGAAATCTACGACCTCTCCTCGGTGCAGGGCGTGCTGGCCCAGGCGTGGGACGGGATGCAGCTCCTGCCCGAAGCGATGCGGCCGCCCAGGGCGCTGCGCCTGCAATGGGCCGTCAACGTCGAACGGATCGAAAAGGTCTACCGCCGGCAGGAGCGGGCCATCGCCCGCCTCGCGGCGTTCTACCGCGAGCATGCGATCCCGATGATGCTGCTCAAGGGCTACGGCTTGAGCCTTTTCTATCCCGTTCCGGAACACCGTCCCTGCGGGGACATCGACATCTGGCTTTTCGGGCGTCAGCCCGAGGCCGACAAGCTGGTCGCCCGGGAGTGGGGCGTTCCGGTCGACGTGCACAAGGAGCACCACACGACGTTCGACGTCGACGGCATCATGGTCGAGAACCATTACGACTTTGTCAATAAGGAGACGCACGCCTCCAACGCGCGTCTCGAACGGCTGTTCAAGCAGTATGCCGCGCAGCCCGGCGAGTCGGTCGCCGTTGCGGGCGTAGCCGTCTACCTGCCTTCGGAGCAGCTCAACGCCCTGTTCCTGCTGCGCCATGCCGCCGTGCATTTCGCGGCGATCAACATCGGCCTGCGGCATGTTCTGGACTGGTGCGTCTTCGTCGCGCACTGCCACGACCGGATCGACTGGCCGGCTCTGTACGCTGTGGCCCGGGAGACCCGGATGGTCGGGTTTCTGAACTGCCTCAACGCCCTCTGCGTCGACTGCCTGGGGCTGGAGGCCCCGTCGCTCCCGGATTTCGAACGCGACGCCGAACTCGAAAAGCGGGTGCTGGACGAAATCCTCTCCCCGGCGTTCTCCGGCGAGCAGCCCGAAGGGTTGCTGCGCGTGGTCCGGTTCAAGACCCGCCGCTGGTGGGCGAACCGCTGGAAACACCGGCTGGTCTTCGACGAGGGTCTTGCCGGCGCTTTCGTGCGTTCAGTCTGGGCGCATCTGAAACGTCCCCGATCCATCGCACACTGACGGGAGCCGGCTTATGCCGGCTTTTCCGTTTTACCGCATAACCCGATCGCATGATGAAGAAAAAGAGCCACCCGGAATTCGTGCGTGCCCTGAAGGCGCGGAATCTCAAAATCACGGTCGTCGGAACATACGAAAACTGCCTCTCCCGGGTTGCCGTAAGATGCGACGTATGCGGTTGGGAGTGGGCACCGGTCGGGGGCAGCCTGTTGCGCGGCCACGGTTGTCCCAAGTGCGCGGGAACCATGCGGAAATCCCACGCGGAGTTCGTGGAGGAGCTAAAATCCAGAAGGGATGACGTGATCATCGTCGGCCCGTATGTGAAAGCGCTCGAAAAGACCCGGTTCCGGTTCCTGAAATGCGGACACGAATGGGACGTGACCCCTGCGCATATACTTAACGGCCGGGGATGTCCGCTGTGCGCGCATTCCCGCCGGGGAGCGTCCCAGCGGCTGACGATGGAGCGTTTTTTGAAACGCCTCCATAAAATCGACCGGAATCTCGTCGTCCGGGAGGGCGGGAAATATGTAAACTATACGACGCCGATCCCTCTCCGCTGCAACGCCTGCAAATACGAGTACGAAGTAAAGCCGGGCGATGTTCTGCACGGCGGCGGCTGTCCGAACTGCCACAGGGCATGCACTTCCTTTCCGGAACAGTTTATCCGCCACGCCTTTGTCCGCATGCTCGGCGAATCGGAAGTCCTGTCGCGGGACAAGACTGCGGCTGGTGTCGAACTGGACGTCTGCATTCCCGCCTTGAGGGCGGCCGTGGAACCCGGTTCGTGGTACTGGCACCGGAATCTGGTGGAGAGGGATCGGGAAAAGCGCCTGCTGTGCGAAAGGAAAGGCATCCGGCTGATAACCGTATATGACCATTATGATGAAACGGCCGTTCCTTTCGACGACTGCCTGGTGACTCCCTGCGACCTTGCCTCCCGCCGGAATATGGGCAAGCTGGTTGCGGTGACGAAAACCCTCCTCGGGGCGTTCGGGCTGGATTCGAACCTCGCCGCGGGCGAATGGGAGACGATCCGGAGGAGGGCCGAACTGGATTCGCGGCGGATGACCACCGAAGAATTCCGGGCGGAGCTGGCCGGGATCAATGATAAAATCGAGGTTATCGGCGAATACACGAGGGCCTCTGATAAAATCAGGGTGCGGTGCAAGGTCTGCAATCACGAGTGGTCCGTTGCGCCCACGACCCTGCGCCGGGGTTCGGGATGCGCCAGCTGTGCCGGCAGGTTGAAACTCACGCATGAACGGTTCGTCGAAAGATTGAACCTGTTGCATCCGGAGATCGTCCCTCTGACCGAGTATGTCAACAGCCAGACCCGCATGACATTCGAGTGCAGGGCCTGCGGCCATGTATGGTCGGCGCAGGCGTATGGCCTCATCACGAAATCCCGCTCTTCCGGCTGCCGGAAATGCTCCGTTAGGGCGATGCTGCGACGACGAAGCCGGAAGGTAAGGTGCATCACCACCGGTGAGGTGTTCGACACGCTTCGGGAAGCCGCCGCCAAATACGGCGTCAGCCGCTCGGCGATCAGCCAGTGTTGCAGCGAGCCTCCGAAACTCAAACGTGCCGGCGGCCGGGAGTGGGAATACGTCGACCTGCTTTCCGGAGAGCGTTGACCTGACGCGGCCGATGCGCGGGAACCGGCCGGATAAAACCGGTCTCTCCTTCCCGAAAACGAAAAAAGGAAGGCCTCGACCTTCCTTTCTCTGGTGATCCCGCTGGGGCTCGAACCCAGGACCCCAACATTAAAAGTGTTGTGCTCTACCAGCTGAGCTACGGAATCTCCGTGTGCCAAAATGGGAATCGTTTCCGTTTTGGTGGTGCAAATGTACGGATTTATTTTTAAAATCCAATACCCGGCCTGCAAATTTTGCGCAAAAGTGTGTTTTTTGCCTTTCCGGCTGCCGGCTGCCGCCTGCAGGCGATAGGCGTCCGGGCATCTTCCGGCGGTTTCGGCCGGCCGGGATCGTGAAATTTGGCGCGCGGATTTTGTTTTGCCGAAATAAAAGGATATTTTTGTAGGCGTTAAGATGAAATCTAACTTTTAAAACCGAATAATTCTATGTGTAAAGCGCTGATAATCGGAGCCGGCGGCGTCGGAACGGTGGTGACGCAGAAAATCGCGGCCAATCCCGTCTTCACGGACGTGATGCTGGCCAGCCGTACCAAATCCAAATGCGACGCCGTTGCGGCCGCCATCGGCGGCAACCGCGTGAAGACCGCCGAGGTCGACGCCGACAGCGTGCCGCAGCTGTGCGAACTGTTCCGCGCGTTCAAACCCGACATCGTGGTCAACGTGGCGCTTCCGTACCAGGATCTCACGATCATGGACGCCTGCCTCGAATGCGGCTGCAACTACCTCGACACGGCCAACTACGAGCCGAAGGACGAGGCGCATTTCGAATACTCGTGGCAGTGGGCCTATCAGGACCGCTTCAAGGCCGCGGGACTCACGGCGATCCTCGGCTGCGGTTTCGACCCGGGCGTGACGGCCATCTTCACGGCCTATGCCGCCAAGCACCATTTCGACGAAATCCACTACCTCGACATCGTCGACTGCAACGCCGGCAACCACGGCATGGCTCTGTCTCTTATAC
>ENA-OYWQ01001231-OYWQ01001231.1-human-gut-metagenome-genome-assembly--contig:-NODE-1231-length-11389-cov-5.476001_pt1 | contig 11389 bp, 8 predicted proteins | sample MGYA00244810_ERZ653396 | MGnify/ENA primary metagenome ERZ653396 (study PRJEB26926, sample SAMN06165045) | human gut metagenome | biome: ENVO:00009003; feature: ENVO:2100002; material: ENVO:00002003... | reverse complement strand
GAGATACTGATCGGTCTCGTGGGCTCGGAGATGTGTATAAGAGACAGGTATGGCGTGGCTGTCAACCCGCGCCGTCCGGATCTCGCCGAGCGCATGCAGGCTGCCGGCCTCAAGCTCGTCACCTTGGAGAGCCTCCGCGACCGTGCCCTCCGCGCCATCGGCACACCCGCCCCGCTGCCCTTCGGCGACAAGGTGGTCGGTGTGGTGATGAACCGCAACGGCGAGGTGATGGATGTCATCAAGAACATCAAGGACTAATCCTTCGTACAAATAGGAGAAGATGGCGATTGGCCGCTCCTTGTGGGCTGGCCAATCCCTCTCCTCTTTTAAAACAATAAATACGTTGATGGAAATCACGCTCGAACAGCTTTTGAAGAGCCGCGACCAGCGATGGGAAACCGAGAGACGCCTTTTGAAGGAGTTTCTTGGTCAGACCCTTGTCGTGCTGACCGTCGTCATGCCGGGTCGCGTCAAGCGCAATGCCCACACGGCTGTCATAGCCCATGCTGCCGAGGCTGCCGTCCACGCCTTTCTGGGTCCGAGCGTCGTGCTCCGCTACACCAACGATGCTCCGACGGGCTACGAAGCCTACTGGATTGTGCGTGCCGAGGCGCGCAGCGTCAAGCGGCAGATGTGCGGTATCGAAGATTTCCATCCCCTGGGTCGGCTTTTTGACCTCGATGTCATCCAGTCCGACGCCACCCCTCTCTCGCGCACCGACGTTGGTTTCGCGCCGCGCCGCTGCCTGCTCTGCGATCAGGAGGCCCGCTGGTGCATGCGCAATCATACCCACACGCAGGAAGAGATCCTCCAGCGCATCGACGAGATGGTGAGAGAGTTTAACGCTGAAAACTGACGCTTATGTATGCCGACTACGAGATAAGAGAAGTGCCCATCGGTTATGGACCCGCTCGCCGCAAGGTGGAGGAGTTTCTCGGAAAGCGCACCTTGCGACTCGACAAGGTCGATTACTACGAGGCCATCTACCCTTGTGGTGGCGACGAGATGCTGGCCGTCGGAGGCCTCTTGGGCGACGCCATCCGTTGCATCGCCGTCAAGGAGGGCATGGAGGACGAGCACCTGGCCAACCGCCTGGTGTCCCATCTGATGGTCATCGTGCAGCGTCGGGGCTACCCCACGGTGAAAGTCTTCACCAAACCCAGCAACAAAGCCGTTTTCGAGAGCCTGGCCTTCGAGACCCTGGCCGAGACCGACAGCGTGGTCTTCATGGAGAACGGACAGATGCCGTTGCGGGACTATCTGCTGAGCCTGGAGCGGCTGGCACGCCCCGGCAAGTCGGGCGTGATCGTGATGAACTGCAACCCCTTCACCCGCGGCCATCGCTACCTCATCGAGGAGGCTTCCAAGCAAGTGGACAACCTATACGTTATTCCCCTCAAGGAGAATAATCGCAACTTCAACTACGAGGAGCGGCGCGAGATGATCCGTCTCGGCACCGCCGACCTCGCCAATGTGACCGTCTGCGAAGGCAGCGCCTATGCCATCTCCCAGGCCACATTCCCCACCTATTTCCTCAAGCAGCTCGACAAGGCTTCGGAGAATCAGATCGAACTGGATCTCCAGATCTTTGCCCGCTACCTGGCCCCCGCCCTGGGCGCCACGGTGCGCTTCGTCGGCACCGAGCCTTTCGACCCGCTGACGCGCCGCTACAACGAGATGATGACCGAGCTGCTGCCGAAGAGCGGCATCGAGGTCGTACAGATCGAGCGCAAGGAGCTGGAGGAGAAGCCCATCAGCGCCTCGCGCACCCGGGCCTTCATCGAGAACAACAAGCTCCATGCCGCCATGCAGCTCGTGCCCCCCACGACCCAGCCCTACATCATGGCCAAGTTTGCCGTCGATGCGCTCCAGCAGGAGCTCGACACCACGCCGAAGCCCGGACTGGTCGACAAGGACAACTCCGGGGCCCATACCGACATGGACTATATCCTCATGGAGCGCAGCATCAAGTCGCTGCGCCCGTATTTCGTCCGGCTGGCCCAGCTCGGCCTGTCCGCGGACAAGCTCACCACGGCCGACGTGCAGCGCATAGGCATCGAGGCTGAGGCCGCCATGTTGCGCACCACCCACGGGGTCAACACCCACCGCGGCGCCCTGTTTGCCCTTGGCATCACCGTCGCCGCCGCCATGTGGCTCTACGCCCACGAGGGACACGAGGTGCGCAAGGAGCGTCTGCAGCAGATGATTCAGGAGATAGCGGCGGGCTTCCCTCCCTCCGCCGACACCCATGGCGCCGAGGTCGTCGCCAAAGCCCGCGTCAAGGGCGCACGCGAGAACGCCGTCGAGGGCTATCCCGACCTCTTCGAGACCTGGGGCCCCTACTACCGCAAGCTGCGCGAGGACCCGCACCGTGCCCACCGCACGCTGCTCAAGATCATGTCGATGCTGCAGGACACCAACATCTATTACCGCACGGATGCCGAGACGGCCGAGATCGTACGCCAGTCGAGCGGCCAGTTGCTCCAGCGGTTCTCCGTCAATTCGCTCCGCGAGGCCGACGCCGAGTTCATCCGCCACAACATCTCGCCGGGTGGCTGTGCCGACATGCTCTCGCTGACGATACTCATCAACGCCATCCTCCGATAGGGGCGGGCGCCATTCATATCAAAAACAGAAAATAATAATTCTATTAAATAACAAAAAGTCATTTCTATTATGGTTGAACTGATCAAACATGGAGTGTATCTGCTCGACGGCCAGAAGGTGGTTGAGGATACAACGGGTATGCCCTCGGCCGACGAGGCTCGTGAGAACACCATCACCTACGGCATTCTGCGTGCCCATGACGTCAATGGTGGCAAGGGCAAGGAGATGCACATCCGCTTTGATGCGATGATGTCGCACGACATTACGTACGTAGGTATCATTCAGACGGCTCGCGCCAGCGGCCTGACGAAGTTCCCCCTGCCGTACGCCATGACCAACTGCCACAACTCTTTGTGCGCCGTCGGTGGTACCATCAATGAGGACGACCACGTCTTTGGTCTTTCTGCAGCAAAGAAATACGGCGGTATCTACGTACCCGCCAACCAGGCCGTCATTCACCAGTTTGCCCGCGAGGAGATGGTGAAGTGCGGCAATATGATTCTCGGTTCCGATTCCCACACCCGCTATGGCTCTCTGGGCAACATGGGTGTCGGCGAGGGTGGTGGTGAGCTCGTCAAGCAGCTCCTCCGCAACACCTGGGACATCAATGCCCCGGAGGTGGTCCTCGTTTGGCTTGAGGGCACGCCGCGCCACGGTATCGGTCCCCACGACGTCGCCATCTCGCTGGTCAAGGCCGTCTTCGAGAGCGGCTTTGTCAAGAACAAGGTGCTGGAGTTTGCCGGCCCCGGCGTCGCCAACCTCTCTGTCGATTTCCGCAACGGCATCGACGTGATGACTACCGAGACCACCTGTCTGAGCTCTATCTGGGTGACGGACGAGAAGGTCCGCGAGCACTATGAGCTCCACCGTCGTCCTGAGGACTACAAGGAGCTGCGCCCGGGCAAGGTGGCCTACTACGATAGCATGGTGCGCATCGACCTCTCCAAGCAGGAGTCTATGATCGCCCTGCCTTACCATCCCTCCAACGCTGTCTCCATCCACGAGCTGCAGGCCGATCCCGAGACCGTGCTGCGCCGTGTGGAGGAAGACACGAAGCGCCGCTTCGGCGACAAGGTGCACCCCGACCTGGTGAGCAAGATCCGCGACGGCAAGGTCTATGCCGACCAGGGCATCATCGCCGGCTGCTCCGGTGGTACCTATGAGAACCTCTGCGAGGCTGCCGCCATCCTGCGCGGCCAGTCTGCCGGCAACGACTACTTCTCTTGCTCGGCCTATCCGCAGTCTTCTCCCGTCTATATCGCTGCCAACCGCGCCGGCGTGACGAGCGACCTCATCGAGGCCGGTGTCGTCATCAAGCCCGCCTTCTGCGGTCCGTGCTTCGGTGCCGGCGACGTGCCTTCCAACAACGGTCTGAGCATCCGCCACACCACGCGCAACTTCCCCAACCGCGAGGGCTCCAAGCCGGGCCAGGGCCAGATCTCCATGGTCGCCCTGATGGATGCCCGCAGCATCGCTGCCTCCGCAGCCAATGGTGGTGTCATCACCGCCGCCACCGACATCGACTACGAGGCCGACTACAAGCCCTACAGCTTCGACGACAAGATCTACGAGCATCGCGTCTATAGAGGCTATGGCAAGGCCGACGCCGAGCAGCCGCTCCGCTACGGTCCCAACATCAAGGACTGGCCCGAGATGTACCCGATGCAGGAGAACATGCTGGTCGAGCTGGCTGCCGTCATCCACGACCCCGTCACGACGACCGACGAGCTGATCCCCTCCGGCGAGACTTCCAGCTACCGTTCCAACCCGCTGCGCCTCTCCGAGTTTGCCCTCTCCCGCCGCGTGCCCGAGTATGTCGGCCGCAGCAAGGAGATCCAGCAGCTGGACCGCGACCGTCGCGCCGGCAAGGCCTCTGACCACATCCTCGCCGCCCTCAAGCAGGTCGGTGCCTCTGTGGAGACCACGTCCTTCGGTTCTTGCGTCTTCGCCAACAAGCCCGGCGACGGTTCTGCCCGCGAGCAGGCTGCCTCTTGCCAGAAGGTGCTCGGTGGCGACGCCAACATCTGCTACGAGTATGCCACGAAGCGCTATCGCAGCAACTGCATCAACTGGGGTATCGTGCCCTTCACCATCAGCAAGGACACCGAGTTCCTGTATGAGGTGGGCGACATGGTCTTCGTGCCCGGCATCCGCCAGGCCATCCTCGACGGCAAGGAGGAGATCGACGCTCAGGTCATCACCAAGAACGGCGTGAAGCCCATCCACCTGCTCTTCCAGAACCTCACCGAGGACGAGCGCACCATCCTGGCCGATGGCTGCCTGATCAACTATTACAAGGAGCACAACAAGTAAACAGCAAAAAATATGTTTGTCTGGCCACGGGCGGGACGGGCCCCTGACGGCCCTCCCGCCACGTGCCAGCACGAAGATATCATCAAAGAATCAATCAATTACTAATAAAAAAGTAAATTCCTACAAAGCAATGGAAAAAATTCAGATGACCACCCCTATCGTTGAGATGGACGGTGATGAGATGACCCGAATTCTGTGGAAGATGATCAAGGACGAGCTGATCCTTCCGTTCGTTGACCTCAAGAGCGAGTACTACGACCTCGGTCTTCCCTACCGCGACCAGACCAACGACCAGGTGACGATCGACGCTGCCAACGCCAACAAGAAGTATGGCGTGGCCGTGAAGTGCGCCACGATCACCCCCAACCACCAGCGTATGGACGAGTACAAGCTCCACCAGATGTGGAAGAGCCCTAACGGCACGATTCGTTCCATCCTCGACGGTACGGTGTTCCGCGCTCCGATCCAGCTGCCGAGCATCAAGCCGCAGGTTCGCTCTTGGGAGAAGCCCATCACCATCGCCCGTCACGCCTATGGCGACGTCTATAAAGGCGTAGAGGTGCGCTGCGAAGAGGCTGGCGTTGCCAAGCTCGTCTTCGAGGGCAAGAGCGGCAAGAAGGAAGAGGTTGTTATCCACGAGTTCGACGGCCCGGGCATCATCCAGGGCATGCACAACGTCGATAAGTCTATCTGTTCCTTCGCTCACGCTTGCTTCACCTACGCGCTCGACGTCCACCAGGATCTCTGGTTCGCTACCAAGGACACGATCTCCAAGAAGTACGACGCTCAGTTCCGCATCATCTTCAACGAGGTCTATGAGGAGTGCTACAAGGAGAAGTTCGAGCAGGCTGGCCTGGAGTATTTCTACACCCTCATCGACGACGCTGTTGCCCGCGTAGTACGCAGCAAGGGCGGCTTCATCTGGGCTTGCAAGAACTACGATGGCGACGTCATGAGCGACATGGTCTCCACCGCCTTCGGTTCTCTCGCCATGATGACCTCTGTCCTCGTCAGCCCCGATGGCAACTACGAGTACGAGGCTGCCCACGGCACCGTCACCCGTCACTACTACAAGTACCTCGCCGGCGAGGAGACTTCCACCAACCCGATCGCTACGATCTTCGCTTGGAGCGGCGCGCTCCGCAAGCGTGGTGAGAAGGACGGCATCCAGGCTCTCGTCAACTTCGGCGACCAGCTGGAGGGCGCTTGCTTCGACACGATGAACAGCGGTATCGTCACCAAGGACCTCGTCAACCTCATGGAGGGCGTCGAGGCCAAGGCTGTCAACTCGCTCGTCTTCATCCAGACCATCCGCAAGCACCTTGAGGAGCGTCTGAGCAAGTAAAAAGACGATCTATTGGGATTATAATAAAAATCCGACCCGTCACCAAGGGGTGGCGAGGTCGGATTTTTATTGTTATACCATACTTTTATTTTCCCCGAAAAGGTTTGTCTATGGTCCATCCGGAAAATGAAGTGAGAACCTATCCAGTAGAACGTAAGTGACACTATAGTCCAAGCATACTGACACTCCAGTACCAGGCAAGTGACACTTCAGTACCAGGCAGGTAGTATAAAAAGCGGTACTGAGAATGGAGAGAATAGATGTCGATTGATACGCTTACGCCAAGACAACTGCCGAAAACGGAGGATGTAAAGTTCAGCTATTTCTCTTTTTCCCGAAACTCAATAGGGGACATTCCTACGTTTCGTTTGAAAAGTTTTATGAAGTAAGAATCATCCTTGAATCCTAAGTCGAAAGCGATCTCTTTTATTCTCAAATCGCTGTAGCGAATCATACGCTTGGCTTCCAAGATAATACGGTCGTTGATTAGTTTTAAAGGGCTTGTTTTTGCATATTGTTGAGTTATGTGCTGCAAGTGTTGTTTGCGAAATTCTCAGTGCTTCTGTGTAGAACTTCACGGAATGATGTTGCGCGAAGTTCTTCTCGACCAAATCGACAAAAAGCCAATAGGTTCGATGAGGGTCTGAGTTTACGTCTAATTTGTCGGTCTCTTCCCAGTCTCCCAATCTGATGATGTCAATGAGAAATAGTGACAGAGCCGAGGCTAAGAAGTTGTATTTTAGCGAAGTGTCCTTTGTGTTTGATTCAGACTCTTCTTGTAGAAGTTTGGCGTAGCGTTCTATTTTTCTTTTTGCATTTTCCTGAAGGGTGCAATGTGATACGCCATGGATGGGATAGAATAGTTTCGCTTTTATGCAATTGAGCAGTTCTGTGTCTAAATGCAATAACAAGTCTTCCGTGAAAATAATACCTATACCATTGATGTCTTTGAGATGACGGAAGGTATGGAGGTGTTTCGGAGACAAGAAGAAAATGGACTCTTTTTCTATATTATACTCGTCAAAATCTACGATATGGGTGCCCTCTCCCGAGTGAAACCAGAAAATGCTGTAAAAACGATGTGAGTGCATTTCGTACCAAGGATCTGGGTACAACTCTATTGCGTCTTGAATGGTTGTGATGCAAAAAAACGAGGATTTAGATAGCGCTGAAGCCACGCTATACTGCAAATATGTGTATTTCTTGGATGAAATGGCTCTTTTTTCAAATATAAGCTGGTCCATTTTTTTCGATTGTTTTTTAATGCTGCGAAGTTATAAACTTTTGCGGTAAAAACAAAGGAAAATATGGTGTATTTTGTTTGTACGTTAAAAAGTACCGTATTTCCGTTATTTTTTATTATGAGCTACTGCTTTGTTATGCGTATCTTTGCGGTATTAATTGGCTTAAGGCCATAAAACTTAACAACATGAAAACAAAACTTTTGGCATCAATGCTGGTGTTTGGCGCAATGAACGCCTCTGCCCAGCTGACCGTTTATCACAACGGCAACGTGAACATTGGAAGTGAGCAACCGACTTCAAACGTGTCTCTCTCAGTTGGTAATGTCGCATACAGCGACACCGCCTATCATGTATCCCTTGGCTTGCACTATCCCGCATCGGGTTGTTATAATATTGGTGGCGAGGGAGTGGCTTACAGCCCCACGACGAGGAACACTGGACGAGCCTTTGGTTTGCGCGGAGTAGCAGGCAACTGCACCAGCGGCTACAACTTTGGCGTGCTTGGAGCCTTGCAAGGCAGTCAGGCTGGAGCAGCTATCTTTGGTACGACCAGCGGCAAGACGTTGGGCCTGAGGGTTGATGAGCGCTATGCAGGCTATTTCGATGGCAATGTGAAGGTTACTGGCTCGCTTCAAGGCAATGTAGTCAACAGCGCCGAGGTTAATGCGAAGAACACACAGACTTTGCGGCCTATCAACAGCGCATTGGACGGCATCACCTCTGCAAACCCCTTCATGTACATTGAAAATGCGCAAGTACCTGGCTCTGGAATAGGATCCGTGCCAGACTCTACGCAAACAGGAACCGTTGCACCGATCTCTGACCCTATCACTTCTTTTGGCAAATCATACTACGCCCTTGACGTGAACGCCGTTAAGCAGAGATTCCCCGCTCTTATCATTGAAGACGCACAAGGAAATGAGTACGTCAACTATACCCAACTGGTCCCCATCCTCGTTCAGGCCATCACGGAGTTGAAGACAGAGCTGGACGACCTTAAAGAAGCCGTTGCCGCGTCGGGTACGCGAAAGGTGAACGCTGCTACCAACATTGCGACTAACACGCTCGACGAGGGTTGGGGTAGCATTTCTCAGAACACCCCCAATCCGTTCACTGGCCAATCGACCGTCCGTGTCTCCGTCCCCGACGACGCCTCGGATGCCTATGTTGACATTCTGACGCTCAATGGCGCAAGTGTCAAGCGCATTCCTGTGAGCAACGGACTTAGCGAGGTGTCGCTTTCCAGCTTCGACTTCGCCCCCGGCACTTATCTCTATACGCTTGTCGTTAACGGAAAGGTCAGCGAAACTCGTCGGATGATTGTAAACCGTTAGCTTATTATTGGATTTTAAAAACACAAAAAGATGAAGAAATCCATACTTTTTCTGAGTTTTCTTCTGTTTGCTGCCCTTTTTGCAAGGGGAAGCGATACGAAGGAGGTGAGACTCACGTTTGATGGCTCCGATTTTTCTTTCGCACAAGAGAACGGGGCATACAGTATCAGTGCGGAGAAGTTTCCCGTTATCTACGATACGGACACTCTGGCCCCTGCGCTTCCTTATTATGTCGTCAATGTCTTGATTGCCCCAACGCAGGAGTTTCAAGGGTTGACGGTTCGTGGCGGGGAGAGCTTGCTTCGGAGTGATATCCGCGTGACCCCCAACAAGCTGCCCGTTCCGACGAATGCCCTGGATGCTTATACTCCCAACCGCGTTTTTGACTATGCGCTGAGTAACTATCCGTCGGAGGAGGTTCGCTATGTGTCCACTAATGTGCTTGGCAACTACAAGTACGTCTCGCTATTGGTTTGTCCTTTGCGCTACGACGCACAAAATCATTCGCTTTACCTAAAGCAGAATCTGCAAATAACTCTCTCGTTGGGAACGGTAAGCAAGGCAGCGCCAATCGCTGCTTACCCCGAAAGCGAGTCGTTTCATGCGAAAAAGCGCAGGGAGATAGAGCTGTTGGTGTATAATTCGGATGATATCGACGCACTTTACCCTACAGTTGCCCGACAAAATTCTGTTGCGAACAGTTTCCCTGTCAAGTATTTGGTTATCACCAACGAGGAGCTGAAGCCCGCCTTTCAGCGTCTGGCGAATTGGAAAACCACCAAGGGCGTTAAAAGTAAGGTGCTGACCGTAGAGGAGATAAGCCAAAAGTACAGCGACCCCATCATGCCCATGCGTATCAAGCGCGCCATCATGGAATACAAGGGTCAGGTGGAATATGTCCTGTTGGGTGGCGACGTGGAGGTTGTGCCCAGTTTGATTTGTCCATTAGGGCCGCTGGAAGACTCTCCCACGGTGGATGTTCCCGCCGATCTGTATTATTCATGTTTTACTCATTTAAATTGGGATAAAAATCAGAATGGTCTCTACGGCGAGGAGAACGACAGGGTATCGTACACTGCCGATATAGCCGTTTCCCGTTTGTCTGTTTGCAAGATGAAAGAAGCGACGAGCATAGTCAATAAACTGATAAAGTACGAAATGTCGCCAGGTCCAGGTGAGATATCCGACACCCTTCTCATGTGTGGAAATTTCCTTTATCATGTTGATACGATACCATTGTCCCCTGGGGATACGCTATATGTAAGTGACTCGCAAAAATACAACGAGGAATTGTATCAAGATCATATTGCTCCTTATTGGAATGGGAGCAGAATGCGTTTTTTTGATACTTTCACGGATTTTGAAGAAGGAGATCGCTACCACGTCACACCTCTACACATGCAAGAACAGTTGTCGCGTGGTTATTTCCTTGTAAACGAGTTTTCACATGGCTGGATAGACGCTTGGGGAGGCCTTGAAGGACGTGACACACCAGATGGTAAATATACATACGAGAATGACCTGGCCGAGACTTTGATAAATCCAAATTATACGACAATAGTGTCTGGGGCTTGCAGTGTGAATTGGTTTGACAGAGAGCCAGACTCTCTTTGCCTAAGCGAGGCTTTTATGCGAAACGAGAACAGCAATATATTGGCATTTGTCGGGTATTCTCGAGAGGGATATGTTGGGTCGCATCGTAATCTGATGAAGTACTTTTACGATGGTATCTTCAAATACAAGATGAGTACTGCAGAAGCGGTTTCTTATGCGAAAAACCGCTCGGCTACTTGGCGATGGCCGCTACTTGCCCTTAACACTTTGGGAGACCCTGAGGGACACCTCTATTTGTCCAAGCCAAAAAGATTCGAAGATGTCAGTATTGATTATAATAACAATCGAGTTGATATAACAGTGAGCCAAGACTCTTGTCATGTTTGCCTTACGAAAATCGATGACAAGGGCAATGTGCTTTTTTATCGATTCCAAAACTTGCAAGGAAATGTGTTCTCGTTTGAACAAATTCCGAATGAGTTCACCGTTTGTGTAACTAAGGATGGTTTTGTTCCTTATTGCGTGAATGTACTCAAGCAGGACGACGGGAATCTTTATCTTCAGAACGTCACGTTCGATGGCAACACAACTGTTGTAGGCAAAAAAATCATAGCTGGTAGAGATGTAAAACGCGGGAGTGCTCAGGGTCCTGTCCGTATTCTGAATGGAAACGTCTCACTGCAAGCTGAGCAGACTGTGAGATTGAAAAATAGCTTCCGAGTTGAAAAGGGAGCTTCTCTTCAAGTGCATACAAATTTAAAGTGAGTTCAAAGATGGGTAATAATAAAATGAAGATCTTTCGCCGATTGTGCGTCGTTGTATGTCTTCTTAATACATACGGTATTACTGTTTCCGCACAGTCCGAAGTCAACAAGCCTTTCCTTCAGGAGGGCAAGGAGTGGTATACTCGGCGTGTCCACTATTTTCTTGGAGAATTTTTTCACACAGAGCGGATCGAGGGTGATACGATCTTGGACGGAGTCGCCTACAAG
>ENA-OYWQ01001230-OYWQ01001230.1-human-gut-metagenome-genome-assembly--contig:-NODE-1230-length-11408-cov-8.009601_pt1 | contig 11408 bp, 8 predicted proteins | sample MGYA00244810_ERZ653396 | MGnify/ENA primary metagenome ERZ653396 (study PRJEB26926, sample SAMN06165045) | human gut metagenome | biome: ENVO:00009003; feature: ENVO:2100002; material: ENVO:00002003... | reverse complement strand
GTCGTTATCAGGATATTGATTTTGAACCTGCATATCCTTTTGGTTATGGTTTGAGCTATACTGATTTTTTTATTTCAGAACCAGTAGTAAAGGATTCGGTATTTAGCCTGAAAACTCCTTTGGAAGTTTGTGTAAAGGTGAAAAATACTGGTAAATATGCAGGAAAAGAAACTGTACAATTGTATATCCGGGATTTGGTAGCTTCTCTTACAAGACCGGTGAAAGAATTGCGTGGGTTCCAACAAGTGGAACTGCAACCGGGTGAAGAGAAAGAAATCAATTTTATGCTGACGGAAAAGGAATTGGGATTTGAATCCGCTTGTAAAGGTTGGACCGTCGAGCCTGGATTATTTGATGTGATGGTAGGGAATAGCGCTTTGAATGTGAAGAAAACAAGAGTTGAATTAAAACAATAATCAATGAATGAACTTAAAAAGCTAGTGTGTATCTTATTGAGCCTGATTGGAATGCACACGATTCAAGCTGAAGTAATAACTTATCCGGCTGAAGTAACTCCCGGTTCCTGGCTATGTTTTAGAAAAGAAATATCGGTAGAGAAAGATGCGTCGCATAACTTGCTGAAGATTGCGGCTGATTCAAAATATTGGTTGTGGATAAACGGTGAACTGGTTGTTAGAGAGGGAGGGTTGAAAAGAGGTCCTAATCCGAAAGATACTTATTGTGATATTCTTCAGGATGTAAAAGGACTAGTGCCTGGGAAAAACACCATTGCTCTTTTGGTTTGGTATTTCGGAAAAGAGGGATTTAGTCATAGAAATAGTCCAACGGCAGGAGTTTCTGTAGATTTGACGATTGGCAAACGGTACTATATAAGTGACGACAGTTGGAAAGCGTGTATACATCCGTCGTTTTATATTCCGAAGGGTATAAAGCCCAATTATAGGTTGCCGGAATCCAATATCGGCTTTGATGCGGAAAAAGAGGTGGCCTTTTGGGACAAGGATTTTGACGATACACAATGGAAGAATGCCAAAGTGATCAAAAAGGAACTGTCAGGATGGGGGCAATTGGTAGAACGTCCTATTCCTATGTGGAAGGACTATGGATTGAAAGATTATGTGAAAGTTGAAAGGAAATCTGACACATTGCTTGTTGCTTATTTGCCTTACAATGCACAAGTGAATCCCTATATAAAATTAAAAGCGAAAGCGGGAAGATTGATTGATATTCGGACCGATAATTATCGTGGAGGCGGAACTCCTAATGTGTATGCTGAATATATAACTAAAAGTGGAATTCAAGAATTTGAAGCTTGGGGTTGGATGAACGGTCATCAGGTTTTATATACGATTCCTAAAGATGTAGAGGTTTTAGAATTAAAATTCAGAGAGACGGGATATGATACGGAGTTTGCCGGATCATTCTCTTGTGAAGAACAGTTTTACAATAAATTATGGGATAAGTCGTTGCGTACTTTATATATCACTATGAGAGATACCTATATGGATTGTCCGGATAGAGAACGTGCTCAATGGTGGGGGGATGTTGTAAATGAATTGGGTGAAGCTTTCTATTCATTGGATCAGAATGCACATTTGCTTACACGTAAAGCTATTCTTGAATTAATGAATTGGCAACGTCCGGATAGTACGATTTTTGCACCGGTTCCTGCCGGTAACTGGAATCAGGAACTGCCGATGCAGATGCTTGCCAGTGTCGGATATTATGGTTTTTGGACATATTATATGGGTACGGGAGACACAAATACGATTAAAGCCGTCTATCCTAATGTGAAGAAATATATTCATGTATGGAAACTTGATGAAGAAGGACTGGTTGTTCCTCGTAAAGGTGGATGGACCTGGGGGGATTGGGGAGATAATAAAGATCTTGTTTTATTGTATAATCTTTGGTATTCATTGGCTCTTGAAGGTTTTCATTTGATGGCCGACTTACTTGGTGAAAAGGAAGATTCCCGATGGGCATGTCAGGTTAATGAAAGATTGAAACGTGCTTTTCATACAAAATACTGGAATGGAACCTTTTACCTTTCTCCTCATTATAAAGGTAAACCGGACGACCGTGCACAAGCATTGGCTGTTGTTGCGGGCGTTTTACCCGAAAGTGACTATTCGGTAATCCGTCCATTTTTCAAGCAGCAATATCATGCCAGTCCTTATATGGAAAAATATGTTCTTGAAGCTTTGTGTATGATGGGGTATTATGAGGATGCTTTAGAGCGAATGAAGAAACGTTATTATGACATGGTCGAAAGTGACTTGACAACTTTGTGGGAAGGTTGGGGAATCGGTAGTAAAGGTTTTGGCGGTGGTTCGTATAATCATGCTTGGAGTGGAGGACCTTTAACGATTCTTTCTCAATATTTTGCAGGTATATCTCCTTTGAAACCGGCGTTTAAAGAATTTATCATAAAACCTGTATGGAATTGCTTCGGGCATATTCAGTCTGTAACTCCTACTCAATGGGGAAAAATAGAGATTAGCATTATGAATAAATTGAACGTGATAGTTGTAGAAGTAAAAATACCTCGAAGTACCAAAGGACATTTTGTTATTCCTGACAAGATTAAAAAGTATCGTATAAACGGGAAAGAGAAAAAAACAGGAAAACAGGAAATTGTATTAAAAGAAGGAGTATGGGAAATCGAATTGTATTAACTGTTATATTCTTGGTATTCACTTTATGCTCTTTTGGAGATAATGTCTTTAATGGTGCACAATGGATATCCATTCCAAAATCTCAAAATACCCCTAATCAATGGTTATGTTTTCGAAAACAAATAGAGTGTGCTGATAAGAATACTGCCGCTAAATTAAATATAGCTGTTGACTCCAAGTATTGGCTTTGGGTAAATGATAGCTTAGTTGTTTTTGAAGGTGGGCTTAAACGCGGACCTAATTCTCAAGATACTTATTACGATTGTATTGATATATCTGATTTTTTAAGAAAGGGACTCAATGCAATTTCCATACAAGTCTGGTTTTGGGGTAAAGACGGATATTGCCATAAAAATAGTGGTAGGGCGGGATTACTCGTTGATTTGAGAGTAGGTAAAAAAGATCGTATACTTTCTGATAAAAGTTGGAAAGTGAAAATTCATCCGGCATATGGCGAATCTTCATTGCCTCATCCTAATTATCGTCTACCGGAGGCAAACGTACATTTTGATGCACGAAAAGATATAGCAGGATGGCAGTCTTTAGATTATGAAGATCAATCGTGGAATTATGCAGTGGAGTGTGGGGAGTATCCATGCTCGCCTTGGAATAGGGTACATTTACGTCCTTTTCCAAATTGGAAAGATTCTGGTATTGTTCGTTATGATTCTTTGAAAACTGATGAAATAGGGAAAATAGTTGGTTTTTTGCCAAAGAATATTTCAATAACTCCTTATTTAAAGGTAAAAGCTGACGCGGGAAAGTTAATTGATATAAGAACGGATAATTATAAGGGTGGAAGTGAATATAATGTCAGAGCTGAATATGTGACAAGGGAAGGGGTACAAAGTTTCGAGGCTTTTAATTATATGAATGGTCATTCGGTGGTTTATACGATACCTCAAGGAGTGGAGGTGATTGAAGTGGGATATAGGGAAACACGTTTTAATACTGAATTTGAAGGTTCCTTTGTTTGTGATGATGAATTTTATAACAAACTGTGGCAAAAGGCTCTGAATACAATGAATTTGAATATGCGTGATGCTATTCAAGATCCGGATAGGGAACGTTCTCAGTGGTGGGGTGATGCTGTAATTGTTTCCGGAGAAATATTTTATGCTTGTGACTTAAATGGGAAATCACTGGTGAAGAAAGCTATTGAAAATCTTGTGGATTGGCAGAAGGGTGATGGAGTTTTATATTCTCCTGTACCAGCCGGTTCTTGGGATAAAGAATTGCCAGTGCAGATGCTTGCAAGTGTTGGAAAGTACGGTATTTGGAATTATTATGTTTATACAGGTGACTCTGCTACTATAAAAGAAGCATATCCTGCCGTGAAAAAATATTTGTCATTGTGGAAGCTGGATGAACGTAATCTTGTCAAACATAGAACAGGGGGATGGGATTGGTCTGATTGGGGACAAGATATTGATGTCTGTGTTCTTGATAATGCTTGGTATAGTTTGGCTCTTGAAGGTCTAGCCAATATGGCTACTCTGTTAGGTGATCAGCTGACAGCCGAGGATTGTCTTTTTAAAATGAGAAAAGTTCGGGAAGCTGTAAATAAGTATTGTTGGAATGGAAGGTTGTATCGGAATCCATTTTACAATGGAAGAACAGACGATCGTGCAAATGCTTTGGCTGTTTTGGCGGGATTTGCTACTGAGAATCAATGGAAAACTATTCGGGAGTATTTAAGTAACTATCAAGCTGCAAGTCCTTATATGGAGAAATATATTTTAGAAGCTTTTTTTTGTAAAGGAGATATAAAAGGAGGGCTTCAAAGGATGAAAAATAGATATCAATATATGGTAAATCATAGATTGACAACTTTGTGGGAGGATTGGAACATTGGTGGTGCTGGAGGTGGAAGTATTAATCATGGATGGGCTGGAGGTCCATTAAGTTTATTGTCACAATATGTTGCGGGTATTGTTCCTTTGACGGCTGGATGGGAAACTTTTATGATAAGGCCAAGTGATGTCTTATTTAAAAAGATAAAATGTAGTGTTCCTTTGGAACAAGGAGTAGTTATTTTAAATATGGATACTTATCAACGTAAAATAAATGTGGATTGTGATGTAAATCAGAATTTTATGTTGGCTGTTCCAAGAATATGGTTTAAGGATGCTAGTTTATGTATATTAAATGGGAAAGAATATGATATACAGCAACTGAAAGGAATACAGAAAAAGAAAATAACTTTTGATTCAGAGGATACACAGTATTTTTATTTTAAGATAGTAGATAAATCAGTGGAGATTCATATCATCTGAACCAAAACTTTTTTGATATTGGGATAATAGATACTTTATTTATGTTGATTTAATTTTGAGGTTACTTTTTATGAAGGCATTATTTGTTTTTTTATATTTCATCTGTTTTTATACTAATTTTCAGCAGGCGCAAGCCACTGCCCATAAATTTGAGGTGGGCAAGAACACCTTCCTGCTGGATGGAAAACCGTTTGTGGTGAAGGCTGCCGAGTTGCATTACACCCGTATTCCACAAGCTTACTGGAGTCATCGCATAGAGATGTGCAAAGCATTAGGTATGAATACTATTTGCATTTATATTTTCTGGAATATCCACGAACAGGAAGAAGGTCAGTTCGATTTCTCCGGTCAGAATGATATTGCAGCTTTCTGTAAGCTTGCACAGCAACACGGAATGTATGTCATTGTCCGTCCCGGTCCGTATGTGTGTGCGGAATGGGAGATGGGAGGTCTTCCCTGGTGGCTTTTGAAGAAAAAAGATGTCAAGTTGCGCTCTTTGGATACTTATTATATGGAGAGGGTAGGAATCTTTATGAACGAGGTTGGAAAACAATTGGCAGATTTGCAGATTTCTCGTGGAGGAAATATTATAATGGTTCAGGTTGAGAATGAATATGGTTCTTATTCAACAGATAAGCCTTATGTTTCTGCTATACGTGATATAGTCAAAAAATCAGGTTTTACTGATGTGCCACTTTTCCAATGTGATTGGAGTTCCAATTTTGCGAATAATGGCTTGGATGATCTTCTTTGGACAATTAATTTTGGTACAGGTGCAAATATAGATAATCAGTTCAAGAAACTCAAGAACCTGAGACCTGAATCACCTTTAATGTGTAGTGAGTTTTGGAGTGGATGGTTCGACCATTGGGGACGTAAACATGAAACTCGTGATGCTTCAAAAATGGTTGATGGTATAAAAGATATGCTTGACAGAAATATTTCTTTCAGCCTTTATATGACTCACGGCGGTACTACTTTTGGATGGTGGGGTGGTGCCAATAATCCAGCTTATTCGGCAATGTGCAGTTCTTACGATTATGATGCTCCTATCAGTGAGGCTGGATGGACAACACCGAAGTATTTCCAGTTGCGTGAATTGTTAAGTAAGTATCTTCCCGAAGGTGAGACTCTTCCTGAGCCTCCTGCACAATATCCGGTAATTGAGATTCCTGCAATAACAAATTGGGAAGTAGCTCCTTTGTTTGAGAATCTTCCTGAAGCTAAACATACAGAGGAAATACGTCCTATGGAGATGTTTGATCAGGGATGGGGAACGATATTGTATCGTAAAGTCCTTTCTGAAGACGTGAAAGGAACTTTGCATATAGATGAAGTTCACGATTGGGCTCAGGTGTTTGTTGATGGTAAATTGCTTGGAAGACTTGACAGAAGAAAAGGAGAATTTATGCTTCCTCTGAAGAATACGTTGAAGAAAGGCTCACAACTTGATATATTGGTAGAGGCTATGGGACGTGTAAACTTCGACAAGTCTATCCATGACAGAAAAGGTATAACAAATAAAGTGGAAGCCATAAATGGTAAAGATACTGTAGATATTAAGGGATGGGAAGTCTATAATATGCCTCCTTTCTATGAATTCGTATCTTCAAAATCATTTAAGGAAGGTGGTGCGTTAAAAACTCCTGCATATTATCGTGCAACATTCAATTTGGATAAGACCGGTGATACATTCCTCGATATGCAGACATGGGGTAAGGGTATGGTCTGGGTAAATGGTCATGCTATGGGACGTTTCTGGGAAATCGGACCTCAGCAGACATTGTATATGCCTGGATGTTGGTTGAAGGAAGGTGAGAATGAAATCATAGTATTAGACTTAATGGGCCCATCTGACACAAAAGTTTTAGGATTGCAAACCCCTATTCTTGATATGCTGAGAGAAAAAAAGCCTTCCATTCATCGTAAAGTGGGTCAGGCATTAAAGCTGGCTTCGGAGAAGATTTCAAATACCGGTACTTTTAAATCCGTAAATGGTTGGCAGGAGGTGAAATTCGACGAGGCTGTAAAAGGACAATACTTCTGCTTGGAAGCATTATCTAATTATGATGGTAGTAATATAGCTTGTATAGCAGAATTTGATATTATAGATTCTAATGGCAAGAAGATTCCAAGAGAATCCTGGAAAATATCTTATGCTGACAGTGAAGAGACAATAAGCGGTAACAGAACTGCTGATAAAATATATGATCTACAAGAAAGTACATTCTGGCAAACTGTAGATAATACCTCTTACCCTCATCACATCGTTATAGATTTGGGTAAAGTGTATTCTATCAAAGGTTTTCGAATGTTGCCTCGTGCTGAATCAGGAATTCCAGGTCTTATAAAGGATTATAATGTTTTTATTAAGGAAGGAAAATTTAGGTATTAGTTTTTAAGGTATGAGTTAGTTAGAAAGCTGTTTCCCTGTATTAAAAGTAAATAGCCTTTTATAAAAAAATAAACTTAAGTAATTCTATGATGAAGTGATAAATAATCTCCATAGTGCAAAATAACTTTATGTCATTTGATATTATTGACAGTCATAGGACATGTTAAAGAAAGATGTTGCAAAAGAAAGAGTCCATTTACTTTATATCATGTAAGTGCTTCAAAGAAAAAGAAGAAACTAGCAGTCTCCTTATAAAGTGATTTTCCAAAGTTGCAGGAAAAGTGGCAAGTGTAAAGAGGTTGGCGAGGAAAATGCAAGGAGAAAAGTCCTTGTAATGAAAGAAGTGAATAATTTTCTTTTACTATGGGACTATATGGAGAAACAGAATGTGGGTGATAAATATCTGCAAATAGCAAGCAAGCTGGTGCAGAAGTTCAAGAGATGGATAGCTGATACGCATGCTACTGTACCAACAGAGAAGAATCCTGAATTCTTTGGAAGAGATGGTAAGCTGAGAGGAGTGAAGAGACAGTGTTATGAAGGCGGTATAAGAGTGCCTTTTATAGTGAAATGGCCGGCAAAGATACAGCCTGGTACTGTGAATGACTATCAGTTATCTTTCTATGATATTATGTCTACATTCTGTGAAATAATAGGTGACAACAAGAAGTTCCCCATGAAGTATGCTAACAACGACTTGGAAGGAGATTGTTTTGATGGATTTTTTTCGCTTCTACATTGACTGGTAATGATGAAAAGCAGAACCTGCATGAGTTTTTATATTGGGAGTTTCATGGAACAAACCGAATGGCAGTACGTATGCAGACTGGAAATTGGTTGTAAAGAAGGGCGTTTCGCATCTTTATGATTTGAAAAAAGATATTCATGAGGATAATGATATAGCCGCTCAACATCCTAATATCGTAAATTGTATGGTGGATATAATTTATCAGGAATACGGACCAAATGAACTGTTTAATGTTACTTTGCTACAAAAAATAATTATTTAACGTGAGTTCGATATAATTCAAAACATTTTCAGTTGTCCGTCGTTGATGAAATTTAGGTCAATGGCGGGCTTCTTTTCAAAGAAGCAATAAGCGGCAATGGCTGATAGTGCGTTGACTATGAATTTATTGAAGGAACGGTGTCTTGAATGTTCAATCTGTGCGATATTCTTCAATTCATCATTGACTGTTTCAATTAACGCCCTCTTTCTAAGCAGGATTTTATCTGCTATGCTCATCAAGGAGTTTCTCATATTGTTTTTCACCTTAGTGACAAGGTGTATTCCGTTAAGGAAAAGGTTCTCAAACAGAACCTGCCCGATATATCCCTTGTCTGCACATAATTTTCCTTGTATGTTTTCCAGAAATCTTCCCTGCTTCAAGGGCTCATGGTCATCCACATTACCCGAAGTGAACATGAAGTTCAGTATCTCTCCCTTGTCATTGATAATCAGGTGAAGTTTAAAACTAAAGAACCACCCCATTGAACATTTTCCACGTTCGGCAGCCCTTTAAAGGTTTTATGAATCAGTATCCGTTGGTTACGACAGACACGCAAGGGAGTTGAATCGACAAAACTGATCCCCGTACAGGTTCCTAACAGAACCCTCTTGATAAAGATGGTCAAAGGGAACAACACCTCCTTTTCCAATTCCACAAAGCGGTTGTAGGATACGAGCTTGGGAAATAGGTGCATCAAATGTTTGCAGACATATTCCTTGTAATAATACTTAAAGCATCTGAAGCCACCGGAATGAAATAAAATTAGGATAACCATAATTTCCGCATCACTCATTCGGTTCGGTTTGTTACGATGCTTATGGACTTGCTCCTTAACCATATATTTTTCCTGTTGCAATATAAATTCTTTGCAGAAATCATCTGTCATACAATAAATCTCTGTAACTTTGGACTCTGAGAACATAGTGAGAATAGTTTAAATGTTATAATTCAGCACTATAAATTTAATACTTTTATCGCTATGTTCCTATTATTCAGGAATATATTTATTCTGTTATATCGAACTCACGTTATTTAAATATTATGATTAAATGAAAAATACTTTTGCACCTTTTTCCAAGCCTCTGTATGTGATGACAAAGCCTGTTGGAGCGGTCTGCAATTTGGCTTGTGACTATTGCTATTATCTCGAGAAATTAAATTTATATAAGGATACGTCCAAGTATGTGATGAGTGACGAACTTCTGGAGCGTTTCATCAAAGAGTATATCAGTTCGCAGACTATGCCGCAGGTACTCTTTACCTGGCACGGAGGAGAAACGTTGATGCGTCCGCTCAGCTTCTATAAGAGGGCAGTGGAATTGCAGAAACAGTATGCAGAGGGAAGAACTATTGACAACTGCATACAGACTAACGGTACATTGCTCACTGATGAGTGGTGCCAGTTCTTCAAGGAAAACAACTGGCTGGTGGGAGTGTCTATTGATGGACCGCAAGAGTTTCACGACGAGTATCGCCGCAATAAGCAGGGGCTTCCTTCTTTTGTGAAGGTGATGCGAGGCATAGAACTTCTTGATAAGCATGGAGTCGAATGGAATGCTATGGCTGTAGTGAACGACTATAATGCCGATTATCCTGTGGAATTCTATAATTTCTTCAAGTCTATGGGTTGTCATTATATCCAGTTTGCTCCAATTGTGGAAAGAATCTTCAAGCATAATGATGGTCGCCATCTGGCATCGCCCATGCAGGCGGGAGATAAACTAGCTGACTTCTCGGTAACTCCCGAACAGTGGGGAAATTTCCTTTGCAAGCTTTTCGATGAATGGGTAAAGAACGATGTGGGAGAGTATTTCATACAGATATTCGATTCTACACTTGCTAACTGGGTAGGAGAGCAACCTGGGGTATGTTCTATGGCAAAGACCTGCGGACATGCCGGCGTTATGGAGTTTAATGGCGATGTATATTCGTGCGATCACTATGTATTCCCCGAATATAAGCTTGGCAATATCTATCAGAAAACCCTTGTTGAAATGATGTACAGCGAAAGACAGCATGAGTTCGGAGTAATGAAACAGAAGTCACTGCCTACACAGTGCAAGGAATGTGAATTTCTGTTTGCCTGCAATGGTGATTGTCCGAAGAACCGTTTTGCCATGACGGCTACGGGTGAGGCCGGATTGAATTATCTTTGTAAGGGATATTATCAGTTCTTTAAGCATGTGGCTCCATATATGGATTATATGAAAAGAGAATTACTAGCCGAGCGTGCTCCTGCCAATATAATGAAAGCAATAAAATCCGGACAATTAAAAATCGGATAATTTGTATTGTCTCTGTGTTTAGTCTGGATTCTTTAGTATGATGATAAATCACCGATTTGCTGTTTTATAAAAGAAGATATATATTTGTATTTTATAAAAATAGATATTTACTGATATTTATGACTGACACGGAATTATGGGAACAAATCAGATTGGGTGATAAAGCTGCATTCGAAGAGCTTTATCATCGTTACTATTCCCCTTTGTTTGCTTATTCCATTCGGTTATGTTTTAGTGAAGATACCATAAAAGATTGTATTCAAGATGTCTTTGTGCGGATTTACACAAAACACTCTAGTCTTCCTGAATTATTATATGTAAAGCCGTATTTATACCGTAGTGTAACCAATGCATTGTTGAATTCTGTGAAAAATATCAGAAATAATACAGTATCCCTGGAGGAATTGACCGATATTTCGATAGAAGATGATGGTGTGATGTCCTTGTTTGAGAAAAATGATGCTGAGCTGCAATTATCCCAGAATTTAAAACAAGCCTTTGAACAACTTTCCACTAAACAGAGACATGCGCTCTATTTACGCTTTATACAGGAGTTTTCGTGGGATGAACTAGCTCAAATGTTTGAAATATCTCCTCATTCGTGTATGAACTTGGTAGAAAGGGCAATAGTTAGATTAAGGCGTATTCTAAATAAGTGTTAAAATTCTTTCTTCGCAGATTTTTTTTTCAAAAAAGTGAGGAGTAATCTAATGTGTATTTGTCATATATGCAGTTATAGGACAATAAATACTGTATATATTCTGTCTCTTATACACATCTCCGAGCCCACGAGACCGATCAGT
>ENA-OYWQ01001218-OYWQ01001218.1-human-gut-metagenome-genome-assembly--contig:-NODE-1218-length-11457-cov-13.921593_pt1 | contig 11457 bp, 9 predicted proteins | sample MGYA00244810_ERZ653396 | MGnify/ENA primary metagenome ERZ653396 (study PRJEB26926, sample SAMN06165045) | human gut metagenome | biome: ENVO:00009003; feature: ENVO:2100002; material: ENVO:00002003... | reverse complement strand
CTTATCGTCGGCAGCGTCAGATGTGTATAAGAGACAGAAATAACATGTCAATTGGAAACAGAAATAATCAATATTGTAGAAATAATAAAGAAGAATAAACAAATGCGAGAAGTAAAGTCATTTATTGATTTGATGAAATCCTTTTATGATGAAAAATCATGCAGAGAATTTCTTGAAGATATTAAATGGCGTGGAGAACCGATTTGCCCACACTGTAATTGTCAAACGAAAGAGCATTATAAGTTAAAGTCTAATGGAGAATTTAAAGGACTATATAAATGTAAACGATGTAAGAAAAGATTTACGGTTACTATTGGTACAATGTTTGAAGGTAGTCATGTGTCATTAAAGAAATGGTTCTATGCATTGTATATATTCTTAGCCCATAAGAAAGGAATAAGTAGCATACAATTATCTAAAGATATAGATGTAACACAGAAAACAGCTTGGTTCATGTTGGAACGGATAAGACATAATTTGAAAGACAAGCTTGTAGTTCAATTTAATGATATGACACAAGTTGATGAAACCTATGTCGGTGGTAAGAATAAAGGTAGAGTAAAGAATGCACAAGGAAGAAGCCTTAAAGTTAAGACTCCCGTAGTAGGTCTATTATCTAATGGAATGGCATATACAGCCGTTGTTCCAAATACTGGTGGAAAGGTTTTGAAAACGATAATCAATACTTTAGTCAAGGAAGGTTCTACCGTTATAACAGATGGATGGAAAGGTTATGCTGGAATATCGAAAAATTATATTCATAAAGTAGTTGAACATAGTACAGGTGAATATGTAAAAGACGGATTCCATACCAATAGTATTGAGGGATTTTGGTCACACTTGAAACGTGGAATATTAGGAATATATCATAAAGTAAGTCCAAAGCATTTGGATAAATACTGTGATGAATTTGCATTTAGATATAATACGAGAGGACTAACAGATGTTCAAAGATTTATTTATTTTACGATGTCAGCCTATAAAAGATTAAAGTATCAAAGTTTGATTTACCCATAAGAATAGGTAAATTTGAATTGAAAATAGAAAAAGAGCAGTTCACGAAGTAGCATTTTTGCTAAATAGTTCCTATATTTGCATTGTCCCAAGTGGACAGACATAGTAATTAGGAAGCGTTTAGCTTATTCCTTGTCAATGAATCTGGACAATTCACCTGCACTGAGGAATATGAAAGAATGCTCCCTTTGGTTTGCATATATAGCACTGATGTGTTGATATACAGCCAAAGGCGTGAGCTGTTTTCATTTTTCGGTGCAGAGGTAGTCCAGAACCCATTGACGGAATTTGATAACAGTCTTGCGCCTTCCCTATTTTAGAAAAAGCTTTCTTTGAGACTGGGGGAGCGCAAAGTGATTGTGTATGAGAACAGTCTTCTGCAATGATTGTCATTTGTCGAATGATATTCCAAAGTTAGTTGCTGATGAATTGTTGGATATTCAGCAATTAGATATGTTAAAGGCTCGTTATAAGCAAATGAGAAAGTGCTATGACTTCTCGTATGCAGAATGGCAAAAAGAGTTTTCCGATGATTTGAAGCCTTTTAATGGATATACAGATACTACCTCTGTTTGCATTCCCATTTTGAATCCACTGTTTAGAAAAGATTTTGCGGATAAAGGTGCAATAGGTTTGGATTTGCCGACTTGGTTTAATGTTCAAGTCGATAATATCCGAATTATGCTTATTGCGCAAGACCCGTTACGTGATGCGAAATGGTATGAAGAATGCCATGATGCGATAGTGTCAAGTCCATTTGGACTGCATGATGCAACCCATAGAAAAAGTGGAAGTGGTGGCAAAATGGCTGACTTGTTGATTAATGGTCTGATTAAGAAAGGGTTTGCAATATACTTGACTGATGCGAATAAGTATTTTGTACATGATAGAGAAATGTCTAAGACTTATGCTGAAAGTAGATTAAAGACATATACTGATATATTGCAAAAAGAATTAGACTTGGTAAGACCAAATCTTTGTGTTTGTTTGGGTAAGAAAGCGAAAGAGGTTTTAGATAAATGTGTGGTAAATGCCAAATCAATAATGTTGCCACATTTGTCGGGAACAGCACGAGGGGCAATAGTCAAAAGGTTTCCAATATTAGAAGATATTAAAGCAACAGCCGAAAATGTTGCAAATGTATATGTAGATGAAATTGTTGAATCATTAAAATAATAGAATTATGGGTTGTATAACATTCGTATTGTTAGTATTGAATATCATTGCATTAGTTGCAATAGATATTATGTTTTGGGCTGAAAGTGCAGCTTCGGGACTTGCTGGAGTATTTGGTATTATAGCATTCTTTATAGGATATGCTTTGAGTGTGGAAGTAACGATTGCTCCAAGAGATTTTTGGGTAAATTCTGCATTCGGTATTTTTATAAAGAAACTTGGTGTAGCCAATATGACAGCTTTTGCAGTGTGGTTTATTGGAAATTTGATAATTGGGTAGAAACATTAAAATGAGAAGATATGAACAACAATGAAAATTCAGTTATAGAGTATCTGAAAGCAAACAATGAAGTATTGTTTGATAAAATCGTGAATGCTTTGCGTAAAGGAAAGCAAGTTAATTTTACGGATATTAATCAAAGTGATATTATCATTTTGAGTCCGCAAAAAGCATTTGAATATGCAGGAGAAGAAGGCGATAAGTATTTTAAAGTTTGGATGGTAGGGAGTACTATTGCTTGGTGTACTTGGGCTAATTCAATGGTTGATAGCGATTTCCGTTGGAATGCTAAGGCGAGAAATGAAAACAAAAGAGATAATAAGGACATTTTGGGTAATGAGCCTTATATTTCTGCCTATTTAAAGTCTAATTCTGCCATTGAACAATGTTCAGTAGTTTATATGTTTCCATTTGAAGCCTTTTCCAAAAAGAAAGTAGAAGTTGTGAAGAAGGTGGAAGAAAAAGAAAGTAAAACAGAAAAGGTCGTTAAAAAGACGACAAGTGAACCAAATAGTGAAAAGGTTGAAGAGATTATTGATAGTCTTTCTATATATACCCAATTTATTGAAGAAGGCTTTGCACCTAGTATTCCAATACCAGGAATAAGTAGTTTGGTAAAAATTTGTAATAAACATGAACTTCTTAGTAATCGTGCGAATTTTGACACAGAATTAATGCGTTTGAAATGTTTGGATGAGCATAATAAGATGATACCGTATTTTGAGAAGAAAGCCCAAGAGTGGGATGAGAAGAAAGCAGGAGTGTTCGAAAAGATAGCGAAAGTGTTAAAAAATAATAAGTAGTATAACAGTAAAAGCCAACCACCTTATAATTAAGTGGTTGGCTTTTGTTTTTTGGAAAACATTCATTGGTATAAATGTTTTCCGGTGGTCTTTTATTGCGATTTTTGGTCGTTTCATTTAGTTTTGCTATATTTGCAATAAGAATTAATACTTTAGAGTTTTGACGGACGATAGAGTATTAACAAATCCAAAAGAATACCGTTATGATAACAATAAAAGATGTTTTATATAAAGCGTTCTATAATTTTAGAGAATATGAAATTGAAATTCCTCGAAATGATTTAACAAATTTAGTTTTAAATGCAATAAAACAATCATATGAGCCCCAAAGTAATGATGCTTATTTGAAAGAAATAGGCTTTAATTCAGAGTTACATATCAGAAAATTAAATAATAAAGAAGTTTATATGATATGTATGAAACCAATAAGTTAATTAAAATTTGAAGAATAGCCGCACCTAAGTTTGAATTTGGGTGTGGCTTTTATTTTGTGTGATTGGTGCATTAAAGTATATAATTGGGTATAACTATTTCAACGACCCACGAAACAAGTATGCATACCATCTTTTACAAAAATTGGAAAGCGTGATGGATGGTTGTAATGTTTTTTATCTATCACAGGTATCCATCACATTTTAATTAACTTATAATCAAAAGAATAATCTCTTCGCGTGACAGCATGACAGATGTTTTGCCGAAATAAACTTTAGTGAGAGATACCGCCACTGCCTACACATAAAAATCCCCAGTATTTCAAAAGGAAATACCGGGGACTCTTCAGAAAGAAAACCAATCTAAACTTATAACCAGCCAGGGTTCTGTGTCAAGCCACCTTTAGCTCTATCCATTTCCGACTGGTCAATCGGGAAGTACCTAAACTTCTCCGTCCAACCTTTGTTACCTAAAATCTCTGTTCCTTTATCGAAACGCAGAATGTCAAACCAACGCTGCATTTCATCCATAAACTCATACCCACGTTCTTCAAAAAGAATATCCAACAACTCCTGCTTGCTCTTTCCCGCCAAGTTGATACGATGCTCTTTGTCTTTGAAAGCGCGGTCTCTGACCTGGTCGAACCAACCTTGCGCATCAGCACTGGCAGTTCCGTTGATACGTACATCAAGCTCCACAGCCAGCAGCAAAACATCGGCATAACGGTAAATACGCCAAGAGTTATAATAGTTATCCGTAGGATTCACCGTAGACGTCGTCTCCTTTCTCGGATGAATCTTATAGTGCCCCAGACCCTCGTAATTTTCCTGCTGGTCACTGACTTGGAAAGCACTTCCTGCCGGTAGTTCACCTTTGGCCACCATTTCTGCCACTTTTTTAGCCTCGTCCGCATAGACAATGACTGTTCCCTCACGGCGCGTATCACCTTCCTTAAACATGTTGTAAACAGTACTCGGCATGGTGTTCTGTCCATAACCTTCGCCTAATCCACCCTGCTCGGCACTTCTCGGGTCAACAATGTTACGACCGCCCAAAGAACGTGCAAGCCCAAACCCTTCACCGGAGTTATTGCCGGCATAACATACCTCAAAGATAGATTCCGCACACCATTCTCCGTCTTTCACCCATAAGCTTTGATAATCAGGGTTCAACTGGTATCTTCCACTGGTGATTATTTCTTTCATGTCATTCAATGCCACCTGATATTTAGTCTCATCACGATGGAACAAAATAATTTTAGCACGAAGCAGCTTGGCAGCATCCCGGCAAACGCGTCCCTGCTGTGTAGCACTGCGCTGGAGCAGATACTTAGTCACTTCGTCATCCAAGTCACCCATCATAAACTCATAAATTTCTTCACGGGTTCCTTTGGCAACGCTATACATTTCACTGGCTGCCAGATAATGTTTGATAAGCGGGAATTGCTCATACCCCATAAACAGATGGTAATAGAAAATGGCACGGTAAAAGCGCGCTTCGGCAGAAATGGAATTGACAAAGTCTGCACTGAGGTTGCATCCGGCCAATTTGTCAATCAACAGATTGGCAGCAATGACTCCATTGAACAAGCCAAAATCCCACTCATTCCACCAAGAACCATATCCCCATGCACCGAAACAAGAAGTCGCGTCATAGGTAAAAGTATCCCATTTCGTCTTGTAAGACCCCTCACCGATACCACCGCCGGTTTCGGACTCATCACCCAGCAAAGAAGAGTAAGACCAAACCTCCGGCATACGGGTCTGCATTTCATTCATCACGGCATACAAGCCCTTCATCATATCGTCTTCCGTCTTATAGAATTCGGTTTCTGACACCTGAGTTCTCGGATTCACTTCCAGAAAATCTGAACAAGCTGTGGTCGACAAAGCCATCGCACCCAAAGCCAATACCTTTAATATCTTATTCATTGTATCTAATTTTTAGGTTAATCAAAATGTAATATTCGCACCGATAGTATAAGTACGTGCTTGCGGATATGTTCCCCCGTCAAATCCATCACGTGTTCCCACTTCAGGATCATAACCGCTGTAGTTGGTAATTGTAAACAGATTTTCGCCCTGCACAAAGAAACGCAGTCCCTTGATGCCGACACGCTGCAACATCTGGCCGGGCAGACTGTAACCTATCTGCAACACTTTCAAACGCATATACGATCCATCTTCTACAAAGAAGTTTGAAACCTGATAGTTATTGTTGTCACCATCTATGATACGTGGTACCCAATTGGAAGTTCCTTCACCGTGCCAACGGTTCAACCAGGATTTGTCGTAGTTACCAAAAGTCACGTTGGAACGTCTGTACAGTTTATAAATATCGTTTCCGATACTTCCTTGAAAGAATGCACTGAAATCCAGCCCCTTCCAATCGGCAGAGAGCGTAAATCCATATGTCCAGTCGGGATTCGGCTTACCTATCATAGTACGGTCATCGCCATTAAGACCATTTTTACCGTCCAAATCTTTAAAACGGATATCTCCGGGCTTGGCATTCGGTTGTATCAACTGAGTCTTTCCGTTAGAATCTACGTAGGTATAGCCGTCTATCTCCTGCTGATTCTGGAAAATGCCATCATGCAAGTAACCGTAGAAGAAGCCGTACGGACGCCCGTTCTCTCTCCAACTGACCTGACCGCCCATACCACCGCCGATATTATTGAGACCGACGCGGTCGGGGCCTTGGTCTGTTACGGTATTCTTCACATAAGAAGCATTTCCATTGATACCCAGATTCACTTCACCCACCTTAAAGCGATAGGACGCTTCGAACTCGATACCTTCGTTCTTCACTGTACCCGAATTGACCGTCATACTGCCATAACTGGTATAAAGAGGAATCGGCATGGAAAGCAGCATGTCCTTCGTCTTCTTCACGAAATAGTCGGCAGAGAATGTCAATGCACTGTTGAAGAAACGCAAGTCAATACCCAAGTCGGTCTGTTCGGAGGTCTCCCATTTCAAGTCTGCATTGGCATAGCCACTGGGCAGCATACCTGTATATACCTTTCCATTTATGACTGCATTCTTACCCTGGCTCATCATACTTGTATAGGCAAAGGAGCCAATACGTTCGTTACCGTTCTGTCCCCAGCTCAGACGTATCTTGGCAAAATCCAACCAGGAAGGTCTGTTTTCCATGAACTTCTCACGAGTCAACACCCAACCCAAAGAAACCGAAGGGAATGTAGCATATTGGTGCTCGCGACTGAAGTTTGACGAACCGTCCCGTCTCACTACCGCTTCGAACAAATACTTTTCATCATAATTATAATTGATACGTCCGAATACGGATGCAATGCGGTGGTCTTCTGCCCCACCCCATACTTTGGACTGCTCTTCGGGCGCTGTGGCCGTGTCTATATATCCCTTGTCTATATCCACCACCAGCAGATTATAATCTTCCGCTTCCAAATTGGAGTAATGGTAGGAAGACATACTTGTACCGAACAGTGCACCTATATTATGACGGCCGAAAGACTTTGTATACGACAGTACATTTTCCCACTGCCAATAGGAAGACTCCCTTTTCTTATCCTCTACCTTGGAAGTGGCATTCTTACTGGTAGCATTCAGCTCGTAGACTGGAGTTACATTCTTAATGGAATTGAACACCCATTCCGCACCATAGGTAGTCTTGAACTTCAAACCCGGTAACAAGTCCACATCAAGGTTAAAGTTCGCACCGAAATTCTGAGGCATAGTCCTCTGGTTATGACTGACCTGCATGGCTGCCAGCGGATTGGTTATTTCACGCATCTCGATGATATTGTATGCCAGGCCGTTAGGAGCAATGACATGATTTGGATAAGTTACGGCATATTGCTCCAGTATAGCAGGGTCGGTCTGATAAACCGGCTCGGTAGGAGGCAACATATTCATGGAAGTAATCAAGCCTGCTGCTTCACTATTGCCAATAGTATTACCAGTCTGGATTGACTTGGAATAGCTTGCAATTGCACCAAAACTAATCTTATTCAACCAATTTCGTGATTTCGTGTCCAGTAATACATTATTGTAATTCAAGCGTACATTGTAGCGTTCATAATCAGCATGTCCTTTAGCATAAATACCTTCTTGCTTTACATAACCGAAAGAAGCATAATAGGTAGAGTTGTCCGTACCTCCACTCAACGAAACCTTGTGGTTCATAATAGGAGCATTCTTGTTCTGCAGTTCCTTTTGCCAGTCGGTATTGACGCTGGAAACAGTCGGGAAATAAGGGTCTTTACCTGCATTGGCAGCCATTTCATTCATCAACATCTGATAATCCGCACTACCCAGCAAATCCACCTTCTTGGAAGGATTCTGAATACCGTACGTAAATTCATAGTTCAAAGTAGCCTTCCCTTTAGTACCCTTCTTCGTAGTTATTAGCACAACACCGTTAGCACCACGGGCTCCGTAAATAGCGGCGGAAGCTGCGTCTTTCAACACTTCAATAGACTCAATATCAGAAGGATTCAAATGACTGATACCACTTTCAGACGGCATGCCGTCTACTATATAAAGCGGATCGGAGTTGTTGACCGTACCGGTACCCCGAATACGAATCTTTGATTCCGCACCGGGCTGACCTGAATTAGAGATAATCTGTACACCGGAAACTTTACCTTTCAAAGCATTCTGAATATTTGTAGGATTACCTTTATCCAACTCTTCACTGGTAACACGGCTCACAGCAGACGAAAGTACACTCTTCTTTTGTACACCATAGCCTACTACAACTACCTCGTCCAGCAACTCAGAAGAATCAGTAAAACGGACTTTCAGATTTGTATCTGCAGCAGTCAGTTTATACTCAATAGGCTCATAACCGATAAAGGTGAAGACCAACACATCACCCACAGAAGCTTTCAGACTGAAATTCCCATCAATATCCGTCACAGTACCCACAGCCGGATTACTTTTCATACTGACATTAGCACCCGGAACCGTTTCTCCGGAAGGGTCATAAACGACACCCTGCACATTAATTTGTTGTGCGAAGAGCTGCAAAGTGCAACTGAGAATGCAAAGCAGCAAAAGGACTCTTTTTCTTTTCATGATAATAGTATTAGTTTATAAAATAGGAAGTTATTCATATTGTATTGATACAAATTCCAATACTTCGATAAGCGAAATTACGTACTAAACAAGAAATGGAAGTTGAATATTTCTCATAAGGAGTTCATTTACTAACACATCCATAAAAAACGTTTTATTTTAAACTTAAAGTGATAAAGTTTAAACCCATAAAAAAACGGATACGTTTCTGTAACGTACCCGTTTTCTTCCAAATCCATTGATTATAAAAAGTATTACCTTTCTAAAGTCCAGTTAATGGCATTTCTGAACATGGTCGTAAACCCTTCCGTTTCGTACAACTTACTACTATGCCCTATCTGGAAATAAACATTGCGTGCCTTTTTGCTTTCATTGACCCAAACCACCGGATGATCGCCCATCTTGATGTCCGATGCAGGCGTGTAGCTCGATTCGTCTACATTGGCTAATACATGTACATTAGGGCGCGGACTCTTGTCATAAGTATACCACTCGTCATCGGGCACCACGAAAGAGGCCGGAACATCCTTCATTACCGGATGCTGTTTATCTTCCACAATCAGCGTACCGTCGGCCAGCGGAGCTATGTAGTTCTTGAAACGTACACCACCCATGAAATCAGAGAACCATTGCCACATGGGATAACCGTCAAACTCGCCCAGCAAAGTAGCATGATGGAAACCGATCCAGCCGCCACGGCCTTCTTCTATATACTTGACGAATGCATCTTCCGCTTCCTTCGGCCAAGTATAAGGCGGGAAATCCAATTGAATAACCAAGCTGAACTGCGACAAGTAAGCCTCCGTTATGTTCCTGGCATTGTTTATCTCGGTAATACTGAAATTCCCTTTTGCACCTTCGGCCGCCAACCACTTCAAGCCGGCATCTGTAAATCCTCCGTGCTGTCCACCACGTTCCGTCAACACCAGTACCTTCGCCTTGTGCGGCTTGCCCAATAGGTTTTCTGCTACCGTACGGCGCAAATCACCCTGCTCATTGTCTCCGCTATAATCCCAATACATGCCTCCCAGCAAATCTTTATCCAGAATATACTGACACTTGATGGCAAGTGAACGGGGATTCTCAAAACCAAATACCAACGTATCATTCTTATCGGCCAGATAAGGCACTTGAGCCACCTCATCCCACTTTTCAGTATATTGGGTATCCGTATTCCCTACCTTATTATAGTCTTGGAAGCTGGGATAACCGTCACCTCCACGACCATAGAAGGGCATACCCATCACCAGCTTGGAAGGCGGTACGCCCGCTTTCAAGTGTGCAGTAACGGCACCGTCCGAAGTAATGTCACCGCTATGTCCTGACGGATAAAGCGCCGAATGGTGCTTGGGAGCAGAAGCCATGTCATAAGCCATGATATTCACAAAATCGACGGAAGGCAAGATAGCCTTGAAGTCAATGTAACGGGCAGAAGCTACGGTGGCAAGTGTCAGTTCCTTTTCATTGCCGATGGCAGCTCTGATATCCTGCATCAGAAGTGTAAAATTCTCCGTATCGTCCGGTGACGAGGATATATTTGCCATAGAGCTGGTGGGATATTCCCAATCGATGTCAATGCCATCCAAAGCGAACTCCTTCACCACACGGTCACAGTCCGCGGCAAAAGCACGGCGATATTCATCATTGGCAGCCATCTCACTGAAACGTCCGCTTCCCCAGCCGCCGATGGAAAGCAGCACTTTCAGCTCCGGCTTCTGTTTCCTCAAATCAACAATCTGTCTCAAACGTTCCTCATTATCAATCTTGACACCGTTAAAGCTCTCGTTTACATGACCGAACGCATAGTTGATATGCGTCATGTACTGCGGGTCGGGCATCACCTCACTCCACGAAGTGACATAAGCAACCACAACCTTTGAATCGCGGGAAGCCGCAACGACCTCTTCTCCCGACTTAACGCTACCGCATGAAACCAATACGCCCAAAGCGGCAGCCATCATCATTCTAATTTTTTTCATAAGTACTATCTTTAATTACAAATTATCGCAGGTCTGACGGACCCGTGAACCTATCAATGCATAATACAGCATAAACGCTTCTCCAAAAAGAACGATGAACCATGACCATCTCCAGCCTCCAAGAACATCGGCAAGCACTCCTTGCAACAAGGGCAATATGGCACCGCCTACCACTCCAATCATGAACACACCCGAAGCCACCGAAGTGTATTTTCCCAAATGGGCAACGGACAAAGTAAAGATAGCTCCCCACATGATGGAATGGAACAGACCTACTGCCGTGAGCAGCCACGGATTATTCAGAAGAATGGCCAGTAGGGCGAGTAGTCCTGCCGATACCGTAGTAACCGTCAACTGCACGCGGGGAGAAATCCTGCTCAGGCTGCTCCCCACCAGGCGGCCCACAAGCATACCACCCCAATAGAGCGTAGCCATCAGTGCCGGAGAAGCATAATCCATCTCGATGGCATACAGATTGATATTGGCCCCGATACAGACTTCCACTCCTACATAAAAGAAGATAGCCACCACGCCCAATGTCAGATGACGGAAGGACCATACACTTTTTTCCAGCTTTTCTCCCTTCTCTACCCTGGTTCCTTGGATATCGGGCAAAGACAATTTCATCAACAACAATACAATCAAAGAAATAACAGCCATCAATGCCAGGAACGGAACCATCAGCTGGTCAATCTGAATGTCCTCCATAG
>ENA-OYWQ01001180-OYWQ01001180.1-human-gut-metagenome-genome-assembly--contig:-NODE-1180-length-11679-cov-5.089986_pt1 | contig 11679 bp, 8 predicted proteins | sample MGYA00244810_ERZ653396 | MGnify/ENA primary metagenome ERZ653396 (study PRJEB26926, sample SAMN06165045) | human gut metagenome | biome: ENVO:00009003; feature: ENVO:2100002; material: ENVO:00002003... | reverse complement strand
GAGATACTGATCGGTCTCGTGGGCTCGGAGATGTGTATAAGAGACAGAAATAGGGGAGTGAATATGTTAATTGACAAACACGCCACTCTTCAATGTTTAGGATGTATTATGAAGAAACCTTCCCTTTTGGAAGAATACACACTTACACAGTATGACTTTGAAGAAGAACAATTTTACGCAATATTATTTTCATGTGTGTATAACCTCTACAACCAAGGGGTAGAGATTATAGATACATTTGCTATAGATAGTTTTCTTTCAAGATATGAGAAACAATATAAAATTTTCAACGATAATCAAGGAATTGATTATTGTGACGATGCCATTCGTTTGGCTGAATTGGAAAATTTTAGTTACTACCTGGAACGTTTGAAGAAATTTAGTCTTTTAAGATACTGGGATTCATGTGGAGTAGACATAAGGAACATCTATGATCAAACAATCATTGATCCTAGCAGACAAGAACAGCAAGCAGCTAAATTAGATGCAACTTCAATAAATGATATGATTCTGGAAGAAGAGGATCTGCTCATTACGAAAGCAAAAATGCTCTATGGAATGGATTCTTCGAGAAGGGGTCAGCTTGCCGGTAAGGGAATGAAAGAACTGAAAGAAAGATTGAAAGAAGAACCAGAGTTTGGAATACCTTTACAGAGCCCTATGATGACTACTATTGCTAGAGGGGCGAGACTTAAAAAGGTCTATCTTCGTTCTGCTGATTCTGGTGGAGGAAAGACAAGGACTGCATTGGCAGATATCTGTAATATTTCAATCCCTTATTTCTATGATACAGATAAAAAAGAATGGATTTACACTGGGTGTGAGGAACCATCTCTATTCATCTCTACTGAGTTAGAGGAAGACGAAGTACAGACTATCATTATGGCATACGTTTCCGGAGTACCAGAGAACAAGATTCTTGATGGAGACTATGAAGGAGATGAGGAAGAACGAGTAGATAAAGCTATTGAATATATTGCTACTTATCCTTTATATATAGAAATTATTAATGATTTTGGTATAGAAGATATATCAAATATCATTAAAACTTATAAGAGAGAAAAAGGATGTCATTATTTCGTATTCGATTATATACATATGTCAGCTAAATTAATTGCTGAAGTTGCTTCTATGAGTAAAGGAATGAAATTGAGAGAAGATCAGACTTTGTTCTTATTCATGGACACTCTTAAGAATTTGGCTATGAAATTGGATATCTTTATTCTAACAATGACTCAGTTAAATGGTACATACAAAGATAGTCAGATTAAAGACGAAACAATGTTAAGAGGTGCAAAATCTCTAGCAGATAGAATTGACTTAGGTGAAATTTCACTGAGACCAACAAGTGCAGAGTTAGAGTGTGTAAAGAAACTTATGCACAATATGTATGGAGTGCCAATACCCAATCTTGTAAGACACATATATAAAGTACGAAGAGGAAAACTGACAAAAATCCGTTTATGGCAATATGCTGATCTCTCTACTGGTAGAACTAAAGATTTATTTATTACAGACAACTATTATAACCTGATCGAAACTGAAGTGGCTGTAGCTCAAATTGAGAAAGTAATTGAGGAACATTCTGAGAGCCTTGATGATATCCAGATTACTGATGATGAGCAACAAGAAGCTACGAGTACTTTATTGGGATCAATGCCATTTGATTTTTAGGTGTACTGATGCCTTACTATGATAAAAATGCAATATTAAAGGCTCTTACAAAGGAACAGGTAATCAAGATAGTTACCGATTTAGGATCAAAAGGATATAGAACAGACTCATCTGGGAATCTTATCTTTCAAACAATCTGTCATGGTGGCGATAGTTATAAGCTTTATTACTATCATGAACCTACAGATCAGTATTCTGGAAGAACATTTCATTGCTACACCTCATGTAGCGAATCATTTTCTATTTTTGAATTAGTAATCAGAGCTAAAAGAGTACAAGGGATTACTTATACTTGGTATCAGGCGGTATCTTATATTGCTAATCAAATAGATATGAAAGCTGTTGAACATATTGAGAGACCAAAACATATATGTGATATGTCATGGCTTAAGAAGTTTGGCAAAAACAAATCTACAGACATTATAGACTGTGAACCTATAGATGAGCATGTGTTAGAAATGTTTGAATATACTCCTCATGAAGTGTTTTTAAACGACCATATTTCCAGAGAGACGTTATCTACATTTGAAATATCTTATTGGGGTAATACAAATCAAATAGTTATTCCTCATAGAGATAGACATCAAAATCTTATTGGTATAAGAGGAAGATATCTCGATGAAGAAGACGTAGAGAACATTGGAAAATATGTACCTCTCAATATAGAAGGAAAATTTCTAAGCCACAAGTTATCACATAATCTTTATGGTATTCATATTAACCAAAATAAGATTAAGACTTGTAGGAAATGTTTACTACTTGAGTCTGAGAAAGGAGTTATGCAAAATCATTCATATTTTGGTGATGATGACTTTTCTTTAGCTGTATGTGGCAGTGAAATTTCAGATGAACAAATCAAATTGCTACTCGATTATTTGAAGATAGAAGAATTAATTCTTGGTTTTGACAAGGAATATAAGGATCCGTATGGATGGGACGGTGAGCTGTACAAAAATAAATTATTTAAGAAAATACGTCCGATTATTCCATATTGTAAAGTATCAATCTTATGGGATAAAGATGGGGTATTAGATTATAAGGACGCGCCTACAGATAAAGGCAAAGAAACATTATTAAAACTGCTTGACAACAAAGTAGAAATAACTATGGAAGATATCACGTTGGAGGGAACGTATTATGTATAGAAAGGCATCAATTGACTGAAATCAGTCAGAAAATCCGACAAGTAACTGAGGAGGATAAGGGACTGCCTTATCTCTCCTACAGTAAAGAGAGTAACTTTGATCACTGTCCACTGAGTCACAAATTAAAATATGTAGACAAAAACTTTTCAAAGAAATCGTCTCTTCCTATGGAAATTGGTTCTATTTTACATAAGGCATTAGAGCTTAAAGGAAGAATGATAATGGAAGGTAAGGCAGTAGATTATGACTATCTTAAAAGCATTACAGAAGAGGGCTATTTAGAGACTGATGAGAAGTCGGATAATCACATTCTCGGTATAAAAGACCTCAAAAAGAAATATTTTGATGAGTTTTTTACTGCTGATAGTAAGTCAGGTATGAACTATTCAGAAAAGATGGATATCTTTTATAACAAAGTATTGCCATCTAGGATTGATAGTAAAGAGTGGACTCCCGTAGCAGTAGAACAGAGATTTGAATTTGTATATGACGACAGAGTTATTATACATGGTTTTATTGATAGAGTGGATAAGAATGCAAAAGAGCAGCTAAGGATTACTGACTATAAATCCTCAAAGGCCGTGTTTAGAGATGCAGATATAAAAACACCTATGCAACATGTAATTTATGATCTGGCATGTATTCATTTATATGGACAGCCTGCAACAGACCATGTGTATGATTTTATTCTTATAGATGCTATTCAAGGAGCTGACGAAGGTGTATGTACCAAAGGCTATCTTAACAGAGGAATTAAGAAACTGGACAAGGTGTTAAATGAAATGGATGAAATGGAAATTAAAGGCGAGTATCCTCCCAAACCAACTCCATTATGCTACTGGTGTCCATTCCACAGCACTTCCCCAAATGCTGATCCTAAGTTTTCTGGTCTATGTCAGTATCATAGCTTATGGACACCTGAGAAAAAATCATTTGCAGTACTTAATCCTTATGGACAAGAAATAAAGAAAGAAACTAAGAGAAAGTTGGTGTTCTAGTGAGAATAGAGACACATGCGCATACAGAATTTAGTCAGCTTCGTATGTTGGACTGCATCGTAAAAGTACCTCAATTAATAAAACAAGCTGCATCTCTTGGACTTTCAGGAGTTGCTATCACTGACCATGAGTCTGTATCTGGTCATGTGAGATTTATTCAAACAATTAAATCCATGAAGTCTTCCGGTGAACTGCCGGAAGATTTCAAAGGAATACTTGGTAATGAAATATATTTAGTTGACAAATTAAATATATCAGAAGATGGAAAGAAGTCTTGTGATTCTCCATTTTATCATTATATTCTTCTGGCTAAAGATGAAATAGGGCATAAGCAGTTAAGAGAACTTAGTTCATTAGCATGGGACAACAGTTTTTATACAGGAAGGATGGAACGTGTTCCTACATTGAAAAGTGATCTGGAACATGTAGTTAAATCTAATCCTGGACATCTGATTTCAACGACAGCATGTTTAGGAGGAGAATTAGGCAAGTCTCTATTAGCAGGAGAAAATTATATGGATTTTCTTCTCTGGAACCAGCAGTTATTTGGTAAAGATTTTTACTTGGAAATGCAACCGGGACTGTCAGAAGAACAGATAAAGTTGAATCGAGAGATTGTAAAATTAAAGCATCAATTAGGAATAAAAGCTACTATTGCCTGTGATGTTCACTATTTGAAACAAGAGGATAGAGAAATTCATGCTGCTTATCTTAATAGTCGCGATGATGAAGAAAGAGAGTTAGGTGATTTCTATGAATCAACTTGGATGATGACCAATGAGCAAATTCATCAGAGGATGGATTATCTTGGGTATGAAGAAGTGGAAGATGCATTGAAGTGTTCTCTGGAGATTGGTGAGAAGGTTGAAGAGTATGATTTGTATTGTCCAACTATTGTTCCTGGAGCTGACATCCCTGATTTTGAGTTAAGTGATTTCTTTGGCAATTATTATGATCGCTATGAATACATATCTAAATTCGCTCATAGTGATAATGTTTATGATAGATATTTATTAAAACTGATAGAAGATGGATATTATGAAAAGATTCCTTATACTACTTTCGGTAAAGTAAAATTTTTTGAGACTTTAGATAGAATTGAAGTTGAATTAAAAGAAATGTGGCTTGTTACTGAGAAGCTTGGTACAAGTATTTCTTCCTATTATATATCAACACTTGAGTTGGTTAATATTATGTGGGAAGAAGGAGATTCTTTAGTGGGTGTAGCCAGAGGTTCAGTAACAGGAATGTTTACAATGTATCTCATTGGCATTACTCAGATGAATCCTTTACAGTGGGGACTGCCTCATTGGAGACATATTTCCCATGAAAAAGTTGAACTCAGTGACGTAGATATCGACACACAGCAAGATAGAAGACTAAAAATCATTGAAGCTGTGAAACGTCGCAGAGGTGAAAGAAAAGTACTTAATTGTAGTACTTTTAAAACAGAGGGTAGTAAATCAGCTATTATTACTGCTGGTAGAGGATTAGGATTAGATTCAGATATCACTCAGTATTTATCTAATCTTATTCCTGTTACCAGAGGTCAAACTTGGAGTTTACATGATTGTCTTTATGGGAACGAAGAGAAAGAACGTCAGAGACAAACTGAATTTGCAAATGAAGTCAAAAAATACGACAAACTTTTAGAAACGGCTATGACTATTGAAGGGCTTATATGTGGAAGAAGTATACATGCTTCAGCAGTATATTTGTTTAATGAAGATTTTTTGGCTCACAATGCTAGGATGAAAGCTCCAAACGGTATTTATATCACTCAATTTAATATGAAAGATTCTGATTATTGTTCTGGTCTTAAAATGGATTTCTTAACCATTCAGGCATTAGATAAGATTAGAACTTGTATGAATTTGCTAATTGATGCGGGATATATGAAATGGCAAGGATCACTGAGAGCTACATATAATAAATATTTACATCCAGATGTACTTGATTATGATACTAAAGAAATGTGGGATATGGTTGCAAAGAATGATGTGACAGATCTCTTTCAGTTTGATACTGCAGTTGGGCTTCAGGCAGCTAAACGAATCAAACCCCATTCCTTAGTAGAGCTTGCAACTGCGAACTCAATTATGAGACTTATGGTATCAGGAGAAGGCGCTGAACAGCCCATTGACACTTATATTAGGTATAAGAATGATATTAATGAATGGTACAAATGCATGAGAGATGAGTACCGTTTGACAGAAAGTGAAATAAAAATATTAGAGAAATATCTATTACCTGTATATGGAGTAGGAGATACACAGGAAATTGTAATGGAAATTTCTATGGATGATCATATTTCAGGATTCAATGTTACACAGAGTAATAAGTTAAGAAAAGGTATTGCTAAAAAAGATGAAAAACTGCAGGAAGCTATGAAAAAGATGTTCTTTGAACATGGCAAAGAGATTGGAACTTCAGAGAATCTGCTGAACTATATCTGGAAAGAAGTTATAGGAAAGCAGCTTGGGTTGAATACGGCTCAAGTAAAACCTTGTGAACGTATGCAAAAACGGTGTCCGTACTTTTTACGGGCTAACGGTGGACGCTGATAATGCCAATACCGTGCCAAGTTAAATCGGGTGTAACGACTATTAGTACTGATGAGATTAGCACATTGGGAAGCGCAAGGATAGGGTGACTGTGCTCTGGAGGTTACGATGGAAGAATGGAAGGATATTGAAGGATGGGAAGGAAAATATCAAGTATCCAATTATGGAGACATTAAAAGATTAGAACGAGATATTACAGATAGTTTAGGAAGAACCAAGCATTATACTGAAAAAATATTTCATCCTCATAAAGCAAATAACGGATATACGAGAGTAAGTTTTGGAACAGAAAGAGATTTTACTCATAGGGTTGTAGCAAAAGCTTTTTTGCCGAATCCTCGAAATTTACCGGAAGTAAATCATAAAGATGGACATAGGAAAGATTTCAATTTTGCAGGGACCAAAGAAAATAATTATGAAGACGGAAATTTGGAATGGGTTGACAGAAAAGAAAATATGCTTCATGCCTCTCGTACAGGTTTGATTAATAAAGATAGTAAAAAACGGAAAATATCAACAGCATTAAATCAGAAAAAGTCAGTTGAAAAAGCACTAAGACCTGTAGCATTGCTTGATGATGAAAATAATATTTTGAGTATTTTTCGAAGTATAAAAATTGCTGGTGAGATTACAAACATTCCTCAACAAAATATAGGAGAAGTATGTAGAGGGAATAGAGACTCAGCTGGCGGGTTTAAATGGGAATATGTGGACAAAGATTTATTTAATACAGTCACTCAAGAGATAGTCTAGTCCGAACAAATACTACGAAAGTAGCGGTACACCGATTCATTTTCTAAAAACCACACTTTCCCTTATTCCTGTATTGGTTTGCAAGAGTTGAATTTAGGATATCACTATCCAATTATCTATTGGAATACAGCATGTTTAATTATCAATGCCGGAGCCAACGAAGAGCTTGATGATAATAAGTCCACTCAATATGGGAAAATTGCGAAAGCAATAGCCAATTTTAAGCAGCGTTCAATCATAGTAGACAGACCTCTTATCAATGAAGCAAAGTTTTCCTTTGTCCCAGATGAAAAGAACAATCGTATTATTTTCTCTTTTAAAGGACTTTGTGGAATAGGTGATGATATAGCTCGTGCCATTGTAGAGCATCAGCCTTATAGTTCATTTGAAGATTTCTGTAAACGTATGGTAGACACTAAGATTATTGGTACTGCTAAAATGATTATTCTAATTAAAGCTGGTTGTTTCAATGAACTTGATTCTCCAGATCGCATGGAAACAATGAAAAAGTTTCTTTCTCGTAATGTATTTACACCTATAGATAAGCTGACTATGCAGCAGTTTAACTCAGCATTAGAATATGACATCTTCCCAAAAGAGATGGAAACAATGATTAGAATCAAGAATTTCAAAGCGTATGCTTTACATGAGAGTTTCTTTTTAAAAAATATAATAGATGAAGGAAAAAAGGTACCTAAAAAAGGATATCATGACAGATATTTTGCTCTTGATGAAAGAGGTACAGAATTTTTGATGGAGCACTTTAATACATGTATTGTGGGTACAAAGGAGGATGGAGTAATTATTTCAGAGAAGCTCTTTAATAAAGAATGGGATGCTCTTATCCAACCATTGAAAGATTATATGGCTTTACCTGAGACACTTCAATTATATAACCAGAAAAAACTTGACTCAACAATGGAATCTTATGCATCTGGATCATTAGAACAATGGGATATGGAATCATTAAGCTATTACCCGGATCGGCATGAGTTGTGGAATTTGAATGAGCCAAAGTATGGAGTGGTTGATTATAATTCACTCCCAGAGATTCCTGAAGTATATGATTATACCACAAGAAGAGTTAGAGGAGAAATTAAACATTTTCCTAAATATAAAATATTTCGATTAGCTGGAACTGTTTTAGACTCTGATAATAATAAACATTTGGTGACGTTGCTGACTAACCATAGTGTCGTAACCTGTAAATATAACAAAGGTCAGTATAGTTATTATAATAAAAGAATTTCTGAGCAGACACCTGCAGGCAAGAAAAAAGTTCTGGAAGAGTCTTGGTTTAAAAGAGGTTCTAAAATCATTGTTTGTGGTTATAGGCGTGAAGATCAATTTGTTATTATGAAATATCCAGACACTGTTTATACTCATACAACTAATAGAATTGAGGAAATTTACAATGATGGAACAATATTGGCTCAAACAGATAGAAAGAAAGTTGGTGAAGGATAATAGAAACTGTAGTTGAACAGGTACAGTTCAAAGGTCTTTTAGAAGAGCAAAAATACTATAATGATTCTACTCACTGGGGCATATTTTATGCAACAGTGAGAGAAATAACTGTAGGAAATCTTACAAAAGGCATGAGATATTGTATTAAAGGAAATATTCATACGCCTATTATAGGAAAAGTTTACGACATAAAAGGTGAAATGGATTATAGCCCCACCTGGGGAGAGCAAATTAGTATTCTTGAAAGCTCTATGAATAATGATTTAGCTGAAACTGATATTAGAGGTCAAAAATATATTCTCTGCAAACTATTCCCCAAACATGTACAAAGAATGTATGAGACTTTAGATAATCCTTACTTAGCTTTAAAAGAAGGGAACGTAAAAGAACTTACAAAAATTAAAGGATGTGGCCCTAACGTAGCTACTAAGTGGATTGAGAAATTTAATGATACCTATGATAAACACAAAGCTTATATTGATTTAGCCAGATATTCTATTACTGATAAATTGATAGAAAAGATTATTAAATACTATCATGAAGATGTAGATAAAGCCGTTGATGTAGTAAAAAATCATCCATATGATTTGACAATCATAAGAGGGATAGGTTGGAAAACAGCCGATGATATAGCACTGCAGAATGGAGCTAATCCTTATGGCGTAGATCGGATTGAAACTTGTATTAAAATGTTTCTAAGGAATCAAGGAGAGAATGGAAAATCATTTAGTTATTCAGAAGAAATCATGCAAGAGTTAATAGATAAAATAGGAGAAGAAGTACCTGATTTGAATATCGCTGAAGCGATACATGATTTACAAGATTCCCAAATGATTGTATGGAATAAAGAAAAAACTAAGATAGGATTGAAATGGTATTATGACTTAGAATATTCGATAGCTGAACATTTAGTAAGATTAAAAAATGCCCCTAATAAATTTGAATATAGTAACTGGCTAGAGATAATTAAAAAGAAAGAAAAGGATCAAGGATGGGACTATACAGAACAACAGCTTGAGGGTATCAAAATGGTTCTCGATAATCAGTTATGCTGTATCTCCGGTTACGGCGGAACAGGTAAGACAAGTATTATTGATGGTATTCTTACTATCCTGCAAGATTATAAAAGTGTAACAGTAGCTTTAGCCGGAAGAGCTGCGGCGAGAATTAGTGAAGCTTCTGGTAAAGAAAGTCAAACAATTCATAAGTTACTCAAACTCAAATATGGGGATCCAAGAACACCATTTGACTATGAGTATGATCCTTTAGATTATGATATTATTGTAGTGGATGAAATGTCTATGATTGATGGTTATCTTTTTAAGCAATTACTGAAAGCGTGTGCTACTGGAACAAAAGTAATTTTTATTGGAGATGTGGGTCAGCTAGAATCTATAGGTTCCTGTGCAGTAGCTGCTGATATGCTTGAATCTAAATATATATCTTCAATTTTCCTTGATAAAATTCATAGACAAGCTCGGAAATCAGCGATTATTACTGAAAGTATTCGAGTGAGACAAGGAAAACAATTAACTTCTGATGGATGGACTGGAGAAGAAACAAGAGGTGAACTTCAGGACATGATTCTTAATTGCTATACTGATAAATCTAATACTTATCACAATATTGTGAAGTATTTTAAAGAAGAAATCAAACATGCTAAATCTATTCTGGATGTGCAAATCATTGTTCCTTGTAAACAAGGAGTGTCTTCAGTAGCTTCTTTAAATCATATAGCTCAACAGATATACAACCCCAAATCAAAAAAGCAATACAAAATTATGAAAAGTGGAGTAGTTCAATGGGTATTAAAAGTAGGAGATAAAGTTATAAACAAACAGAATAAGTACCAGATAATTAATTCTGATGGTTCAGTTGTAGATATCTTTAATGGAAACTTAGGCATCATAAAAGATATAAAAGATGATTATATCCTGATAGATTTTCAAGGAATTGGCTATGTAGAAGTACCTAAATCACATGCTCCTTATATAGAACTTGGATATGCAATAACTTGTCATTCAGCTCAAGGAAGTCAGTTTGATACAGTTATTGGAGGAATAGACTTTTCAATGTTTATTATGCTTAATAAAGAACTCTTATACACCATGATTACTAGAGCCAGTAAAAAATTTATACTATGTGCTCAGACTAAGGCTCTGCAATACGCAATTACTAAAGAACAGATTATCCATAGACAAACTTATCTTATGGATGATTTAGATGAATTATGTAACAAGAAATTTGATTTTTAGGAGGTATAAATATGGATGAATACAAAGAGCCATCATATAAGAATATGACAATTACACAGGTGATTGATAGATTATCAGATATTGCTGATAGCGCTCAATATTGTGAAATAGAAGGCATCTTATGTAGAGCAATTGCTATGCTTAAAGACTATAGATCAATAGATGAATTTATTAATGAACCGATGGGAGGCGGGTATTATGGCGTTTAGTCACGATATTACTTTCTGTGCAGGAGAGTTAGTGGATTGTCCTAAAAAAGAATCCTGTTATAGATACAAAGAAGTAGATAGATTCCAGCCAGGAGAAGTATTTTCTATGGCTACTCTATATAAAGCAGCTTGTTGTGAAGCTAATGATTTTCAATTATTCATAGGAGATAACAATGAAATGTGTGAGGAAAGAACAATATGAGTGTATATATTTAACAAAACAAAATCGAGAAGAAGTTTTGAAAATATTTGAGCCTAATATTGATGGTGAACATATATTTATCAAAGAAGATAATGACAGGCATTGTATTGTTGAACATCTCGGTTGGTATAGAACATATTACTTCTATAATCGGTGGTATGTTTTAGGATTAGAAGATTATACATGGAATTGCTATACAGACGAAGAATTTAAAGAAGAATTTGAATTAGTAGAAGGGAGGTAACTAAAATAATAGTTTTAGATGACAAAAACTTTTGTGTAAAAGAAGTTGCTAGTATGGAACCGCCACATATCAACATCATTGTCGTGTATCCAGTGGAATTTATTGGTGATCCAGTGCTAGAAGAAAATATCCCTAAAATGCTTTCGGTAGTTAGAGAATATATTAAAG
>ENA-OYWQ01001165-OYWQ01001165.1-human-gut-metagenome-genome-assembly--contig:-NODE-1165-length-11757-cov-5.326696_pt1 | contig 11757 bp, 10 predicted proteins | sample MGYA00244810_ERZ653396 | MGnify/ENA primary metagenome ERZ653396 (study PRJEB26926, sample SAMN06165045) | human gut metagenome | biome: ENVO:00009003; feature: ENVO:2100002; material: ENVO:00002003... | reverse complement strand
GTCAGATGTGTATAAGAGACAGGTTTATAAGCCATAACTTTCTATTCCTTTCGTTAAATTGTATGGTTCTGTCAATCGATTTGCTGGAAGTCTCCGATTACTCGGCCTTTGCCTCCTCAGCCTGCTCCGTAGCGGGAGCGTCCTCACGGCGAGCGCGGCGAGCGTTGCGGCGCGGACGTGCCTCTGCGGCCTCCTCAGCCTGCTCGGCAGCAGCCTTCTCGTCAGCCTTCTCAGCCTTGCGCTCCTCGAGACCCTCTGCGATGGCACCGCAGACGGCAGAGAGGATCACCTCGACGCTGTCCTTGGCATCGTCGTTGGCCGGGATGATGAAATCGACGTTGCGCGGGTCGGAGTTGGTATCGACGATGGCGAACACGGGGATGCCAAGGCGCTTAGCCTCCTTCACGGCGATGTGCTCCTTCATCACGTCGATGACGAAGAGTGCGCTCGGAAGGCGGGTCATGTCGGCGATGGAGCCGAGGTTTTTCTCCAGCTTGGCGCGCTGGCGGCTTACCTGCAGCAGCTCGCGCTTGGAGAGGTTGTCGAAGGTACCGTCAGACATGAGCTTGTCGATGTTGGTCATCTTCTTGACAGCCTTGCGGATGGTGGGGAAGTTGGTGAGCATACCACCAGCCCAACGCTCACTCACGAAGGGCATGTTGACGGAAGCGGCCTTCTCAGCCACGATTTCCTTGGCCTGTTTTTTAGTAGCGACAAAGAGGATCTTCTTACCCTGCTTTGCAATACCCTTCAATGCCTCGGCAGCGTCGTCGATCTTGGCGACAGTCTTATGGAGGTCAATGATGTGGATGCCATTGCGCTCCATATAGATATACGGCTTCATGGCAGGGTTCCACTTGCGGTGGAGGTGGCCAAAGTGGCAGCCGGCCTCCAGTAACTGGTCAAAACTTGTTCTTGACATGTTGTTGTTTCTTCTTTTGTTTGTTTACGTTCTTTTTAATTCTCTTGTCCAGAATCAACCTGCAAGTAGTCGATATGCCGACACATCGGGTCTTGCCGGTTTAGATACTAAACTGATCTCCTTCCAGCGATTAGCGCTTGCTGAACTGGAAGTGAGCACGAGCCTTGGGCTGACCCGGCTTCTTGCGCTCGACGGCACGGCTGTCGCGCGTGAGGAATCCGGCGTCCTTGAGCTGCTTCTTGTCCTCGGCGTTGACCTTGACGAGCGCACGGGCGATAGCGAGGCGCAGGGCCTGGCTCTGACCGGTGAAACCACCACCGTCGAGGTTGGCCTTGATGTCATACTGTCCCTCCACACCGAGCAGCTGCAGCGGCTGCTTCACGACGTACTGGAGGATGGCAGAGGGGAAGAACTCGTTGAGCTCCTTCTTGTTGATGGTAATCTTGCCGGTACCCTCCGACAGATATACGCGGGCCACGGCACTCTTGCGGCGGCCAATTGCATTAATAAGTTCCATTACTTACTATGTTAGGGGATTATTTATACTGGTTAATATCAATAGCCTTGGGCTTCTGAGCCTCATGGCCCTGAAGGTCAGCACCCTCGATGACGACGAGGTTGTCCATCAGCGAACGGCCCAGCGGACCCTTCGGCAGCATGCCCTTGACGGCGTGGCGCAGCATCTTGTCGATACCGTTGGCGCGCTTGCGGAGCTCCTCGGGCGTGTTGAAACGCTGACCACCGGGATAGCCAGTATAACGGGTATAGACCTTATCCGTCTCCTTCTTGCCGGTGAAGACCACCTTCTCGGAGTTGATAATGATCACGTTGTCACCACAGTCGGCGTGCGGTGTGAAGTTGGGCTTGTACTTACCACGAAGCAACTTAGCCACTTTTGAGCAGAGGCGGCCGACAACCTGGTCGGTAGCATCGACAACCACCCACTCCTTTTTCGCTGTTTCCTTATTTGCGGAAATAGTCTTGTAACTTAAAGTGTCCATAAAGATTTTTTGATAACTACTAAAAAACGTCTTTTAAATTGATTTGATATAGCGGAAACCTCACGGCGCCTCCAGTCTAAAAGAGACCATCCAGCATTATTCCCGCTGCGACTGCCCGACAGATTCCCTAACCATCGTGTCCGGCCAAAGGCACGACTATTAACACTATCCGGCGCGGCAACTTCTAAGCAAGCTGCCAAAGTCGGGGTGCAAAGTTACATATTTTATATGGCAGTGCCACGGGGCGAATGGACGCGACCTGCATTTTTACGAATATTTAACGTCCGGCTCCCGCTCTGCCCCTCCGCGTTTGCCTTCTTCGTGGAGTTTGTTGGCAGGTCTCGAGAAAGCCTTGTCGATGGTAGCTTATGTCGGAGGACGATCCTAACTTACCTTGCGCCTTGGTCGTAAGGAGCGTGGTCTTGATGCGCAAAGCGGGGCTGGAGCAATCCTTACGGCTTCACGTTATAGCGTTTGACGTTTTTGTTTTCGACTTTGCATCTTAACGTTTTAACGTTTAACGTTTTTGTTTTCGACTTTGCGTCTTCAGCTTGATGATCCCGCCATTTTGTCTTTTCACTCTTGTGGTAGATCAATTCATTTGCCCCTTTCTTGTGTAAAACGATAAATAGCCTTACCTTTGCAGGCTGTTGGCACGGCGACCCGCAGCGGACGCCCGAATGCCAAGGCAAGTATCAGCAAGACCAATGGCAAGCAGTTTAAAGGAAAAGACGGCGCGCGGCCTGCTCTGGGGCGCGATAGACAATGGCGGAATGCAGCTCATAGGACTCATCTTCGGAATCATCCTGGGCCGCCTTCTCACGCCGGGCGACTATGGCATGATCGCCATGATCACCATCTTCAGCGTCATCGCCAATGCCCTCCAGGAGTCGGGACTGGGGCGCGCCATCGTCAACCTCGACCAGCCCACGGACCGCGAGTGCAACAGTGTCTTCTGGTTCAACATCGCCGTGGCAGTCTCCTGCTATCTCCTTTTCTTCTTCCTGGCCCCGCTCATCGCCCGCTACTACCATGAGCCGCGGCTGACCGCCCTCTGCCGCTACGCCTTTCTGTCGTTTGTGCTCTCGGCCCCCGGTGTGGTGCAGTCGGCCCTGATGCAGAAGCGGTTGCTGGTGAAGCAGCGCACGAAGGCCAATATCGCCGCCGTGCTCACCTCCTCGGTGATCGGATCCATCATGGCCTGGCAGGGCTTCGGCTACTGGGCGCTGGCCACGCAGACCAACACCTACATCCTCCTCAACACCATCTTCTACTGGCGCATCGCCGGTTGGCGCCCGTCGCTGAGTTTCGACCCCGAACCCGTTCGACGCATGTTCCGGTTCAGTTGCAAGATCCTGGCCTCGACCATCATCTTCCAGGTCAACAACAACGTGCTCAACATCCTGCTGGGCCACTATTTCTCTGCCCGTGCCACGGGCTACTACAACCAGGCCTACCAGTGGAACTCGAAGGTCATCTATCTCTTGCAGGGCATGCTCGGCGCCGTCTCCCAGCCCGTGATGGTCGATCTGCGCAACAATCCCTCGCGCCAGCTCGCTGCCCTCCGCAAGTTGGTGCGCTTCACGGCCTTCCTCTCCTTCCCCCTCGTGCTCGGTTTTGGTCTGGTCTCCCGCGAGTTTATCCTCATCACGCTCACGGAGAAATGGCTCCAGAGCGCGTCCTACCTCGAAATACTCTGCATTGGCGGCGCCTTCCTGCCCATTTCCACCCTGCTCTCCGACTTCATCATCAGCCAGGGCCGCTCGGGCGTCTATCTCGGGAGCACCGTCACGCTGGGCCTGCTCCAGATCGTCTCCATGGTCGTGCTCTATCCCCTCGGCATCCGCACGATGATCGTGGGCGCCGTCACCATCAATATCGTCTGGACCTTTGTCTGGCTCCTGCTCGGAGGCCGCCTCATCGGCTATCGCCTGACGCTCTTCCTGCGCGACATCATCCCCTTCGGCGTGGCCGCAGCTGCCGTCATGGCCGCCACGGGATGGATCACCTCCCCGCTTGCCAATCCCTGGCTGCTGCTCCTCTCGCGCATCGCCCTGGCTGCCGTGCTCTACTATGCCGTCATGCGCCTGGCGGGCGCAGAGATCCTGCGGGAATGTATGGGCTTCATCCTGCGTAGGAAGTCGAAGAACGCCCCTGCCGAGGAGTCCTCCACTATAGCCGACAAAGCGTAGCAGAACAAAAAACAAGAAGCAAAAGAAGAAGAAAGGAAGTCAAGATGAATAAGCCAACCGTTTCCATCATCCTCTGCACCTACAATGGCGCACGGTTTATCCGAGAGCAACTCGACTCGATCGTCGCCCAGACCTATCCCCTGCTGGAGGTCATCATCCAAGACGACGGATCGACCGACGACACGGTCGCCATCTGCAATGAGTATGCGGCCCGCTTTCCTTATATAAAGGTAAGGAGGAATGAGCACAACCTCGGCTTCAACCTCAACTTCAAGTCGGCAGCCATGCGAGCCCAGGGCGACTTCGTGGCCATCAGCGACCAGGACGACGTATGGATGGCGGACAAGATAGAGACCCTCGTCGCTCATATCGGCGACCACGACATCTGCTTCTCCACCCACCTGCGCGGCCGGACGCCCGAGGACAGCCATACGGTCTCTCCGCAGTATAGCCTGGAGGCCCTGCTCTTTGGCGGCTTTGCGGGCCACACGATGCTGCTCCGCCGCGACTTCATCCAGACCGAGGAGTACTGGATAGACCATATCCACTACGACTGGAGCCTCGCTCTCTGTGCCCAGCTCCACCGCGGCATCGTCCGTGTCGATCGCCCGCTCAACTGGCACCGTCAGCATGAGGCTTCGGCCTGCGCCGTGGAGAACCAGACCCTCGGCGGCGGCACCGTGGGCAAGGCCACATGGCAACCCTACGCCTATGGCTGGGCCAACTACCACCGCTTGCAGCAGAAGCCCCACTGGCGCACCCTCTACCAGTATATCTACGACCACACCACCGCACCCCAATATCGCCTGGCCCACCAGATGTGCCGCTCGATGCTCAGCAGCAGTCCCCTGGCCTTGCTGCGCCTCTGCCTGATCTGCCTGCGCCACCGTCAGACGATCTATTACCACCAGAATCTCCATGGGCTCAAAGGTTGCATCCGCGGCTTCTTCTACCCCTTCATCTTCGCCTACGGCAACGTGCAGTACGACTTGGAGTAAGGGCGAAAAAATAGCGCTTCCTTTGCCTTGGAGCGATTTTATGTCTCATTTATTTGCGCAATCCTAATTTTTATATTACTTTTGCGGTCGATTGGTCAGATCTCTTACAGATTACCCAGACGACGAAACATAACTTAAATAATAACTATATGAGACAAACGAAGACTCCCCACTCCTGCGGCCACAGGGTCGCCCGCCTTGCCACCCTTGTCATGCTCCTTGGTTTCCTTGGCACGCTGCAGAGCAAGGCACAGACGGCCTACGCCCTCTACAACGACAGTACGCTGACGTTCTACTACGACGAGAACCAGCCCGACAGCAACTACTTCGACATGAGCTTCCATACGGACCCGGCCTACGGCAAGGTGCCCTCCTGGTATGAGCTCTGCGATTCCGTCGATACCATCGTCTTCGACGACAGTTTCGCCGACTACCGCCCGACCGACTGCACGGCCTGGTTCTGTGGCTACTATCTGCTCAAGAATATCGATGGTATGGAGAATCTCCACACCGACAGCGTCAAGAGCATGAACAACATGTTCTGCGCTTGCTCCAACCTCTACAACGTCGATCTCTCCCATTTCAATACCGAGAACGTCGAGGACATGAGCCGCATGTTCTATTTCAGTACGGGCTTCTCCACCCTCGACCTCTCCTATTTCAATACGAAGAGCGTCAAGAATATGAGCGAGATGTTCTACTGGAGCTACTACCTCGGCACCATCTTCGCCAGCGAGACCTTCACGGTCGAGTCGGTGGAGAATAGCACGGATATGTTCACGGGCTGCACGGCGCTGGAGGGAGCGATCCTCTACGATCCCGTCCGCACTTCCGCCCGCTATGCCAACTACGTCGATGGCTATTTCACCTACAAGGATCCCACGGCCATCGCTCCCGCTACCCGCACAGCACAGGACGAGCCCATCGTCCGCTACGACCTGCAGGGTCGCCGTCTCACTGCTCCCCAGCGTGGTATCAACATCGTGAAGCAGGGCAACAAGACCACCAAGGTGCTCGTGAAATAACGAATACTTTCGATAGACAATACCCGCCCTTCGGGGCGGGACCCATCATCGGGACGACAGGGACGAAGCCAGACAAAAGGCCGCCTGCCGTCCCGATGATGGCGTTGATAGGGAGGAATCTGGGAGAATCATAGGCCCCGAGGGGCTTATCTCGTGGAAAGATTTGCCCAGACGGAGTTTTTTTCCTAACTTTGCCCAAAACAATCCGTTAAGAAATATATGAACATCGCACTATTGACTGCCGGCGGTGTCGGCAACCGCATGGGACAGGACATTCCCAAGCAGTTCATGACCATAGACAATATCCCCGTTATCATCTATACGATGCGGGCCTTCCAGCAGCACCCGCAGATCGACGCCCTCGCGGTGGTCTGCCTCAAGGGCTGGGAGGTGATGCTGCAGGCCTACGCCAACCAGTTCAACATCACCAAACTGCACTGGATCTTCGAGGGAGGCGACAGCAATCAGCACTCCATCCGCAACGGACTCCAGGGACTGCGCGACGCAGGTTGCAAGGACGACGACATCGTGCTCGTCCACGACGGCGTGCGCCCCTTGGTCTCGGAGCGTATCATCAGCGAGAACATCGACCTCTGTCAACGCTATGGCTACGCCGTGACGGGCATGACCTGCAAGGAGGCCATCATGGAGAAGGTCGGCGACTGCGTGGAGAACATCACCATCCCCCGCGAACGCCTCGTGCGCACGCAGACCCCCCACACCTATCATCTTGGCGACCTGCTGCGGGCCCACGACGAGGCGGAGGAGAAGCACGTGGAGAACACGGTGGCTTCGTGTACGCTGATGGCGGCTCTCGGCGTGGAGGATCAGCACCTGGTCATCGGGTCGGAGAAGAACGGACTGAAACTCACGCAGACGGAGGACGTCGAGCTCTTCAAGGCCCTCATCCACACATCGAAGGAAGCATGGCTGAAGTGAGTCTCTACGAGCAGGACGTCCTGCGGGCAGCCTCGCAGGACCTGCCCTGGCAGCTGCTCGACGGCAAGAACGTCCTCGTGACGGGAGCGACGGGACTGATAGGCGGTGCCGTCGCCGACGTGCTGATGGCAGCGCCCACCTCGTGTCGCGTCTTTGCCTCGGGTCGCAACCAGCAGCGGGCGGAGAAGCGTTTTGCCCGCTACACACAGTCCGACCGGTTCCGTTTCCTTCCGATGGACCTCACGCAGCCGCTGGAAGGCGACACAGACTTCCACTTCGTCATCGATGCGGCAGGCGGCGCGGCTCCCCGTCTCTACAAGGAAGACCCTGTCGGCGTGATGCGGTCCAACCTCAATGGCGTGGACCATCTCTTCCAGTATGGCGTCCGCCACGCGCTCCAGCGCTTCCTCTATGTCTCCTCGGGCGAGGTCTATGGCGAGGGCGACGGCCGTCCCTTTACGGAGGACTATAGTGGCTATGTCAATCCGCTGGAGGTGCGATCCTGCTATCCCTCGGCCAAGCGGGCCACGGAGACGCTATGTGCCTGCTATGGCGCCCAGCACCATGTCGAGGTTGTCATCGCGCGTCCCTCCCACGTCTATGGACCGGGCTTCACGGAGTCGGACAACCGCGTCTATGCGCAGTTCATCCGCAATGTGGAGCGTGGCGAGGACATCGTCCTCAAGAGCAAGGGCGAGGCCTTCCGCTCCTGGACCTATGTGGTCGATTGTGCGACGGCCCTCCTCCATATCCTCCTCTTGGGTAAGGACGGCGAAGCCTACAATGTCGCCGACGAACAGTCCAATATCACCATCCGCCAACTGGCAGAACTCACGGCAGGAATGGCTGGGCGCCAAGTCGTCTTCGACATCCCCGACGATGCGACCCATGGTGTCACCACGCCCATCACCAAGGCGGTCTTCGACACCCGCCGCCTTCAGTCGCTTGGATGGCAGCCCCTGTGGCACATCGAGGAGGGACTCCGCCATATTGTAGACCAACGGTGTTGTTTTTTCTAGTTCGTCCGTGTTTTGGAGTGGCGCTTGAAGTCGCGGCGTAGCAAGGTGGTATTTGCGATGTTGTAAAAACAAGAATAAACAATAAGCAAAATAAAGAATGCAACGATATGGGATTTTCCTCTAAATAGTTGCCGTCTTATCCGAGAAGTCTTTTCCTTATGATAGTTTCTCGTGAAAATGTATTGCATTTGAGGTGTGAATAAAGAATGAAAACGATGGCAAAGAAAGAAATAAACTTGTCAATGGTACTTCATGATGACAACGATTATAAGGAGTGGCTCGTAGAACTCAAGGAACGCTTTTACAACCATCGCCTCAAAGCGTCATGTGCCACCAATAACTATGTATTGGATTTCTATTGGAAGTTGGGACGAGACATAGAAGCAAAGCAGTATGCCAATACTTATGGCTCAGGATTTTACAAGAGTCTCAGTCAGGATTTGAAGGAAAAAATGCCTGGCGTAAAGGGTTTTTCACCAACCAACTTGAAATATATGAGCTATTTTTATAAGCTCTATGCCTCGTTGACAGCAAATCGTCGGCAACCTGCTGACGATTTCAGGTTGTTATTTATGATTCCATGGGATCATCATTGCCGAATCATATCAAGATGCAAGGGTGATATGGATAAAGCCTTGTTCTTTGTCAGAAAGACTTGGGAGAACAATTGGGGGCGTGACGCTCTTCTCAATTGGCTTGACACTGACTTGTACGAGCGCGATGGCAAGGCTATCACTAATTTCCAATCCACGCTCCCTGCCGTACAGAGCGACTTGGCGCAACAGATAACCAAAGACCCTTATCAATTGGATTTCCTTCATCTAAGGGAGAAATACGACGAGCGTGACATTGAGGATGAACTGGTGAACAATGTTACTCGTTTTCTTTTGGAGCTTGGGAAAGGATTTTCCTATATGGGCAGACAGTTTCGTTTGGAGGTCGGTCAGCAAGAGTTCTTCCCAGACTTGCTATTTTACAATGCCCACCTCCATGCGTATGTTGTTATAGAGCTAAAAGCCCGCTCGTTCCATCCATCTTTCTTGGGACAACTTAGCTTCTATGTGTCAGCTGTCAACCACCAGTTTAAGACCGATATCGATAATCCGACCATCGGTTTGCTCATCTGCAAGGATAAAGACAATGTGGTGGCGAAATATGCCTTGGATTCATACAAGGAACCAATGGGCATATCAGAATACCAACTCTCCAAACTCTTCCCTAAAGACTTTAAGTCTTCCATGCCGACTATTGAGGAATTGGAAAAGGGACTGAAAGATAGTATTGATTAATAATGAACCAATGTTGTAAATTTACATAAAATATAAATGGAAACATTAAAGAATCTTCTCAGTGTAGCAGTATATGTCATGCTCAGTTGTGTGACGGTGTCTAACATCTTCGGTGGTGTGCGCAATATCTACTATGCGTGGAAGACGCACCGATGGAAGAATGTCGTCTTTACTGTTGTCGTCTTCATCGCCACCATTGCGTTTTTTGTTTGGGCGGATTTCTTTCAAATTTTAGGAGACACCTGCTATTTCTTCTATAAGCTTTGTCAATAGATGGCTCCTTGCTGACATAGACAGACCACCGCAATACATATAATAATGTATATTGCGGTGGCCTATTCCTTGTTGAATTCGTCCGAACTTGGAGTGACCTATTGGGTTGCGTCGCGAAAAGATAACAAATGGATATGTTGAAACTGAACAGAGATAACCCAAGCAGCTCTTTCTACATTTTGTTATTTGTTTCTTTATAAGCTGTTTTAAAGCGTTGTTTGTTGGAAGAATGCCATTTTCCTCGTCTTTTTTTTAATTCAACCATCTGTAAACCTTTAAAAAAGCAGGCAAAGACGAGGTATTTTGTTTTTTTAACGGTTTCCTTTTGGAAGGTATATGTAAAAAACCTATTTTTGCACCAAAAGTTTTTCCTTCCTTTCAATATTGATTGCGAGGATTGTTTTTAACTAACAACCAAATGCGTATTACTATAGATTTTCAGAAATATCACAAAGCAATACCGGAAGCTGCAAGAAGGCGATAAAAACAAAACAAACATGAATCAGTTATTTTTAGATATTATCCACGAGAAAGAAGTATTGAACGAAGCAACATTGGATATTTTGAAAGGTGGTAAAGAGAAGCTTTCAGAAAGTGTTCACAAAGTAATAGCAACCTAAATCAATATAAGAATAGTATGATGCGTAATAGATATTCTGGCCTTTTGGCCATAGTCTTGACAAGTTCCATTTGTGCAAACGCCCAGAGTATAGATGGAAAAGTGATGGAAAACGACAGCATTCCTGTTCCCTATGCCACCGTGTCCCTACTTCAGGCCTCCGACTCAGCTTATGTTGCTGGCGTGATAGGCGGCGAGGATGGCAGTTTCTCTTTTGACACGAACTCATCTGGGAAAATAGTGAAGGTCTCATGTATAGGATACAAGACGGTGTTTTTGCCAGCTGCAGCCCACATGACCATCCATTTGCTACCGTCGGAGCAGTCCCTGCAAGGAGTGACGGTCACGGCCTCCCGACCATCCTTCAAGATGGAGCAAGGACAGTTTGTCACACACATACAGGGGACCGTGTTCAGTCAGCTGGGGCTGGCTACCGACGTGTTGCAGCAATTGCCCCTGATCGACACAGATGGCATCAAAGTGCTGGGAAGAGGCGTGCCGCTTGTCTATATCAACAACAAACGGATGCGCAATTGGAATGAGCTGACGCGCATCCCGAGCAATATGATCAAGGATGTGAAGATCGACATGAATCCCGGAGCAAAATACGGATCCTCCGTGCGCGCCGTGCTCTACATCACCACCATCAAGCCCGTCGGAGAAGGGCTGGGTGGATCTCTGATCTTGAGCGAGAACGTGTCAAGCTGCTGGAACACCACTGGATGGCTTGACCTCAACTACCGTCGGCGTGGCCTCGATTTCTTCGTCAACACATCGGCCAATACTTTCAGCAACTCTCACTATAAGCGCCAGGACGTCTATGACTTCCAGTACAAGGGTCAAGATATCCATGCCGACTATTCGGGCGATGGTTACAACTCGGCGAAGACTGGTTTTGTGAGTGTTGGAGTCAACGACCAACTGACGGACCGACAGTCTCTGGGAGCCACTTATACTTTCTCAAGGGTGTTCTCCAACAGTGCAGACCAAAACTATCGCAACCATGTGTGGCAGAACGGTGCTTTCAGCGAGTTTGACACTCGGTCCACTCAGTCCTCGCAAAACGGCAACCACAACGTCAGCGCCTATTACGAAAATAAATTCAGCGATAAGTTTTCTCTCAACGTAGATGCCACCTACGCCCACAATCGCGCCAACAGCAGGCAGATTATCGTCGAGAATCGAATGGACAACAGGTCTATGCTGGTGCCCGCCACGAAGTCCGAATCGGACATGGCAGCACAGAGGACGGTCTTCTCCTCTACTGTGGCCAATGGCAAACTGGACTATGGTCTGGCGACCTCCTGGACACGCTTCCAGCAACAATACTGCATCGAGAACGCAGACTATTCGGGCTTGCTAAAAACCAACGACAACGAGTCGAAACAGTCGGCTGCCCACGTGTTCGCCAACTACAGCCGCAGCTTCGGGAGATGGTTCACGCAACTGGGACTGAAATATGAATACATAGACTACAAAT
>ENA-OYWQ01001160-OYWQ01001160.1-human-gut-metagenome-genome-assembly--contig:-NODE-1160-length-11788-cov-5.691128_pt1 | contig 11788 bp, 4 predicted proteins | sample MGYA00244810_ERZ653396 | MGnify/ENA primary metagenome ERZ653396 (study PRJEB26926, sample SAMN06165045) | human gut metagenome | biome: ENVO:00009003; feature: ENVO:2100002; material: ENVO:00002003... | reverse complement strand
GAGATACTGATCGGTCTCGTGGGCTCGGAGATGTGTATAAGAGACAGTTCTTGTATAGTTCGCTTTGAGGGATCGGATACAGATACATGCAATCTCTCCAGTTACGGGTTTCGTAAAGGTTCTTGTAGAAGTTGAACGTACCGTCCGCCTGCTTCTCGATCTTTACTCCGTATAGTTCCCGCTGGGTAGTATCGGCAATCTTCCATCTCCGTACATCCCAGAAACGATGATCTTCGAAAGCAAACTCTACACGCCATTCGTTGTATAGGCGTTCAAGGAAATCTTCTTTTCCCATGGAAGGAATCAACGGCATATCGGCATTCTTTCTCACTTCATTGATAGCCCACAGAGCAGAATACTTATAAGTCTCATCTGTGTAATTGACATCGTTGAAAGCGTTGACCATAGATTCTGCGTAAGTAAGCAGTGTTTCCGCATAGCGGTAGATTACCCAATGATGCTTGCTGACAGCTTCTTTACCCGGTTCAAAGCTGGTAGCTTCCTGAATGTACTTGCGCAGGAAGTATCCTGTCGGTGAACCGCCTTGTGATACGATTCCGTCGTCGGCGCCACCTTTGAAGGTTTCAATGGTGTAGTCTTTAAACGACATTCCGTTGGCAAGAATAGCGCGGTAGAAACGTTTGTCACGATTCTCATAAGGTGATTGCGGGTCAAATGCAGGGTCTTCGCAAACCCATCCTGTGTTTTCTAGGGTTACTTTGTAACCGTTGACTGTCTCGAATGCGTCCACAAGGTTTTGTGATGGGTAATTGCTGTATGGGATAAGACTGGAAGTGCGTGTTCCCGCAGTCATGCGAAGCGGGAGATTAAACATTTCAAAGTCCGAATCATCACCATTGATCCTCATCAGTACAACTTCTTTTGAGTCGAGGTTGTTGGCACTCTCCTGGGGGTCGAGAGAGTAAAGCCCTGTGTTGATAATATCTATTGCTGCTTTGGCAGACTTTTTCCACAATTCGGTATCCATAGAAGGATTGTGTAGCTTACTGGCAGCATATAGCAGTGCTTTTGACTTTACTGCCATTGCAAAGCCTTTGGTCACTCTGCCGATTTCCGCTCCCGGTTCGTTTACATAGCTGTCCGGCAAGTTATTGGCAGCGTCGTCGCATTCACTGACAATGAAGCTGATAACTTCGCTGAATGGTGTCTTGCCGATTGTGTTGGCTTCCTCTTCAGTCAGTACTTCCAATGGCATGGCGATGTCACCGTAGCGGCGTGCCAGTTCAAAGAAGTAGTGTGCCCGCAGCACTCTGGCTTCGTAAGGGAAATATTTCAGCTGCTTCATCCAGTTTGTATATTGTCCGTCGTGCTCATAGCGTGTGAAGTCCACTTGGGCAATCTCTGCTATAAAGCTGTTGGCAGCACGTATACCACGATACAGGGTCCATGAATCGTCATAAGTTTTAATAGGCGACCAGTTACCGTTATTGGTATTCTGAATATTATCTGCATAGGCTCCGAATTCGCCGTCATCACTGGCACAGTCGCGCATGGAATATCTGTCTTCGGTGAAGAGTCCGCCGGAGGTCGCAAACAGTTGGTAGCCTTGTGGCATGTATGAGTATACGTGGGTAAGCATTGATTTGCTTGTACCAAAATACTTGTACATGTCTTCTTTTGTCTTCAGGTTGTTCGTTTCATCAAAGTCAAGGTAGTTGCACGAAGCAAAGACCAACGAAGACAAAATGGTTAAGAGTATGTATTTGGTTCTCATAATGTTCATTTGTTACTTTGCATTAAAAATTAAGTTTGATACCTGCCCAATAACTTCTTGTCGACGGATAAGCGATGCCAAGTTGTTCCGGGTCGGCAAAATGGAGATTGTCTAATGAGAACAGATTGGTGCCTTGTACGAATACTTTCAGGTCGGCAAAGCGAGTCTGCGATTTCGGGAAAGTGTAAGCTACCAATAGGTTACGAAGTTTCAGGAATGAACCGTCACGGTACCACAGTGAGCTGGCGCGATAGTTGTTCAGATTTTCCTGCGTAGTCAGTCTCGGCATGGTTGCATTGGCTTTATTCTCCGGTGTCCAGCTTATTTCTTCATTCAGGAATGTATTCGAAATGTTGCCATTGCTTACAAGTGGGCTATAAAGCGGACTGTTGAGCAGTGAAACAGTGACTCCTGTCATTCCCTGGAAGTCAGCGGAAAGTTCCAGTCTCTTGTACGAGAAGTTCAGGTTGAATCCGAAATAGAAGCGTGGAACAGATGAACCGAACATTTTCACAACGTCTTTCTCGTCGATGCGGTTGTCACCATTCTGATCTTTGTATTTCACGTCACCGGGGGCTACGTCCGAGAAGGTTTGTAGCGGACTGTTGTTGATTTCCTGCTGGCTGTTGAAGAAGCCGATAGCTTCCAGACCGTACATCTGTCCGATACGATTGCCCTTGGTGTACAAGTAGTCGTATTCCTGATATGCCTGATTTACATTGACTACCTCTGTGTTCAGATATGACATGCTTGCGCCAATGCCATAATGGAAATCACCGATCTTATCATTCCAACTCAAAGAAGCATCCAGTCCTTTGTATTTATAGATTCCTTCGTTCACCTGACCTACTGTGATACCGATAATACCGGAAGTAGAATTGGCACCTGACACAAGTATATCCGAACGTTTTTCGTAGAAACCTTCTACTGTTGCATTCAAACGATTATCAAAAGCGGCGAGATCAAATCCGAAAGTCGCTTTCTGTGATTTTTCCGCTACCAGGCCGATAACCGGCAAATCGCCTTCACTGCCACCGGACTGTCCTCCGGCATTCACTCCGAAGTTATAACCGGCACCACCGCTACCATAAGACTGACGCCATAGTTCGTGGCTCAGATTGCCGTCCCATCCGGACAGACCGTAAGAGGCGCGAATCTTGAAGAGATTGATCGGTGTCACCTTTTCCATAAATGCTTCGTTGGAGACGATCCATGCAGCAGAAACGGCAGGATAGTTCGAGTATTTGTCTCCGTCGGGCAGGTAAGCTGATCCCGAGCGGTTGAATACGGCATTGAGGCTGTAACGGTTGTCGTAAGTATATGTGGCGTTCACCAGCACAGACTGATTCTTCTGAGAGTTGTTTCTGCCGTTTTTGACAACAGACTGCATATCATAAATCAATGCTCCTCCCACCTGGTGTTTGCCAAAAGTGCGGTTATAATCCACTTTTGCCTGGAAATCGCTGCGTAGCATCAGTCTTTCGAAAGGCTGTGTATGTCCCAGTGTTTCGGAGTCTGTACCATAAATGGCAGGAGTTGTCACCAGTGTACCATCACTGGTGATACTTGCATTGCTGTTCATGTAACGATACTCTTTATTGGTGGTTTCATTCATTCCTCCGATATTATCGAAAGAGACGGATGCTTCGGCTGCCAGCCCTTTGGTCAACGCACTTAGATCCTGACGGATGCTCAGGTCGGCGAGTAGTGTTCCGTATACGTTACGGATGTGTCCGTAGTCTTTCAACAGAGCTACCGGATTACCGGTTCCGTACACAGAGCTACCTCCATAAATGCCATTCTCATAACGAATGGGGAATGCAGCGGATGGAATGCCATAGATTTTGTTGAAAATAGCGCTGCGTCCATAGCGGGTACCTCTGAATTCTTGCAGTCTGCCCACGATACCGGCTTTCAGCAATGTGCTTTCCGTCACTTTTACGTCCAGATTGGTACGCACGGTCAGACGTGTGTCTGTAGGTGTAGTGTCGAAACGTGTATCTTCCGTGTTTTTCTTCAACATGGAGCGATCCCGGTAATAGTCTACTACCGTGTAAAAACGGAACTTGTCACTACCTCCGCTGAAAGACATTTTCAGGTTGTGGGTCAATCCTGTGTTGTTCAGCGTTTCATTCCACCAGTCTACATTCGGATAATCATACGGATAGATTCCTGTCCGGAAAGCATCCAGTTCCTGCGCATTGTAGCGTGCAGGCAGACCGTCTCCGCTTAATGCGGTGTTAAGAGCGTTCGCATACGTATAGGCATCTGCGAAGTCCGGAGAACGGAATTGGGTATTGACACCGAAATTATAGTCCACATTTACCTTCAGACCATTGCTTATTCCGCGTTTAGTCGTAATCAGTACTACTCCATTCGCACCACGCATACCGTAGAGAGCAGCGGCTGCCGCATCTTTCAGAACGTAGCATGATTCGATTTCCATCGAAGTGATGTCACTGATATCACGTGGGAAACCATCAATTAATACTAGCGGGGCATTTCCGTGTATAGAGAGGGTGGATACGTTATCGGCTGACGAGCCTGTACCCTGATATACATTCAGACCTGCCACTTTTCCATACAAAGCTTTGCTGATATCTATGTACGGGGATTTTTCGAATGCGGAAGCATTGACTCCGTTGATAGAGTAACTGCTGGTCCGGGAAGATACGTTCATCTGGTAGCCGATGCTCAGTGTATCTGCCAGCTGCATTTCCGAAGCAGCTTTCGATGTCTGTGCATTCAGGGATACCGAACCTCCCAGGAGCAGAGTGATTAATATATAATTTATTTTATTCATTGTTCAAACGATATTAGTTAACGTGTCATTTACCAGCCCGGGTTTTGGGTCATTCCATATTGCTTGTTGATTTCCTCCTGAGGAATCGGAGCCAGATACCACTTGGTATCCCAGTTGGTAGCCCAGTAATGGTCTCCCAGTTCGATCTTCTCGAAGGTGAACTCAGTCGGATTGTTCAGGTCGTTACCTCTGCTTCTGAGTCCGTACAACTTCTTCTTGAAGTCGCTCTGACGGTCTCTGCGAACGAGGTCGAACCAGCGTACTTCTTCAAATCCTAATTCGAGTGCTCTTTCTCTCAGTACGGCTTCGAGGAACTGATCGTGATTCATCGTCTTGGAAAGTTCCGGCAGACCTACTCTCTTTCGTACATCGTTTACCATTTTGTAAGCCTCGTCGGTAGGGCGTCCGTTGACTTCGTTGAGTACTTCCGCATATCCCAGCATGATTTCCGCCAGACGGGTGTGTGACCATTGTACCGGACCTTCGCGATCGTTGTTTTCCTGTAAGATGTACTTCATGATCAGGAATCCGCTACCGTCTTTGTAGTCGGCATGGTTGATATAAACAGGAGCTGTTGTTCCGTTGCAGTAGGTGTCTCCGGGACAAGCTACATTTTCATACAGACGTGGGTCGCGGGTGGGCACCATTTCGCCTTTTGTAAAGAACGGTTGCTTGGAGGGGGATTTCCAGTCGAAATTTGCCGGAAAATCAGTTCCGTCTTCCCACGGAAACATATCTACATAGTTCAATGTAGGGCCGCTGTAATAACGTTGACCGATAAAGCTGCTGTGAACATCGGAGCTATATCCTTGACGGGTAGAGATTAATATTTCTGTTCCGCCGCGGTTGTAGTAGGCCTGACGATAGGCCAGACGTCTTGCCCGATGCGTCTCTTCCGTAGGTTGAATCAGTTCGTATTCGTGCCGTTTCTGTAATTCTGTGAAAAAGGCTGCGCCTGCTTCTGCGGCATCTTTCCAACGCTGGTCACTGTAATTTCCGTAGCAGGTATATTCGTCTGCTTCCGGATGCCATTTAGTGTTTGAGTTGAAAGTCGGACTGGCTGCCCATTGCAATACCTTGAACTTTAATGCCATCGCTCCTGCCAGGGTCATACGTCCGTCATCTGCTTTCTCGGCTTTCCAGGCCAGATTGGAGTTGATGGCTTCGTTGAGCAATCCTACGATCTTCTCTACCGTTTCGGCAAAAGTGATACGGGGGAAATTCATTGTCTCGTTTACGTCTACATAGTGGTCCAGCCATGTCACACCGCCTACATATCTCAGCATTTCGAAATAGCAGAGGGAGATCAAAACTTTGGCTTCCGCGATCCGTTCACTTTTCTCGCTGGCTGTCATGTCGGGCACTTTTTCTACGTTCTCGATATATAACCAAGCGTAACGGATGGTGGTCCAGTCAGACTTGCTTCCATAACGGTAAGCAGAATTCTTTGGGACGTTGTTGGCACTGAGTGCTCCGTTGTAATAGAGCTTGACAGGCCCATCACTGATATTGTCACGGAAACTGTAACATAAGTCTGTGATTGATTCAAGTATGTTCACACCCAATTTGTAGTCAGAGCCGGTCGGTAGCCCATAAGGTAATCCGGTATATGCTTTGGTCAGCACCTTTTCGGCATTTATTTTCGAAGAGAACATTTCTTCGGTAGTCGCTCCGGAACTCTCAGGCTGGTCGCCCAGAAATTTATCCCCGAAGCTGATTTCAGAACAGGAGGAGGCTATCAGTACGCAACCTAATGCTATTCCGAGTCCTTTTATTATTCTATTCATACAGTCGTTTTTTAGAAGTTAAGATTTAAACCGAAGCTATATACTTTGATCAGCGGATAATCTCCGAATCGGTTAGGATCACTTTCCGGATCAAGATATTTAAGCGGTGAGAAGGTCAGCAGGTTGTAGCCGCTGAAGTTTAATCCGAGTGAGCTGAGGCCCAGTTTCTTCAGGAATTTCTTTCCGGTGATGGTATAACCGAAGCTCAGACTCTTCAAGCGGAGATAGGAAGCATCTACCAACCAGAGGGTAGAAGGTTCGGAGTTCCAGCTTTCCGATTCTTCCGACGGGCGCGGATAAGTAGCTCCCAGTTGGTTGTCCGGAGTCCAGCAACCGTCGTAGAAGTAGGTCAGCAAACCACGCTTTCCGGCATTTGTATAGGGGATACGGTATTCGATGTCATACATTCTGTTAACGTTCTTGGAACCTACCCATTGCATGGTGAAGTTGAATCCTTTCCAGTCGAATCCCATGTTCATGCCGAAAACGTATTCCGGACGGGTAGCATAACCTGCTACGCTCTTGTCATTACCGTCCACGATGTGGTCTCCATTGAGGTCGGCGTACATGGCGTCACCCGGATATACCTTCTGATAAGGCTGAGGCAGTTCCGGCTTTAAGGTCAGTTCGCCGTCGGCTCCGGTGATGAAGTCGCTGTACTGATAGAGACGGATGTAGTTGTATACTCCGGTCTGGCGTCCGGTAGAGCCACCGGTCTGGTTCATATAAGAGAATTGCTTGGGCACTTCGTCCATATAGAGGATTTTGTTGCGTGCGAAAGAGACGTTGGCATCCACATTATAGGTGAAATCCTTTCCGATCTTATCGCGCCAGCCGAGAGAAACTTCGTAACCGTGGTTGTCTACCTTACCAATGTTCAGGTTAGGCAGTGCAGTTGCGATGATGCTTGGGGTCGATTCCGGAGAGATCAGAATGCCTGTGCGGTGTTCGATAAAGTAGTCGAAGGTAGCGGACAGGCGGCTGTTGAAGAACTTAAGATCAATACCGTAGTTCTGCTTGTCGGCTGTTTCCCAGGTTACTGCCGGGTTACCCATACGTGAGATGGCTGCTGCCGATTGGGAAATCGGATTGTCCACACCGAAGCTGTAACTGCCCGATGATCCCCATACGGCAGGCATGTACATAAAGCGTGAGTCTACACCCTTGTCATTACCTACACGTCCCCAGGATGCTCTGAGTTTCAGGTAGTCTACGATTTTCTGGTTTTCCATAAACTTCTCGGCAGTTGCGATCCAGCCGGCAGAGAAGGAAGGGAATACACCGAAACGGGTGCTGCCCGGAGCAAAGTTCTCCGAACCGTTGTAGCCGACGTTTACGTCGAGCAGATATTTGCTTTGATAGGCATAAGTAGCACGTCCTACCAGTCCTACGTAGTTACGGGGCAGATAAGTGTAGCTGTCCGGATAATAATTACGCGACTGATTGTAAAGGAACAGACCGGATATTCTGTGGTCGCCGAATGTACGGTCATAGTTGATACGTCCTTCCAGATACCAGTTCTGTCCGCGTCCGCTGCTTTCCGAGTAAGTGAGCGGAGTATCGCTGCCGCTGGGTACATAGATAAGTGACTTATCGTAGTCGGGATCGGTCTGTGACATCGTACCGTTGGTGTCAAAGTATGATTTGTAGTACACAGTCTGCGCTTCGATGGCGCCTCCCGTACGTACTTTTTCCAGTTTGAATTTATTGTCGTAAGCACCTTTCACGGAAACGCTCAGTCCCGGAGTGATAAAGTCCAGTTTCTGTGTGATGTCCAAATCCAGATTCAATGTCGTGTCATACGTTTGATTGTAACCTTGTCCGTAGAATACGAACATACCGTCACGCATCACTTCTCCCAGCGGAACCATATCTTTAGGAATCAGTGTACGTACTCCGTTGATAAATCCCGGTCCGGCAAACGGATGTGACCAGATCTGTGCGATTACCCAGGGGTTTTGGTCTTCTCCTGTACCCGAAACGACGCTGCGCGGTTCCTGTATCTTACCTAAAACACCACCGACACCGAGTTTCATCGAAGTGGTCTTGGTCAGATTGGCATCGATATTGGCGCGGTAGTTATAGCGGTTGTAACGATAGTTATTGTCGTACATTTGTCCGGGAAGTTCTTTCAGAAGTCCGTTCTGATAAGTATAACCTACTGAGATAAAGTATCGTACATTTTCGCTACCACCGGAGATATTGAGGTTATTCTGGCTTTGAAGATAAACATTATTAAAGATATACTTCTTCCAGTCCATACTGGGATACATGATCGGGTCTGAGCCGGTACGATAGGCTTCTACCTGTTCCGGGGTGAAGTATAATTTAGGATTCGTTACGTGGTCCATCTCCTGCTTCATGTTCCAGAAGCGTGCGAACTCGTAACTTCCAGTCTGTTCTACCAGTGAGATGGGCTGTTGCAGACCCAGTTTGGTGCTGGCGGAAATCTGCGTTTTGCCAGCTTTACCTCTTCGGGTGGTGATCAGTACTACGCCATTAGCACCTCTTACTCCGAATACAGCGGTGGAAGAGGCGTCTTTCAATACGGAGATACTTTCGATTTCGTTCGGGTCGATTTGTGAAAACTCACGTTCTATTCCGTCTACCAAGACCAGTGGCTTGGATTGTGAATCGTTTAATGAACCGACACCGCGTACATAGATGGCAGCGGCATCCTTACCAGGCTGTCCAGTAGTCTGTACGGAAGATACACCCGGCAGTGCTCCTGCAAGGAGGTTCGTGATACTTGTTGCCGGAGATTTGATCAGTTCTTTGTTGTCGATGGAGGAGACGGCACTGGTAAGCATGCGCTTGTCCTGATTACCATAGGCGATAGCTACAACTTCCACTTCACCGAGGTTCTGTGCATCTTCTTTTAAGGAAACATTGATGATTGTTCTGTCTCCGACCACGATCTCCTGGGTTACATACCCGATAAAGGAAATGTTCAATACGGATTTTTTGCTTGGGGCGACGATCGTAAAGTTACCGTCAAAGTCTGTGATTGTCCCAATGCTCGTGCCTTTCACAGTCACATTAGCTCCGGGAACGCCTTCTTTGAGTGTTTCATCCGTTACTCTACCCTTAATTGTGATACCTTCCGGGGGCAAGGCATACATCAACGGTATGAATAAAAGAAACGTAACAAGAAAGCAGAATCTTAAATTGAGCGCGTTTCTCATACTGTTTAATTTGATAGGTTAATAATATATTTAGTTTATAGTTAGGTCAACCGGGTTGGGGGTGACTTTTATTCTCTTTATTCTCTCTTCAGTTTCTAAATATATCCTTTGCTTATGTGCAATAAGGTTAACTTCATTTATCTTTTAATGATGATGCAAAATTAGGGGTGATGTGAAAAATGGACGTGCAATATTCACCAAATTAGGTGCACAAATAGCTAGAAACACTATCTGTAACAAATGGGTAGACCTTGATACAAAATTATAGACGGAATGGAAAAGGAGGCTTTGTAAGGAACAATAAAAAAGCCCATCCTGTTATGTTGCACATAGGCAATAACAGGATGGGCATCTGATTGGTTCTTCTCTTTGGAGAATATGTCTTGTCTAGAAGCTGAAGCTTAATCCTCCCAGGAAGTTAAGACCTTCTGTAGGATAGCCCAGATAATACTGGTATTTCTTATTGAGGATATTATTAATCCGGGCATACACGGATACTCCTTTGAACACATTATAGCTGGCTCCGGCATGTAGGTCGCTGACTGCTGCGGCTTTAATGCCTTCTACCTTTGTGCGTCCGATATAATCGTAACCGAGATTGATATTCAGTCCTGTGATCGGGCGGAAGTCTGCGCTGAAATTAATTTCGCAGGCGGGTTTCATATACAGGCTGTATTTTTCTTTCGCATCCCAGTTACGGTAAGTTCCAGCAGCGGACAATGCAATGAGGTCTTTGTATTCATAGCTGATCTTCATACCGGCGTAGAAGTTGTTGGTATTGCTGAATTCCAGATTCAGATATTGATGTGCTGTGACCGGAGACGGAGTGTTCTCTCCCTGACCATCACCATCGGGAAGTGAGGGATTGTTGTTGTAATCCATTTCCTCCTGCACCTCAAAGAAATCGTCTTTCAAATCCTGATAACCGCCATACAGATTAATCCATAATCCGGGATAAGGACTCGCTTTAAATCCTATTGCTGCATTCAGCTGTTCGTACGTATCGAGAATAGGGCCTGCCGGCAAGGCATAAGGACAGATCGTTTCCAGTCTGCGGAAATCGTTGACCAGCTTGCCTCCGGTAGCTTGCGCATAGAGTACGTAGCTGTCGGAGAAGATATACTGTGCTATTACATCCGGAGACACGCGGAATGATTTACCGCTGCCGAATGAGATATCCACATTGGCTCCTGCACGCAGATTCCAGCTGTCGCTGCTGAGTTTATAATGCGGATTCAGTGCCAGAGCGGTACGGTTCTCATATACCTGGAGGTCGTCAGCAAGTTTCAGGTCTTTATTGTAGATGAGATTACGCATGTCCAATCCGATGTTGATGCTCTGTTCGTCGCTGATAGCGCCGCTGATCAATCCTTTGGTATGCACTTGTGTTTCTCCGACTTTGTCATTGAAAAAGAAAGTGTTATTGTTCTGACGGTTGTACATCATCAGATTGGTTTCCGCTTCGAACTGTATGGGATAATTTTCATCTGTCGATTTTACTCCCAGATGGAAGTCTCCTGAAGTAAACTTCTGCTTGCCGGGCTGAACCGGAGAAAGGTTGAAATTGCTGAGTCCGAAATTAGCGGCGATGTTGAAATCCACCTTATTGAACTGGTGGATATAATCGATATTCGCACGGGTACGGTAATAATAAGCATTCCATTTCGTGTCTGTTTCCGGCATAGTCAGTTTGCCATCCATTCCGTCCATCTGAAAGCGGACGTTCAGCTTGTCCCTGTCCGACAGACGGAACAGGTAATTGGCAAGGAGATCCAGATTACCGTAGTTTCCATATCCGGCGCGTATATATCCGGGCTTGCTGCCGGGCTGCACTTCCGTTCCTACATAGGGACGCATCAGGTCGGCAGGGATAGAGGTAGCCGGGAAGAAAGTAGTGGCATATTCCACTTCCTTTTTGCTGACGGTAGGTTCTTCCACTTTGGGCAGCACATTCACTTTGGAAGCATCCAGAATGTCGGGATTATATTCCTGTTCTACGACGACCGTGCGGTTCATGGTCGTATCTTTCGGCTGAGTATTCTGTGCCTGAAGGTTGAGCGGCATCAGAAATGCCAGTGTAAAGCCTCCTGCTATATAAAGAGTTCGTTTCATACTTTTCATCTTTACTTGTTTAGTTTCTTTAGTCTGTCTTCAATCATGCTCTCGATATCGTCATTGCCCTGGTAGTTCTGTTGCAGGCTCAGCAGATACTGGCGTGCGTCGAGGTCTTTACCCATAGCCTGTCTCTTATACACATCTGACGCTGCCGACGATAAGG
>ENA-OYWQ01001150-OYWQ01001150.1-human-gut-metagenome-genome-assembly--contig:-NODE-1150-length-11869-cov-6.351955_pt1 | contig 11869 bp, 5 predicted proteins | sample MGYA00244810_ERZ653396 | MGnify/ENA primary metagenome ERZ653396 (study PRJEB26926, sample SAMN06165045) | human gut metagenome | biome: ENVO:00009003; feature: ENVO:2100002; material: ENVO:00002003... | reverse complement strand
AGAGACAGGTAATCCCCCTCCCCTACCTTCATACACGGGCATAAAAGCACTGATATTAGGGCATTTAAAAACTAAAACGTGAAAAATGATAGGTTTTTAGGGGGGGGCTATTAAATAAAAAACAAGGGGTATTTTTAAAATTATAGTATTTTAGTACGTCTGTATCGCACACCGCAAAAACCCTATTTTGAATGTCCAGTTCTATAAAAGTGAATGTCCACTTTTAATGCCACCTGAATGTCCAGCATCAAAAAAGACCGATTTAAAGCACAAAAAAGGGGAGGTATAACCACCTCCCCATACCGGATCATTCTAAAGCCGCTTTTATCGCGTTTTTAGCCGCTTATTATTCGTCTGATACATTTCCACTACGTCCGCAAGAAATGAGCGTAGATTGCTTTATTATAGCCTTTTTGGTGCATATAGTACCGTTCCCAGATAATCCTGCATGAAGCAGATAATTCTTCGTTGCGCCCACCTGTTCTGCCGTAAAAACCGTATAAACCGCCGAAATGCTGCTGAAATACCAATCTTTCCGCTTTGTTCCGTCTATTCCGTGCGTCAAATGCACATGTATTACCTTTGCCATAGCTAATAATATTTTGGCACAAATATACCAAATAACTATTATATGGAATAATTTAAGCAGCGTTATATCAAATAATCAGGCACAAAAAAAGCAGCCGCAGCTGCCATACACTCCCCCACCCGAATCAACCATGTAAGCCCTATGTAAACCCAATTAAACCTATCTGCAAATCTGTATGCCTAAAAAGCATCTAAATGTAGCTGCAAATTAAACGCACGTAAACGTTTCGTTTTGCAGAGCCATCCACTCATATCTTGCACAACCTTTTGTATATCAATAGGTTTGACGTCTTTTTCTCCCAACCCTCAATATACGTTTCGTTCTGTGCCCCATACAACTGATAGACAGCGGAGAGTATAACTTCTCGCAAATTGCTTATATGACCGGATTCAGCGATCCGAAGTACTTCAGCAAATGCTTTAAAAAGGTTATGGGGGTCACACCTTCGGAATATAAAGAGAGAAAATGAAAAACCATTCCGAATAAAAAACACACTCTTTCGACCGGATATTACCCGTTTAAAAACCGGAAAGCGCGTACTATTGCAATCGTTAAACGGAATACCATAAAAAACGATTACTCAAAGATGAAAAAACAATGGATTATCGCCTGCCTTGCCGGTGTACTAACGACTGGTGCCCAGGCCCAACAATCAAACTATGTTTCCGAAGTATGGATAGCCGACCAAGGAAACGGCACCTACAAGAACCCTGTTCTCTATGCAGACTACTCCGACCCTGATGTCTGCCGCGTGGGTGATGATTTCTACCTGACGTCATCCAGTTTCGGCTGTCTGCCCGGACTACAGATTCTCCATTCCAAAGACTTGGTGAACTGGTCTATTATCAGCGCCGCCGTACCCGCCGCCCTTCCTCCGGTCACCACTCCCGAACGTCCGGAACACGGCAACCGTGTGTGGGCTCCCAGTATCCGCCATCATAACGGCGAATTCTATATTTTCTGGGGAGACCCGGACCAAGGCATATTCATGGTAAAGTCGTCCCGGGCAGAAGGTCCGTGGAGCAAGCCCGTACTTGTAAAAGAGATTAAGGGTATTATCGATACCTGCCCCATTTGGGATGAAGACGGCAAAGTCTACCTGGCACACGCATACGCCGGCAGCCGCGCCGGGCTGAAAAGCGTCATCGCCATCTGCGAGTTGAGCGCTGACGCTACCCAAGTCATCGGTCCTTCCCGCATCATCTTCGACGGACACGAACATCACGGCACATGCGAAGGGCCAAAACTGTACAAGCGCAACGGCTATTACTACGTTTTCCTCCCTGCCGGCGGCGTGGCTACCGGCTGGCAAGTGGTGCTTCGCTCCCGTAACATCTATGGCCCTTACGAAAACCGTACCGTACTGGCACAAGGTAACTCACCCGTCAACGGGCCTCATCAGGGTGGCTGGGTGGACACGCCTACCGGTGAAGACTGGTTCATGCACTTTCAGGATGTAGGCGCCTACGGACGTGTAGTACATCTGCAACCCATGAAGTGGATTGACGACTGGCCTGTAATCGGAACAGATAAAGACGGGGACGGATGCGGCGAACCCGTACTGACCTACCGCAAGCCCGATGTAGGTAAGACATACCCCGTATGTACTCCGCAAGAAAGCGATGAGTTCGACGGCTACACCCTGTCTCCGCAATGGCAGTGGCACGCCAACATCAATGATAAATGGGCATATTACGCCGGCGACCGGAGTATGGTGCGTCTTTACTCCTATCCCGTTCCGGATAATTACAAGAGCTTGTGGGATGTGCCCAACCTATTGTTGCAGAAAACCCCGTCGGACAACTTCACCGCAACCATGAAACTGACCTTCCGCCCCAACCCGAAGTACAAAGGCGAGCGTACCGGATTGGTAGTCATGGGCATGGATTATGCCGGACTCATACTGGAGAATACGGAACAGGGAACCGTACTTTCGCAAATCGCCTGCCGGAAAGCAGACAGAGGCGGCACCGAAAAAACAAATGACAGCGTTGCCGTAAAAGACTCTACCCTCTACCTGCGAGTGAAGTTCAGCGCCGACGGCAGTAAAGTGAAAGGCACGGACGACCTGTTGGTACGCTGCAACTTCAGTTACAGCCTCGACGGTAAGAAGTTCCGTCTGCTCGGCGAAACCTTCCAAGCCCGTGAAGGCAAATGGATAGGAGCCAAAGTAGGAACATTTTGTACCCGCCCCGCTATCCGCACCAACGACGGCGGCTGGACGGATGTAGACTGGTTCCGTATCACAAGAAAATAAATGTTGATATCAAAACGTTATCAAAGCATACAGAAAAAACAACTATATTCATATAATCATGAGAAACAGAATAACCTATCTGCTTGCCTGCCTCATTGTTTCGGGTAGCAGCCTTGCACAGTCCGTCTATAAGGACAACAGCTACAGACCGGCAGAGCGTGCGGAAGATTTAGTGAAACAACTCACACTGGAAGAGAAAGTATCCTTGATGATGGACAACTCAAAACCCGTGGAACGGTTGGGTATCAAACCCTACAACTGGTGGAACGAAGCATTGCACGGAGTAGCACGCAGCGGTTTGGCAACCGTTTTTCCGCAACCCATCGGCATGGCGGCTTCTTTCTCTCCCGAAGCTTTACATACAGCTTTCGTTGCCGTATCCGACGAAGCACGCGCCAAGAATGCCGTCTACTCGAAAGAGGGCAGCTACAAACGCTATCAAGGGCTGACCATCTGGACACCCACGGTGAACATCTACCGCGACCCTCGCTGGGGACGGGGTATAGAAACATACGGTGAAGACCCTTATCTGGCAAGCGTTATGGGCGTAAATGTTGTAAAAGGCCTGCAATGCCTGGACGAAAACCGGAAATACGATAAGGTACACGCTTGCGCCAAGCACTTCGCCGTGCACTCCGGTCCCGAATGGAACCGCCACAGCTTCAATGCGGAGAACATCAGCCCGCGCGATTTGTACGAAACCTACCTGCCGCCCTTTGAAGCACTGGTAAAAGAAAGTAAGGTAAAAGAAGTGATGTGTGCCTACAACCGCTTCGAGGGTGAACCTTGCTGCGGCAGCAACCGCCTGCTGACGCATATTCTCCGCGAAGAGTGGGGATACGACGGTATTGTCGTATCCGATTGCAGCGCCATCAGCGACTTCCACAACGCCAAAGGACACAAAACCCACCCTGATGCCGCTTCCGCCTCTTCTGCCGCCGTACTGAGTGGAACAGATCTGGAATGCGGTTCCAATTACCGTTCGCTGATAGAAGGAGTAAAAAGAGGACTCATCAATGAAAAAGACATCGACCGCTCCGTAAAACGTCTGTTACAGGCACGCTTCGAATTGGGCGAGATGGACGAACTCAGCCGGGTGGACTGGGCACAGACACCCTATTCCGTAGTCGGCTCCGACAAGCACGACTCACTGTCGCTGGACATGGCACGCAAGTCCATGACACTGTTACAAAACAAAAACGGCATCCTTCCCCTCGAACGCGGCGGGAAAGTCATCGCCGTAATGGGTCCCAACGCCAACGACTCCGTGATGCAGTGGGGAAACTACAACGGTACTCCCAAACGTGCCATCACCATTCTGGACGGTATCCGATCGGCCATGGGCAAAGACGACAAACTGATTTACGAACAAGGCTGTTCATGGGTGGAAAGGAAATTGATACGCAGCGTATTCAGCCAGTGTAAATCCGAAAACGGCCCCGGCTTCAGCGCCCGTTACTGGAACAATACGGAGTTCAAGGGCGAACCCGCAGCCACGGCACAGCTAAGCACTCCATTCCATCTCTGTACTTCCGGAGCCACTGTTTTTGCACCGGGCGTAAACCTCACCGATTTCTCTGCCGTTTACCAAAGCGTATTCACTCCCCGGGAAAGCGGCGATGTTGTGTTCGACTTCTACTGCTACGGTTCCGTAAAGCTGCTCGTCGACGGCAAAGAGGTGAAGAACTTCACCAACAAACACGGCAGCCGTCCGCAAGCACACGGCATGCGTGTAGAGGCCGGCAAATCGTATGACATTGAAATCCGCTTCCAATACTTTGCCAGCGATGCCCAGCTCAACTTCGACATCGGCTTCAAGGAAGAGTGCGACATACAACGCTCGGTAGCCAAAGTGAAAGATGCCGATATCGTGATTTTTGCAGGCGGCATATCCCCTCAACTGGAAGGAGAAGAGATGGGCGTTGACCTGCCCGGCTTCAAGAGAGGCGACCGCACGGACATCGAACTGCCTGCCGTTCAACGGGAAATGATTAAAGCGCTTCACGATGCAGGCAAGAAGGTTATCTTCGTAAACTGTTCGGGTTCCCCCATTGCCATGGAAGCCGAGACGGAACACTGCCAAGCCATTCTGCAGGCATGGTATCCGGGACAGTCGGGCGGTAAGGCCGTTGCCGAAGTCCTGTTCGGCGACTACAACCCGGCCGGACGCCTGCCGGTTACGTTCTACCGCAACCTGTCGCAACTGCCCGACTTCGAAGACTACAACATGGCAGGACATACCTACCGCTTCTTCAAAGGCAAACCGCTTTTCCCGTTCGGATACGGTTTGAGTTACACCACATTCAAATACGGTAAAATGAAACTGGATTCATCTGTCAAGGTAGGCGAAACGGCAAAAATCACCGTACCCGTCACCAATACCGGCAGCCGCGACGGCGAGGAAGTAGTACAGGTATATCTCAAGAAGAACGGAGAGACAGACGGTCCTATCAAGACGCTGCGCGCCTTCAAACGCGTACGCATCCCGGCAGGAAAGACCGTGAAAGTGGAACTCGAACTGACTCCCAAACAACTGGAATGGTGGGACAACACCACCAACACGATGCGTACCATGCAAAATACCTTCGATGTATTGGTAGGTGGAAGCTCTCAAGAAAAAGACCTGCAAAAGAAAACACTAAAACTGTTATAAGAAACCGATAGAACTCCCACTCTGTAGCATTCAGAGAAGTAAAGCGATGAAGAATCTCTTCCCGGTATCTGCAAGGAAGAGATTTTTCGTCGCTTTGCTTTTATCCGACAAGGATACCGGCCGTATTCTTTGGCACAACATCCTGCCGGTCCGTCACACCGGCGGTTACTTCCGTTCCCATGAGGCGAAACGGACGTTTCCACTAGCGAAACACTCGTTCCCCCTAAAGGAAACTCCAGTTCCCCTTAAGGGAAATTCTTGTTTCCTTTAGGGGAAACGGTTGTTTCTCCCGTGGGAAACGGACCTTTCCATAAGTATGATAACCGTAAAGAGTTATAGATAAATACTGTCATTGTATATAGAAGGGGAAAAAAGCGAATAGAGCACCTCCTGAAAATACAATAGGCACGGATTGTATGAAGTAGCCGCTTCCGGTTTACAAGTTCCATACAATCCGTGCCTTGCCTACACGAAGTTATGTCGAAATTCAATTCTGTGTGAGCAATCTCCTTTCCGAGATTTTATCGTATGCCTTACCGTCGATGACTATATCCGTGGCATTCTCCACTTGCAGATACGCATCATCAGCCGTTTCTATTTCGATATTTTCCAGAGTAATTCCGGCAACCTTGTTTATGGAAGCTCCTTTCTGCGCATCGATTACTTTCATATTCTTAACAGAAAAGTTCTCGATAGGCATTTCGGGCAGCCCGTTCAGGAACATGGCACGCCCGGCACCTTTGCAGGAAACATTGGAGATATGGATATTTTTGAATGCCGGAGTCTCTTCGGTTACAGCAGGTACAGGAGCACTGGGTGCTTCTTTCACAGCATAATAAAGGTCGGCAATCAACGCATCACCCGGAATGTTTATCATATTGATATTATCCACGTAGATGTTTTCCACCACACCGCCACGACCGCGCGTACTCTTGAAACGCAATCCTACATCGGTGCCGATGAATGTACAGTCTGCCACATACACATTCCTGACGCCGCCGGACATTTCACTGCCCACAACAAAGCCGCCGTGTCCGTGCAACACAGTGTTGTCTTTCACTATCACATTCTCGCAAGGTTCTCCGCGTCGACGGCCGTCTGCATCTTTACCCGACTTTATACAAATGGCGTCATCACCCGCATCGAACAGGCAATTGGTTACCACCACATTCTTACACGATTCCACATCGAGGGCATCTCCATTCTGCGAATACCAGGGATTGAACACCTTGACGCCATCCAATGTCAGGTCTTCGCAAGAGAGCGGATGCAGGCACCAACTGGGCGAATTGCGGAACGTTACGCCTTCCAGCAATATGCGTTTACTCTTTACAAAGCTCAGCAGCACAGGACGCAACCAGCGTTTCATTCCTTCCCATTCATCGGCAGAAACTGTTCTTTTCTCTTTACTGCTGGTAAGTACAGAAGCTTTCAAAGCACCGGCATCGGGATACCACACTTTGCCGGCATCGTCTACCACACCACCCGACCTGAGCAGTGCCTTCCACTGTCCGTCCGTCATTTTATTACGTTTCACAGGTCGCCAGCTATCGCCTGAACCATCGAAGACCCCGTGCCCCGTAATGGCTATATTCTCTGCTTTCATCGCAGAGATAGGCGACTGGCAACGGAGCATGTCCAACCCCTCGAAAGAGGTATGCACCAACGGATACAAAGCGGCATCATCGCTGAAGAGTACAAGCGCGTTTCGTTCGGTATGCAGGTTGACATTGCTCTGCAATACGATAGGCCCCGTAAGCCACAATCCCTCGGGAATGATTACTTTACCACCACCCTTCTCGCTCACCGCCCTGATGGCATTGTTAATGGCTTCGGTGTTCAGTGTCTCACCGTCCGCCTTTGCGCCGAAATCACGGATATCCACCTGATAGTCGGGGAAAAAGGGATGCTGTACGACAGGCATCTCAAAGGGAAGATTCTTATAAAGGTCTTCCTTGTTTGCGATGTCATAACGCTCCGTCGAAGCGCTTTGACAAGCGCAAAGTGTTCCTAAAATGACGGGCATGAAGCCCGCCATTTTCATTAATCTGTTCATCAGTTATAAAACTTTTAAGTATTTATATTTGTGTTTGTTTACTCCTTAAACCAAGAGGGATCATTGCCTTTCCAACTCATAATCTTTTCCCGGCTACCGAAGTTTTCGTTAAACTGTGCCTCACTAAGATTAAGTACCGTAGTTCTCACAGCTTCAGGAATAAGATTGTAGAAATCGTCTCCGGATTCTGTCTTACCGTTGTACATCTTGCAACCGGCAGTAACCGACGGTATGGTAGGCTCCAACGGTTTATTTTCCCCTACAAAGTTCGGACCGTACACATCGGCAAATGTACAGTTCAGGAAAGTCAGGTTGTCAGGTGCATACTGATAAATCAATGTGGACTTAGTAACTCCCTCGCCTACCGTAAAACGGCAACGGTCGAACACATAACCCAAATAACCTTCTTTGACACGAGCCTGCATCACGGCACGAGTGCCGGTAGGTGCATGAAGTTCGCAGTCTTCAAACAACACAACTTCTCCCGAACCCCAGATAAAATCCGTAGCACCTGCGATATAGCATTTGTAGAACCAATTATATCCACCGCCCGGAAGCAAAGTATCTTGAAAACTCAGAATACGGCAATTGACAAGAGCGGCCGACTTATTATCAATAAACAACGCTTCGGCTTGTCCGTTTTTGCCCAACGTCCATCCATAAGCATTCTCTATTGTAAGATTCTCAAAACGAATATGCTCGGAATTACCTTGAAGTATTACAACCGAACGACCACCGGAAGAAGGTACAATTGTTCCCACCGGAGCAAACTGATCGATATTCGTACCACCGCCGATACCGCCGTTTATATCATTCGAGTTATCATACTGAACGTTAACCGCTGTATTATCTCCCGGATTCCCTTTAATAGTAATATTACTTTGGTCGCGCAAATAAATCATTTCCTGATAAATACCATCATCCAACCGGAATACTTTCTGTGCATTTAGATCTACATTAACAGCACAAAAATCGATAGCTCCCTGCAATGTATAGAAATGGGCTGCCGCATCGGTATGGCTTATCCGTACATTATATTCCGGACCGTCAATCTGAGGAGCAGGCTTTGTCTTGAAAGTCCACGCACGACCGTAAATGCCCGGAAAATCTTCCTGACCGATAGCTTCGCGGTCAATAACCACATAGTACTCCGTATCAAAATCCAAACGTTGCTGATGGGGCTTGATGATAAAATCATTTTCTTCCACCCGTACCGGATAATAGTTCACCACGCGACGACTGACAGAAGAACCCTTAGGTGTCACGCCTATGATATCCATCCAAGTATTCAGAAGAGTTTTTCCATCTTCAATGGACACACGTCGTTCTCCCATATTAATCTCATCCACCATCTTATGGTCGCTCATCCGATAAATGCGGATGTATCCGCTTGTACCCAACTCAGGCGCTACGCCGTCGAAAGAGATTTTCAATTCCGTATCGGCAAAAGCATCAGTTGCTTTATCGGCTGGAAAGAGATGGTACTCGGCAGGTTGATTCCCATCCGCCGTACCGTTTTCATTGCTGCCGTCTTCCCACGGAGCGGAGCTGTTTCCTGCATCCACATCTTCCAGACGGCCTATGATAATATCTTCCGTAGGATCGATATAAATTCCGAACGTATATTGCGAACCGGCATTGAATTTGGGCAGACTGATATCAAGGTCGGCAAACACCCATTCGCGTGTTCTGCCGTCCAAAACAAACGAAACCTTGTAAGCATCGCTTAAAGCAACGGGCAGAATGATGGCTTCACGATAATTGTTAGCAGAATTCACGTAAGGAGTTATATCGGCTACGGAATTATCATCTGTTGTCAACGCCCCCGTCTGCACATTGAATGCAGCGGAAACCGGCATGCCCTGTATCTTCACATCACTTACCGTCAAGGGGTTCTTTTCCATATCCATGAACTTCAAAACCACCTTTGAGAGACGGTGTGTAAATTTCAACGCAATGTCCGTATCACTTTCTTTATCATACACATACGGTTCGGATGCAGTACCGTACAGCAAGTCGCAAGCGGTACTTCCATTGCTTTGGTCGGCTATCGACACCGGATAGTTAAAATCCTGCATATCGACATTATACGGATAGTAAGCGACAAACTTCACCGGCTTGCCATCGTCCTGCACAGCAAGCGGTGTTTCCGAAGTGAATGCTACCAACTGACCGTCCTCAGCACATACATAAGGTACATTCACATTGTCCAATACCGGCTCGGACGTATCGGCATCCAAGGCGAATGTTCCAATCTTGTCCCCATTCGTCCAAGACGTGCCGTCTTGTGTGACACGGGTGGTAAAGCCTGTCAGGTCTACACCGAACGTAATCGTACCGGTAGTAGGCGCAGGATTATCACCCGTCTCCTGCTCGTTGTCCGAGCAGGAGAGGAACAATAGTCCCAAAAGGGGATATAATAGGGTATGAAATAATTTCATAAAGTTATAGTCTAAATAATTATTATACGTAAACACGGATTATTCTACTGATTTATACCAGCGGGGATCACCTACTTGAACATCAATTTTGAGCGTAAGGTCGCCGTTGGCTGCATCTACAAACAAATCAGAAACTTTATAATCGGTATTAAAAGTTACAGCTGTTTCGGATTTAAAACCACCGGTAGCTACTTTACCATCATCATCATTTTTTGCAGCATAATTACCTTCTCCTGTTGAACTGGTAGTGTTATAAGACAAATTGGAATGCGCCGGATCTATCATAGCAGAAACATTATTGCTATAAATAATGTTACAGCCGTTATCCGTTCCTTGAATCGGAGTTTTATCCAAACTAACCAATGTACAATGCTGTATTGTAATTGTCGGATTAAAAGCGCCTTTGGAATTATATGGATGTATAGCTTGCCCTGACATTTTATAAAAAGTAGAATTAGTCAATGTTATTACTTCCGAACCATAGCTTTCAAAAACAGAAGCCATATCATGCATATAGCAGTCGTCTACAGTAAAGGAAGAAAGAGTATTTCTTTCAGAATCCTTATTACCATCCCAATTACATACATACTTCATTCCTGTAAGCTCACATTTTTTAATCTCTACCACTGCACCCGATGCAAATTGGTTATCAAGGTTATCTTCTGCCGCATTACTCAACAAAGTTGCATTTGATTCGCCTGTAATCTTTAAATTATTCAAAGAAAGTTTCTGAAGACCGGTATTTATAATGCTCTTCATGGACAATTCCACTTGCTGTTTCCCGTCACCCAACAACATCAATTCCGTAACCGCAGACGGTATCACCAGATTAGTGTTAAAATTGTAAGAATTACCTGATGCAAACAACAAAGCAATCTTACCAGAAGCACCGTCCAACACAGTAGTCAGTTCTGTATCACCATTAACCGGAATGGTTTCATATCCACTTGGTATTTCCGGATTGGTCTCTGTAGCATCTCCACCTTCATTCTCACCAGGTTTCCAACCTTCATTACTTCCATTCCCGCCCGAAATCAAATCGCCGGATGAGTTTTTCAGATTTATGTTAAATATGTATTCATAACCGGCTTCAAACTTAGAAATCTTACTGGTTGCCGGTACCATATATTGAAAAATCTTTCCACCTGCTTCAATAGTTACAGACATAACCTTTGCTATATTAGCAACAGGAAGCATCACACCTACAAACGATTTATCAGACAATTTATGTAAAGTGACTGCTTTCGGTGCATCATCTACAGACAGTTCTCCTTTGAGCAGGTCAAAATGAGCAGTTGTATTGAGTCCATTTACTTTCACATTTTCGACTTTCACATCTTCATTACCTATATTTACATACAATAATGCCAACTGATGATGAAAAGTCATAGACAGCCCGCTACTCAGCAATTCGTCCGAAGCCTTGTTCTCAACCTTTGCCCACATCAAGTCATGACCGGCAATACCGGCAGACTGGTCTGCCAAGTCTATCTTGTATACACCTGCACCGGCATCCACTTTCCCTTCCTCACCGGAAGAATAGGGATAATATGCCACGAAATCGCACGGTTGGTCATAAATACCTATTCCACCTGCGGCAGCTACAAAGTTGGTTTCTGTAGATGTTTCTGCCACATCGGCATTATACTGTATATTCATTGCAGAGTTACGGATGTTTCCTGTTCCTGCATCGAGCATATATACTCCGATAGCATCACCACTCTCCCACTCGCTGTTCAGATTGACACGTGTGGCAAAACGGTCCGTGCCCGAATGGATGGCATCCAATGTCTTCTCTGAGCGGATACCGGAGCTCAACTCGTCTGCTTCGCTGCAAGCAGCCGCCAATGTAGAGACGGCTGCTGCATAGAAT
>ENA-OYWQ01001142-OYWQ01001142.1-human-gut-metagenome-genome-assembly--contig:-NODE-1142-length-11898-cov-10.652115_pt1 | contig 11898 bp, 6 predicted proteins | sample MGYA00244810_ERZ653396 | MGnify/ENA primary metagenome ERZ653396 (study PRJEB26926, sample SAMN06165045) | human gut metagenome | biome: ENVO:00009003; feature: ENVO:2100002; material: ENVO:00002003... | reverse complement strand
ATCCATATGATTTAACAGATGAACAGATTAATCGTTTTATCAACGACTATAATAGTGGTTCAAACAGAGCCGCAGTTTGCTATTTCAATACATCGGGAAATACAATCGTAGAACTTGGATGTCATGATGAAATCTGTGGAGATGCGAATACATTTTTGACAAATGCTCCGGAAATAGAACGGAAATTTAACTTTGCTGCATTCTTAACAAAAAAAGACTACTATTTGCCAGCTCAAAATAGATTGGATATTGATCCTGCCGGAGAAGTTCCTTTGTATTCAATTATGGAATGGGAACCTTGTGAGGATGGCAGACTGTACAATGTTCTCAAATTGATGGAAGGCTATAATAGCACAGTCGCTCTGCGTATCGACATTTTCCCTGTTGAGCAGACGCAGTATATTCGACAGAAAATATTGCCGTATGCAGATACAAGAAAAAGAATATCTGAAAGACAGCAAGGAAAAGATGATAATAGCGAAAATATAATCAAATCATGGGATAAATATCTTCAAAACATGATGAAATTCCCTCAGTTTTTTGCAAATGTTGTCGCTTTTTCTGATAAAGAAGATATTGCTGTAATGCTTGCAGATAGCGTTGCTGCAGAAGCTGTTGAGTCAGGTACATATATTATTGAAAAAATTTATAAAGAGAATGGAATGTCGGTATATTACAGCGATCAAAGGGCACTTAACCTCGTTCGACTTGCTGAAAATGATGACCTAGGACTTAGACCAGACTCTCCTCTGTATTATAAGGAACCTGGTAATTATATTGCCCAACTTTTGACATTGTATACTCTTGAAGAATTACGGCCGATGTTTTCACTGCCTATTCTCTATCCGGGTGAATCAATCGAATGCTTGAAAGAGACTGATCCTAAGCCATTCAAAGAAAAAGATGGTGAGTCGGTATCTCTTGGAACGAGCAGCTTGGGATATGATGTCGATTTTCCTGTTAAGTTGTTTAAAAAGCATGCGTTTATTGCGGGTGTTCCTGGTGCGGGAAAGACCAATACCATGCTCCATTTAGTAACCAGTTTATGGAGAGATACAGAGGAAAAAATTCCATTCCTAGTATTAGAACCGGCAAAACAGGAATATCGCGCTCTGGCAAAGATTAAAGGAATGGAAGAATTAAGAGTATTTTCGCCTGGTGCGGACACATACTTCCCCCTTCACATTAATCCATTCCAGTTCCCCGTTGGATTGACATTGGCAGAACATATTGCAAATCTGAATGCAGTATTCGCAGGTGCATTTGAACTACCGCCTCCTTCACCGCATTTTATTGATACATGTATTGAGAGAGTATATCTTGATAAAGGGTGGAATATCAATGAGAGAAATACTTTAGATGAGAATGGCAATTATCGCCATGAGTTTCCAACATTGCAAGAGTTGTATGCTTCGCTAGAAGTTGCCGTTAAGAATTCCCACTATCAGGGCGAAACTCTGGGTAACTTACAATCTGTGTTGGAAGTACGTGTAGGAAGTCTTTTAAAACGTGAAATCGGTAATGTTTATAATGTTCGAGAGTCTATCTTGAAACCAGAACAATGGTTGGATGTACCGGCAATTATAGAATTAGAATCTCTTGGTGAAGGTCCTGCAAACTTTATGTCATTGTTGCTTTCAACGTTAATTCGTGAAACTTTGAAAGTTAGAAAAACAAGTGATAACGAAGGTGATTTCGATAAACCAAGCAAGGATTTGAACCACGTTATTTTCTACGAAGAAGCACACAATTTGATTGGTCCTGACACGGATAGCCCTATGGGCGATTCAGTAGATCCTAAAATTTCTGCTACAAAGTATGTAGTTAAAATGTTGGCAGAGGTTCGAGCACTGGGTGAAGGTATTGTTATTGCAGATCAGTTACCTACAGTAATGGCACCTGAAGTCTTGAAAAATACAGGACTCAAAATTGCTCATAGAATTACAGCGCAAGATGACCGAGCACTTCTGGGCAGTACTATGTCTGCATCGCCTGATCAGTTGGAAGAACAAGGAACATTTGGGACCGGATGGGCTTTGATTTTCTATGAAGATCTTTTGAAACCTTACAAGATGAGGGTTCACGAATGGGATATTCATAATAAAGATAAAAGTAAATATGATTCTCCTACAAACAAGCAGCTTTTCTCGTATCTTAAGGATAATCAGACATATCGCTCTACCCTTCTTACAAGTGCGAAAATCATGAAGGAAAAGATGGATGTTGAATATGATCAGTTACGTGGACGAGGGGAAAAGCTAAAGGAAAACATTGATAAAGAGTACTTGATTATAAGGGCATTAAGTCGGGGGATTGAAAATCAAGAGACGGCTTCGCGTGAGATACAGATTCCGGAAGATGTAGAGCGTAACAAAATTGAGCTTCAAAAACAGAAACATGTGGTCGAAGAAAGGAAGTCTCGATTCCTTCAAAAGTATAGTCGAGAGTTACATCAGCTTTGTTGGGATTATATTAACCAGTATTATGCGACAATCACGTTAGCAAATAACTATGATTTCACCTCAGAGAGATTGTATGCAGCTTCGATTAGTGGCTTCTTTACCATTTTCGAAACTATGCGTTCATTAGTGGATGTACCTGAGTTGACTGAAACATTGGTGTCTGAGCTTAAAAATGTTATATCTGATACGGAACGCTTTGTTTCGTTAGATAAAACAAAAGAATGCGTATTGAGAGGTAGCGAGATTTATCCTGATTTGCAGTATGCCAGCGGTTATTACTGGGTCAACGATACATATCTCAAAAAGAAAAACTTGGTAGCAAAAGCAAAGCGCATTCTTCAGTTAGACAGTGATCGTGAAAAGTACATCAATTCGTATTGCACTGATTGGACTAATGAGTTTTGTGAAGTATACCAAAAAGCCGATGCATACGCTGAGGCTACAGAAAGACTCATTCTGATTAAAGAATCCGAAGCAAAGGCGCTATACGTTGACGAACCGGAAGCATATGAACAAATGATGAAGCAGATTAACGACTATAAAAACAAGAAATATGCATTGTATAAAATGCTTCATTCTATGGTGGTTGGTCCAATTAAAGAAGCATTTAGGTTTTTAAATGGAGCTGATAGGATCGCTTTTCTGAAGGCGTCAAAGAAAATTAGAGAATTACATTTGGAAATCGTTAATTATCTGGACGCACATGCAGATGCTAAGCTGTCAGGTTGTGATCGTTATAAAAAACTTAGAGAAGAAGCAACTGTAATTATTAATATGGATCTTTTGGCACGTATTGAATTAGCAAGATCCAACAGATTGCTACAAACTGAACAGTTAATCTCTTCCAATAGTACAGAAGAAAAGAAAAAGATTATTAGATTGATTCGTGATACTCACAATGCGTATTTTGAGGCTTATAGCAGATATAGCGTTGAGCGTTTTGATTATCAGATAATCTTGATTAATTTCTATATGCAGTATTTGGATAGCATGATGGATTTTGGAGATATAGCTGTTCAAGAAATGATAAGTGATGATCCTTCGAGATATGAAGTGAAGAAGTGTTCTGAAATCATTCAAAAATTGATTTCAAACGATACTGTTCCAGAAACACAGAAGATTTCTTGGAATAGGATTCAGAATCGATGGATTAAATTCTTTAAGGAGACATAGTAACAAAGGGGGATGTCGAAATGGCTATGCGTTCAGTCGAATTTGTTGGCAAAGCTGAGGGGATAAAATCTCATGAGCTCTCAGTTAAATCCTTAATGGAGAAACTGAGCGGCATCCTCTCAAGTTTGAATGGACAAAAAAGATCTTTGCAAAGTGAATTGTCATTGCTTTATGCAGAGCTGGCGGCAGCAGAAAGTGATACCGATGAAGATGGTGAACCGGATTATGGTCTGATTGCATCAATAGAAAATCAGATAGATCAGACTAATGAGGAATTATCCGAAACTGAAGAGGAAATATCTCAGACATCTGGTGAGTTGCAAAGAGCTCAACAGGAGTATGCAGAGGTTGAAGAGGAAAAACAACAGACTTTATTTGAAATACAGGAACGAGCTCGCATCACTTCACAAGATGCATCAAAAGCAAGCGGTATGTTTGGGGCATGGGCATCGGTTGGTGCTTCATTAAATCAATCATTTCAGGCGAATTTTGACGCATTAGCCCAAGCTGCCTCAATTCTCGATGGAAATGTTAGTACAGCCAGTGCACAAACTAGTAGCGGCGGTGGTAGTAGTAGGACTGGTGGTGGAATAGGAATTGCCGTTGCTACTGGTGCTGCCGCTATAGCTTCTTCTGGCATGATAGCATCAATAAAACCTATGAGTGGCAGTTTAGGAAGTAAGCAAATTTCAGGTGCAAAATCATCTGGTGGAAGATTTCAATATGCAAAAGGTGGAAATGCCAATCACAAAGGACCGCAATTAAGTTCAAGCCAAACATCTGGAACTACGGGACATTCAGCTCTTGGCGCAATAGCTGGAAATGTAACAAGGAACTCACCTATGGGTTCAACACAATTAAGCCATAATTCTGGTGAATTGCGAAAAAATGGATTACAAGGTGTAAAAAATGCTGCACAAAAGGAGCAACAAACAAGATGTCAGTCAGAAAGTAGTGTGGCTGGATCAGCGAAAAGCAAAACAATATCAGGTAAAGGGCCTAGCGATATTACTGGTGGATTCACTATGAATACACCAAAAACAATTGAAGAGATAAGAAAGCAAATGTCACCTACAGAACAAGCTTATTTTGATAGCCAAATTGCTGCAGGTGGAGGTGTTGAAGGTCAACGAGCTCATTTGCAAGGAACGGGTAAGAAAATGTTTATTACTAGCAGTTCGAATGGAACTGCGTCAGGTAATTTTCTTACAAGAGAACATCCCGGTAAGACGCCAGAAGAAAGAAAGCAGAATTTACAATTACCTCCTGAAAATGATGCGACTAGAGTTCAAAAAGTTGTATCTCAGAAGTCTGTTGTTGTATTGGAGAGTGATATTTCTCCTCAAGAAAAGTGGGCAGAGGAAGCTGGTTATAAAGCAACTAAAGGCATGAGACAGGTTTTTACTCCGAATAAAGATATATTGGGAGCCTTTCATGCAGAAATTTATGCACTTGTTGTTGATGAATTAGTGAAGAGTGTTGGCGGGGATTCAATTAGGTCGAGAAGCTTAGTTCATGACGATTATGAAAATGAGAAAAATCAAGCCAGTCAGGAATCATCTAATTCTTTCAAAGAATCAATGGTTAGTAAAACCGATAACAGAACAAGCATTCTGGGGGTGGATACTCCAGGTGCAGTTATTACAGATAAATATCTTGGCACAGTTTATTCACGTATTAATTCAGCAGAAAGAACAAGCCGATCTATTTTTGAATATGCTTTGAAGCAAAGGATGATAAATATTAAATCAGCTAATTCAGATGAAGAGTATTACGATTCGGATGAAAAATGTTTATATCTTGATATTCCGGGAGATGTAAATGACATTGAAGGTAGTGGTACAGGCTTGTTTCATGAGTCAGGACATGCGATTGATCATGCATTAGGTGGAGGTCAATATTTATCAAATAACAAAGATTTTCGTAATTGCCTAATTAAAGATTGTAATACACTAATTAAAAAGTTTAAGTCCGATCCAATATGGGGACGAAAATTTATGAATCTAATAAAGACTTCGCCAGATGCTTTTTCGGTATCTGACATTTTAGAGGGTATTACAGATGGTCGAATAAGTGGCGGCTGCGGTCATGGAAAAGAGTACTGGAAAGAAGACGAGTTTGTAGTATGCAATGAAGCTTTTGCACATTTTTTTGAGGCATCAATGGGAGCAGCTCCAAATCGACTCAAATATATCAAGATTGTCTTTCCTGAAGCATATAACAAATATTTAGAAATGATTCGTCCATTCACAGCTAAAGTACATGAAGAATTAGAAAGAGAATTGTAGGAGGTTTTATTATGGATTTATTGGATTCTTTATTTGATGAAGAACCGACAAGATTAATGTTGGACGAAAATCAAGAGAAAATCTTGAGTCAATATATTAATTTGTTTGAACATGGCATTCCATTTGCGTATATTCCGAATAAAGTTCCGCTAGAGGAAATATTTAAAGAAATGAGTAACTGCGTAGCGAATAAATCGGATAATCTTCTTGAAAGATTAGGGATAGTAGTGCAACAAAATCGAGTGTATTAATGTCAAAACTGAGAAGTAGGAGTAATAGTAATGGACTTTTTTGAACAGTTTATGTTTGATGAATTGGTAGAATTATATTCTAGAGATAGTTTGGAATCATATGAGTATGATGATATATATGAACGCTTTACTCATTTGGAGCATTGCATAGAGGTAAAACCTTACCTCTATGCAATGCGCTTTCTCGGAAAAGGCACTAAAGCAGAACCAGATAGTGTTTTGCGTGAGCTTGAGAGTCTGGAGTTATCTTCCAATAACCAAGTTAGAGGATTATATTTGGATATTAAGTTGGTAATGAAAAAAGGAAATGCCAGTGATATTGAGGAATTAGATAAATGTGTTGAGGCTGGATATTCAGATAAATATTTGAAAGACGCATCTTATTTGTGCTCAGAAGATGCAAACCAAGAAGAAGATGATGATGAGTGTGAAGATGATACTGACAATTATTATACCGATGAAGATGAAAAGGTTCGCTTTAGAAGCATGATTTTTGAAGGTTGTGGTTACAGTGGCTATCGTTTTACATCTGGTGATATAGATTATCTTAATGCGAAAGTGTTTATAGAACCAATAAAAAAAGCGTGTACTTTATCTGTTCGTTCGCAAATATATGATGGTAATGAACCATTTTCAAAGGTTTTTAGCAATGAATATCAGCTAAAGCCTGGAGATACTTGGTTCCAAACAACTGGCTGGGGTAATAAGAATTTCTATGCATATGAAAATAAAACATATCAGTGGAGAGTTGAATTCGACGGCAAGGATGTGTATAGCCAGGATTTCTATTTTTATAATGGGAAAATAAAGAAATCTGGAGTTCCTGTTAAGGATGTCAAATTATTTGCTTCAAAAGCTTCAGGTGCATTGGAGGCAGATCGAGATAAATATTCTATGGCGTTTAAAAGGGAATCCCTAGAATATGTTTATTTCAAATTATTTATCGAAGAACCGGGACAAGACACAGTGGTTCAGATATTTTTGAAAGTTATATGCTTAGAGGATGATTCTGTTTTCTATGATAAATACATATTGCACCATTTGGAAGCTGATACCTATGCTTGTTGGAATGGGATAGGATTTAATCAGAAAGGTAAATGGAAAGCTGGGTTATATAAGTATTCGCTTCGTGTTGGAACGGGTTCGGTTTACGAAGGAACATTTACGGTTTATTAGTGGAATATAAATTACAGCAAGGTTGAGGGGATGAGAAGAAAATGCGTTGTCTATTTTGCAAGAAGGAAATAGGAAATGCCACTAGTTTTTGCCCTGAATGTGGTCAGAAACTTGAGCAATATATACAATCTCCAGAAATTGAAAATTATTGGAGCGAAGTGAATAAAGCTGATTCGCAGAGAAATGAGCAGTATAAAAGTTGGCTTGAGGAGACAACCAAAGCAAGATGTAGAAAAATCAATAAGTCTATTGCGATATTTGTATTTATTGTTGTTATTATCATGACTGTAGTATTTGGAATTATAAAGTATAATGATTATTTAAAAAAGATGGATGCAGAAGTGCAACCTAATAATTCTACATATACTCAAAACAAAGAGGTAACAGATTCTAGCAAACAAAATGATTTAACTGAATATATTCTCCCAAACAGTAATTCGGAATACATTTCATATTCTGATCTTGAGGGACTTTCACAGACAGAAGTCTCATTAGCACGTAATGAGATATATGCCCGCCATGGAAGAAAATTTGAAACGGATTCTATTAGAGAGTACTTTGAAATGAAAACATGGTATGAACCTTCTATTGATTCTGATAATTTTTCGGAATCGGTTTTTAATAATTATGAAAAGGATAATATAAAAACTATTATAAACTACGAGGAAGAAAAAGGATGGAGATAGTGGAATGGTAGGAGTATTAAAGGGTATTTGTAACAGGGGGATGCCCACGGAAATCAATATACATGGATGGAACAAACCTGGTTTATAAAGAAATATTTACAGTTTATTAGTTGGATATAAATTACAGTGAAGATGAGGATGAGAAGAAAATGCGTTGTCCATTTTGTAAGAAGGAAATTGAAAATACCACAAGTTTTTGCCCTGAATGTGGTCAAAAACTTGAACAAATTACACAATCTTCAAAAACTGAAAATTATTGGAGTGAAGTGAATAAAGCTGCTTCACAAAGAAATGAGCAGTATAAAGATTTAGTTGATAAGACAATTAAAGAAAGACGGAGAATAAACAATAAGTTTATTACGATAGTTGTATTTGTTGCTGCTATTACGATGACGGCAGTGTTAGGAGGGATGAAGTATAATGATTATTCTAATAAGTTGATTGCTGAGATGCAAGCTCAGTTAGTTGGTAAAACACTTACGGCACACTCTACACATATGGAGGGGCTAGGATGGATAATACATGAGTATAGCCAACTGACATTCAACGATGAAAGTAGCTTGGATTATGCTTTTATTAGCACGACAGGACCTAAAGAAGAGGATGAGTTACCGCAGTATGAGGGGACATATAATTATACGGTATCGCGAACAATTACGGGAAGTTATAAAATCAGCACAGATGGTAAAGTTTATGAATTGAAGGTAAATGATAACAATGAGGTTACAGGAATTTCTCGAAAATAGAGATATGATGCTAGAATGAAAGGAAGGTATGAAAAATGGAATTATTTGATAATACGATAATCTTGTATGACAAAGATGGTAATGAAGTTGAGTTTGAGTTTTTGCATGAATGTAAGTATCAAGGGAAAACGTATTATGTAGCTTGGTCAGAAGAAACTGATGATAAAGTAGTAGTTACAGAGAATAGTGAGGGGGATTATGAAATAGTTGATGATGACGATGTTTTGGATTATGTGAAAGAATCCTTTGTCGAAGATATGGGTAACTTTATGGAGGAGGTAGATGCATTATCTGATGAGCTTAGTGAATTGGATAAAAAATTTGATAAACTTTTTGATGAATCTGAAGAAAATACAAATAGTTCAGAATCTGTGGTAGATTCTTTTGACTATGAGCAGTATGTATTACACTCTCAGGACTACGCGTTTAAACAGGCATTGCAAGCATATGAAAATGCAGATTTTAATCGAGCCTTAGAACTTTTTAAGGAAGCTTCTTATCAAGGAAATATTTTTGCATATGCTCATCTTGGCATCATGTATCATCAAGGTGAGGGATGTGAGAAAAATGAGGAACTGGCATTAAGTGCATTTAGAGAGGGGGCAGCAGCCGGTTGTCCTTTGGCTGCATGTTGGATTGCAGAATTCTATCGTATGGGATATGCTGTTGAAAAGGATAAAGATTATGCAGAAAAATTGCTTCAAAAGAATATTGGAGCTTTGAAAGAAATGTGTAAAGCTGAAGACGTTACATCATTGTATTTCCTTGGTTTCAATTTAATTTATGGAATTGGTATGGATGAAAATGATGAAGAAGCTGTACAACTTCTTGAAGTTGGTTCATATAAAGGTGATTCAAGTTGCACAATTCTATTAGCTGAATGTTATTTAAATGGATGGGGTGTTGCAGAAAATAAGGAAAAAGCATTTCGAATGTTAAATGATGTGAAAAAACTCAATAAAAAAGGCAATTTTTTATTGGGCAGATGTTATTATCACGGAATTGGAACGGAACAAGATTTCGTTAAGGCTGTTGAATGCTTTAAGAAAGCAGCAAATTTAAATCATGGTACAGCAAAAGATTATTTAGGAGACTGCTACTATAACGGACAAGGGATAGATCAAAGTTACAGTGAAGCAGCAAAATGGTATAAAGATGCTGCTGACAATAATAAAAATGGAAGTTCCGCTCACAGTTTGGCATTTATGTATTTGAAGGGTGAAGGGCTCCCAGAGGACATACATAAAGCTATTGATTATTGGCACATTGCCGCTGACAAGGGAATTACGCAGGCACAACGCATTATATCGAGAGAATATATTTCTGGTGAATATCTTGAAAAAGATTATATTAAGGCAAAAAAATATATTGAAATGGCAGCAGAAAAAGGCGATGCAGAAGCACAATTCACATTGGGACGATATTACATCAGTGAGATGGGATTTGATAATGAACAGAAATGTTTTGAATGGTTCCAAAAAGCAGCTGAACAGGGATTGGTTGAGGCTGAATATGCTGTTGGTGGATGTTATGAAAATGAACTTGGTGTAAAACAAGATTATGCACAGGCAAATTACTGGTATCAAATTGCAGTTAAAGATGGGCATAAGCGAGCTGCTTATGATTTGGGAATAAATTATCTTAAGGGACAAGGAATTGAAAAAGATGTTGAAGCTGGTATTCAGCTTTTAGAAATTGCATCAAATGGGAACGTTCATGAAGCTTGTCGAGAACTTGCGACTAGATACCATTATGGCATTCCTAATTTTAGAGGACAAGCACTGTATAAAAATCCATCTGAAGCTCAACGATTGGCATCTATTGCAGTGCAGGATGAGTCTGATGGAAAAGCACAGTACATACTTGCAAAAATTATTGAAGAGGATTTTGGAAACTCGCAAGCGGCAATTGAATGGTATCGCAAAGCTGTTTTGAACGAAAACAAAGAAGCAATGTTAGGACTCAGTCGGATTTATATTAATACGCAATCAAATTGCCAAGAGGCAGTTCAAATGCTTTCTAAATTAATTAGTGAAAAAAATGGTGAAGCACAGTATCTCTATGCGCAGTGTCTTGAAAATGGATACGGTTGCACAAAAGATAAGAGAGAGGCAAAAAAATACTATCAACTGGCTCAAAGTAATGGTTATGAAGGGGCAAAGCGCAAGAAAAGATTTGGATTTTTTTAAGTAATGGCACTACCCATAATTTTTTGAAGAAGAAAAGATTATGGGTAGTGTACGTAGTAAGTAAAAGAAGTACTTGTTTTGTATAATTAAGATGGTATGATGATGAAAAAATATTATTCATCTCTTGCAATATTATTTAATTTCCGATTTTCAGACAGTAGATTAGATTTTGTATTCGATACATCAAGTAGAGCAGAAAAATTCTGCTGAATGATTCCTATCGTTCTTTGCTTGTTCTGCAATTCCTGTTTTTCCCGGACAGCGGCAGACTGTTCCGATTCAAGATTTTCAATTTGCTTCTGGATTTTATTAGAGCTTGGGATTTTGGTAACACCGAGATCCTGAAGCTCTTTTTTTAGTGAATCGTGGAGCTGGTATTCTGCCTGATGCTTGGAGCGGTATGCTTTTGGATTATTTGCAGATTTGCAATCTTCAATCACTTTACGGCAGAGCCGGTAAGAATCGCAGTGTTTCTGAATGACCTTCTGTGTGTTCAGATCACTGTTGATTTGTGCTATTCTTTGGTCGGCAACTTTCACAGAAGCTTCAATGTCAGATACATGTTGCCTGAAATCCTCATAATTTAGCAGGTTATTTTCGGAAAGATAGTTGAAGGTGCGGGCGGCTTCTTTCAGATTGTTTAGTTTTGCCCAACGTTCAAATCCTTCCCGATTACCGGTTGTAACATACGTGGAGATATTGATATACAGGCGAGCTTCTCTGGATAGATGCTTTGGAGCTTTCACTTTGCTACGATTTTTAGCCAAGCGAATGCGGACATTTTCTTCTGAATAATAGCTTCCGAGAGATTTCATATAAGTGAAATTCTTCTGCTCCGGTGCACGGAAGGACAGGTGTTTTCCTTGGCGAACTTCGTATCCGGCTAACTGCATTTTTTGTAGAAATTCCTCATAGTTGATGGAAGTC
>ENA-OYWQ01001100-OYWQ01001100.1-human-gut-metagenome-genome-assembly--contig:-NODE-1100-length-12122-cov-13.787022_pt1 | contig 12122 bp, 10 predicted proteins | sample MGYA00244810_ERZ653396 | MGnify/ENA primary metagenome ERZ653396 (study PRJEB26926, sample SAMN06165045) | human gut metagenome | biome: ENVO:00009003; feature: ENVO:2100002; material: ENVO:00002003... | reverse complement strand
CGTGGGCTCGGAGATGTGTATAAGAGACAGATTTATCGTTATTCTTGAATAAAAAACATTTGTTGGGTTAATTAGTACATCACAAATTAAAAGGGTAGAATGAAATTTAATAATAACGTGCTTATTATCAGCTTTTAATTATTCAAAACGGTATGAAATGGGTACTTCGAGATACTTACCTCCCTTTGCCATATACCTTTATAGATCATATACAATAGAATAAACTCTGTTCTACGGAAAACATAAACAGCTGTTTTTCAACAATATATACTTGTTGTAGTTCCGCGAAAACTCTGGTGATTTCGTTTGTTGGTATGCAAACCCAAGAAGTAACGATTAAACCTCATGTAAAGGTAATTTTGAAATCCGATTCTGAGCTGCTTGAAGAGGTTGTGGTTACCGGTTACGGTACATTTAAAAAAGCATCATTTACTGGAGCTGCTTCTACTGTAAACACTTCCACCTTGGAAGATGTACCTGTTCTTTCTGTTGCCGACAAACTTTCTGGTAATGTCGCTGGTGTTACTTTTGGCTCAAGTTCAAGTAATCCGGGTTCTGTAAGCAGTATCCGTGTACGTGGTATGGGTTCCATCAATGCCGGAAACAATCCGCTTTATGTTATTGACGGAACACCGGTCACAAGTGGAGACTTATCCGAGTTCACTTATAGTGATGCAGGAACTGATATTTTGTCTTCACTCAATACCAATGACATCGAGTCTATCACAGTTATCAAAGATGCGGCTGCTGCCTCTCTTTACGGCTCGCGTGCTGCTAACGGTGTTGTGGTCATTACGACGAAAAGCGGAAAACAAGGCAAAACAAATGTAAGTTTCCGTTCCGACTGGGGTTTCTCAAACATGGCAATAGATTATCGTCCTATGCTCGACGGTGACTCGCGCCGCGAACTCTTATGGACCGGTCTCAAGAATTACGGGTTATACACCGGAAACATGTCTGATGCAGATGCCGCAACTTTTGCAGACCAGAACATCGAGGACTTTGCTTCAAAACCCTCAACCGGATGGACGGATTGGAAAGACCTGCTTTTCCGTAACGGTTCTCATCAGAACTACCAGTTGAGCGTATCTGGCGGTAACGACCGTACCAAGTTCTACACCTCAGCTGCTTATACCAATCAGGAAGGTATCATTTATAAACAAGGTTTGGAACGTTTCACCGGTAATGCAAACCTCACTCATAAGTTTGGAGACTTTGAGGTTCAGGTTACAAGCCAATTCTCAAAAGTAAGACAAAACAAAACCAATGAAGGTACCTCCTATGATGGACCTGTGGCCAATTACGCATTCTTCCAAAGCCCCTCATCAACTCCTTATAATGAAGACGGCACATTAAACAATGGCTGCGGCTTATTTGGAGTCAATCCCTTGTATGAAAGAGAACACAGTTCTGATGTTTATACCTTGATGAAGGCATTCAATACAATCAAGTTGACCTACAATATTTGGGACAAGTTGAATTTAAGTGAAAAGATTGCTTATGATTACGCACAAGGTACCAATGATGTTCTTTGGGACAGACACTCAAACAACGGCGCTCCGGGTGGTGTCATGCAGCGTATTGTCAATCGTAATGACCAGCTGAATACACAAACCCAGCTCTCTTACATCAACTCTTTCGGTCTGCACAATATTGATGCCCTGCTTGGTTTTGAAACACAAGATACGGAATATGCTTTCAACTACATGGCAGGCCAAGACTATCCGGGTGATTTGTACGAATTGACAAATGCCGGTTCAACAAGTGCCGAGACCAACAGACAGAGCTATCGCATGACTTCGTTCCTCGGACGTGCCAATTATAACTACGCAGACAGATATTATCTCGGTCTCAGCTATCGTACCGACGGAAGTTCACGTCTGGCAAGAGAAAACCGTTGGGGAAGTTTCTGGTCGGTTTCTGGAGCATGGAGATTCATAGACGAAAGTTTCCTAAATCCCGTCAAGAGTGTATTGACAGATGGAAAGCTCCGTGTGTCATACGGTGTAAACGGAACGCAACCTTCAGACTATTACGCTTATATGAATCTTTATAAATATGGAATCATATACAATGGACAGTCAGGAATGTCAATCGTCGGAATTGCAAACTCAGACCTGAAATGGGAAAAGAACAAAACATGGAATATCGGTCTCGACCTTTCATTCATTGACCGTATCTCTGTAACATTCGACTACTATCAGCGTAAAACCAGCGACCTTATATACGACCTCCCCGTATCACAAGTTGGCGGATATTATGATGGCAATTATGGATATACCACTCCGCAAAACATCGGTTCACTGAAGAACTCCGGTTTTGAGTTGACCATTACATCAACCAATTTCAGAAACAAGGATTTCACGTGGACCACTTCTCTGAACATGGCACACAACAGCAACAAACTGACTAAATTGGATGGCCAGCAGAATGAAATCGTATCAGGACCGCTGATTCACCGTGTAGGCGAACCTTACTATTCATACTATGTTTATGAATACGCCGGAGTCGACGCTGAGACCGGTAAAGAAATGTTCTATCTGAATGACGGAACAGAGAACGCCCGCAAGACTACTACAAATATCTCTGAAGCCAACAAAACTATTGTAGGCAAGCATCAGGCTAGTATAGAAGGCGGTCTTACCAACAACCTCAAATGGAAGTTTATCGACTTGGGCTTCACTTTCACTTATTCATTGGGTGGTGATGCTTTTGACTACTCCACTTGGCAGCACTCCAATGGCGGTTCATATCTATACGGTGGTGCCGTACCGACATACTATGACATCTCAAAGATGTGGACGGGCCCGGGCGACACGAATGCCACATTGCCTAAATTTGAATATGGAAGCGCAGCTTCACTGTCTTCACGCTGGCTGATGCCTACTGATTATCTACGTCTGAAGAACCTCACATTAGGTGTAAGCATTCCGCAAAACTATATCAGCAAGCTTGGACTCAGCAAGGCCAGAATCTACTTCTCTGGTTCCAACCTGCTTACATGGAAGTCTAAAGACTTATTTGTAGATCCGGAAATGCGTGTAGACGGACTATGCACATTTGAGACTCCGGCTTTGAGAACATATACATTCGGAATAGAATTGAATTTCTAACTAATAAAGATACGAAAATGAAAATATTAAAGACATTATACACAGCAACGCTTTGCGCAGCTATGGCAGTCAGCACTTCATCATGCCTCAACAGTTGGCTGGATCAGTCACCCGCAGACGGAATAGATGCTGAAACCGCAATCAAGAACAGCGATGATTTGGCCAATGTGCGGACGGGACTTTATGCTGCCGTTAAAGGTAACAGTAGCCTGATTAATTATTATGGACGCCTCATGTTCGTATACGGTGACATGAGAGGGGAAGATATCCAATATGAATATAACGGTGGAAGTGGAAGAGCAAACTTCTACTATTATATGGAATATACAACTGCCGACAATTTCACCACCTCAACAGCCGTATGGCAGATGCCTTATGTAGTCATAGCACGCGCCAACCGTCTGATTCAGGCAGCAGAAAGTGGCAACCTGACCGACGCGGCAGAGGCAAAAGCCACTATTGACCAATATGATGCAGAAGCAAAAGTTCTGCGCGCCATGGCACTGTTTGACCTTACACGTATCTACGGTAAACCTTATACGGTAGATCAAGGCAACTCACTCGGTGTGCCCATCGCTACCTCCCCACTAGAATCGACAGAAAAGCCAAGCCGCAGCACGGTAGCCCAATGTTATGAGGCTATTGAAAAAGATTTGACAGATGCAATCAACTCAAATGCACTGCCCAAAACTAATGAAGTGGGTTATGTCAACCTTTGGGCTGCCAAAGCCTTGCAGGTACGTGTATATATGACAAAAGGCGAATGGAGCAAGGCTTTATCCGTAGCTGAAGACATCATATCAAACTCGTCTTACAAACTTTGGGAACCGTCAGAATATGTTGCTGCATGGAGCAAAAGTGATGCCAATCATTCAAAAGAAATCATGTTCGAGATTTCCATCAACAACAATACTGACTGGACAGACCGTGAAGGTATTGCCTACTTATATGCAGACAAGGCTGGCGCTTCTCCCGGATATGGAGATGTAATTGTCACAAAAGACTTCTCTGACATGCTTACATCCGACCCGGCAGACATCCGTAACGACATATTATTGGCAGCGGCAGCAGGAGGATTTGACAAACGCAAAGTTTACATCAACAAAATGCCTGCTGTAAACGGAGATGTACGTTACTCCAATGTCCCATTGCTGCGTTTGTCAGAGGTTTACTTGTCAGCAGCAGAAGCAGCTTTCCAAGCCGGAGACAAGAACAAGGCTGCCAACTTGCTGAACGATATCATCTCCAACCGCACAACGGATGAAAGCAAACAAGTAACCAGCGGAAACATCACATTAGACCGCATATACATCGAACGCCGCAAGGAACTTGTAGGTGAAGGACAGCGCTACTTCGATGTTATGCGCCGAGGTGAAACCGTTACACGCTACACGGACGTTAATGACAGAGGATGGCACGACGTACTGAGCGAAGAAGCGCGTACATTCAACCGCGACTCCAAGAAAGCGCTCCCGTTGATTCCCGTCGGTGAAATCAATGCCAATCCGAACATAGAACAAAATCCAGGCTATTAATCAATAGTAGCCTAAAGAAACTTGGGAATTCTCCCAATGTGTTTTTATAAATAAAGTGTTTAGAGGAGGTGTGCCAGTGATGGTATGCCTCCTTCTTTCAATATATCCACCAATATCGGTTTCACTCCGCTGACAAAACACTCAACGGCAATAACCATCAGAATAAGCCCCATCAGACGCATCATCACATTGTTTCCCGTCTCACCCAAGATTTTGACCAGTCGTGTGGAAGCACGCAATATGAAAAAGGTAATCAGATAAATAAAGGCAATCATTCCTATAAGAACTCCTTTCATCTGAATGGTATGGGCATCCTGCATCAGCACAATGGCATTGGCTATGGCACCTGGACCACAAAGCATCGGAATTCCAAGAGGAGTAATGGAAATATCATCGGCATAAGTCTTGATTTCCTCGTCTTTCAGCTTCATTGGGGTATAACGGGCTTGCAGCATATCGAAGCCAATCTTAAAGATAATAACTCCACCGGCAATACGGAAACCATTGGTAGAGATACCGAAGAACTTAAAGAGGAACTGTCCCGCAAACGTAAAAACCATAATCGTAATAAAGGCAACCAGAGTGGCGCGCGATACTACCGACTGCCGTTCACGGTCCGTCATTCCATGCGTCATGGTCAAAAACACCGGCATGGTGCCAAGAGGGTTTGTCAACGTAAAGAAGGAGGTAAAACAAAGTAAAGCGAAAGGTAAGATTGTGTCCATAGCTGTATAATATACGTTTCTGTAGACAAAAGTACAACTAAAAATTTCAATGTCACAGAATCTGCATCAATTCTTTCAGATTACTGATATGATAAGTCGGTTGGAAAGGCAGTTCTTCCTTCCCCGTTACATTATAAAACACTTGGTGCATACCCACTCCTTTGGCTCCTGCCACATCATTCTCCCAACTATCGCCTATCATCAAAGAATCACACACCTCGGATTGTGTGGCAGAAAGGGCAAAATGAAAAATTTCGGGCCAGGGCTTCAAGATACCGATGTCATCAGAGAGAACAATCTTCTTAAAAAAGTGGTCAATGCCTGCCGAACGTATCTTATGACATTGCAGCTCCTGGAAGCCGTTGGAAAGGATATAGAGGTTATATTTCCCCGCCAAATATTCCAGTACCTCATACGCATGCGGCATCAGCCGACTTTTTGTGGGAATGACCGAAAAGAAATCATCAGAAAAAGCCTCGGCCAAAGCAGCATCCCCCGCCCCTACTGCCTCCAAAGGATATAGAAAACGCTGGCGGTTCAACTCTTCCTTACTGACCTGCCCTCTGCCGTATTCTTCCCACAGCTCTACATTACGATGCTGATAAAGCGTATAGAAATGCTGGAAAGAACGAAAGAAACGGCCATAATCATACTTGTGATACATCTCTTCGAATGTATCGCGTGCATTAAGAGAAAATGCCCAAAGCGTATCGTCCAGGTCAAAAAACAGGTTCTTATATTGGGATGCCATAATTTAAAGGAAAGAGATATATAAAAATAGACGCAGATTATCAATTCCAATAACCTGCGTCCGTTCTGTATCAGTCTATAACAGTGTTATTTTACCTGGATTACCAAATACTTGGACACACTCCAAAAGTCTTTCGGATTTGTAATCTTCAAAGTCAGCTGTCCTTTATCATCTTTCTCCAACGCATAAGAGCCCGCGGGATGAGTAGTCAAGATATCAGCATCTTTAGAGTATAGTTTAATCTCTTTTGTCGTACGGATATCCACTTGTGTAAAGTAGTCCTTGTTGATATCAGAATCTTTCAGCACCTGGCCTTTTTTGAAAAGTCCGGTATTTGTCAATATCTTCTGGTCCTTCAACTCTTTCTTCGTACCAAATACAAACCAAGCCGTATTGAGTGCCTTATCTTGTTCGGCAACGGTTTGAGCCTTCGCCTCATTTTCGGCAGTCAATTCTTCTTTCTCAGTAGACAAACCGGTTACGGCAGCATCCAGTTCCTGGATACGGATATTCTTGGAAGCCAGCTCAGCCTGCAATTCCTCAATACGCTGGGTCTTTGCCACCAACTCCTGAGTCAGGGACTCCACAGCCCTCTTCAACTGGGCAGAGTTATTCTTACTGTTCTTCAGCATGGACTGTAATTTGGCAATCTGTTCCTTGTTCTCTTCCATCTGCTTACGGATAAACTCAATATCCGACGCAATCTGCTGCTTGGCATTCAAAGAGCCTTCTGCCACAGCACCACGCTGCAAATCCACACGGCTCTCTGCTGCATTAATCTGGCGGAATCCCTCTGAAATATCATTGAAAGTGCCCATCATCTCGTCCAATTCAGCATTACGCTGAGTCAGTTCCATCAATAAAGAATCATTTTCAGCTTTCAGCTGGTTCTTACTGCCACCAGAGAAGCTGTCACACGAAGCCATTACAGCCGCGCATACAATTAAAACTGCTAACTTTTTCATACGCTTTCGTTTTACGTTTGGTTAATGAAGTTATTTAATCGTCTATTCCTGTTACTACAATCACAATTTCACCGCGCGGTTCGTTCGCCGTGAAATGTTCAATCAATTCTGTAAGCGTTCCACGCACCGTTTCTTCGTGCATCTTTGAGATTTCCCGCGAAACAGAAGCCTGACGTTCGGCACCGAAATGTTCGGCAAACTGCGTCAAAGCTTTTACCAATCTGTGGGGAGACTCATAGAACACCATGGTACGACACTCCTCGGCCAATGCCTTCAGGCGGGTCATCCTTCCTTTCTTCTGTGGAAGGAAACCTTCAAAACAGAACTTCTCATTCGGCAGTCCGGAAGCCACCAATGCCGGTACAAAAGCTGTCGCTCCCGGCAAGCATTGCACTTCGATGCCGTTACGCACACACTCTCTGACTACCAGAAAGCCCGGGTCGGATATACCTGGCGTACCTGCATCCGAAATCAAAGCTACAGTTTCTCCCCCCTTTATTCTATTAACAACACTTTCAACCGTTTTATGTTCATTAAATTTATGGTGAGATTGCATCGCATTCTTTATTTCGAAGTGTTTCAGCAATATGCCGGAGGTACGTGTATCCTCAGCAAGTATCAAATCCACTTCTTTCAGAATCCGGATAGCACGGAATGTCATATCTTCCAAATTTCCTACCGGGGTAGGCACTACATAAAGTTTTCCCATACTTATCGGTCGTTTAGCTGAAATATTTTTTGAGGAGTTCCATAAAATCGACGGCGGCTTCATTTTCTTCATCCGGGTGCACTTCCGAAGCAAAAATATCCATAGCCTTGTCCAAAGAAGGAGCCTCACCCAAACGTCGTACCACTTCATTCATCCGTGCAGCATCGCCTGCGAACAGTTCGCGGACAAAACGGAATGAATCGTTCAGACTGATGGCATGTTTCAAATCCTTGGCAGGCTTGATGCGTTCTGCCAAAATAGGAACTGTTTCCGGTTCCTCACATACCATCTTCACTGTATCAGGAATAACCGATTCGACCGGAGAAACCGGTTCGGTCAAAGGAGTAGTAACAGCAGGGAGTTCCTCCAGGGGCGGCACAACAGCCGTTGGCGCCTCCTCAAGCAGTTCTTGCAACGCCTCCAAGCGTGCCTTCATCTGCTGGATATTCCGTTTTGCCACAATCTTCAATGTCGGATTGGCATCACTTGAAATGGCCTGCATTAAACATTTCAATTCCTGAATATCTAATTCTATGTCGTTTAATAAGGTTTGCATATCCTTTACACAGTCCGTGTTAACGCTACAAATGTAGAAATAAATAATGAAAAAATATCGGAAAGCAAACAAAAGTGTTACTTTTGCGCTTAAATATAACACTCAAAAACATGGTATTATTTTCAGAAGATCATATACAGGAAACCAAACGCAGGGGAAGAATTGAGGTCATTTGCGGTTCCATGTTCTCCGGCAAAACCGAAGAGCTGATAAGGAGACTGAAACGGGCAAAATTTGCCAAACAACGCGTAGAGATATTCAAGCCTGCCATAGACACCCGTTATTCCGAAGCCGATGTCGTATCGCATGACAGTCATTCCATAGCCTCCACTCCCATCGACTCGTCCGCCAGCATTCTGCTCTTCACTTCAGAGATAGATGTAGTGGGCATTGACGAAGCCCAGTTCTTTGACAGTGGCCTGATTGATGTATGCAACCAGCTTGCCAACAATGGTATACGCGTCATTGTAGCCGGACTGGATATGGACTTCCGCGGTATTCCATTCGGCCCTATGCCGGGACTGTGTGCCATTGCAGACGAAGTTTCCAAAGTACATGCCATCTGTGTGAAATGCGGCCAACTCGCCTCTTTCTCCCACCGCACCGTCAAGAACGACAAGCAAGTGCTGCTGGGAGAAACCGAAGAGTATGAACCGCTATGCCGGGAGTGCTATCAGCAAGCCATCCAAGCCGACCAAAAGGAATGCGGTCATTAAAGAATACAAAAAAACAGAGCATTATGGAACGCAAAAAGATTACATTCGACAGTTTTATCCGCGGTGTCATACTCGGTGTCATCATTATCGGCATCCTTATGCTCTTCAAGCGTCTGAGCGGCGTATTGCTGCCATTCTTCATCGCATGGCTCATTGCCTATCTGATATACCCCCTGGTCACCTTCTTCCAGTACAGATTAAGGCTCAAGAACCGGGTCATATCCATCTTCTGCGCCTTGTTCAGTATTCTGATTGCAGGAGGAGCCGCGTTCTATCTGCTCGTGCCTCCCATGATGGACGAATTCGTCAGGGTAAAAGATTTGGTAATAGACTACTTTTCCAACGGAACCCACGACGGCAATGTACCCAAAACACTCTCTGAATTCCTTCGTGAGAACATAGACACCCAGTTCGTCACCCAATTGTTCAAGGAAGAGAATATGCTGAACGCCATCAAGGAAACCGTTCCCCGGCTCTGGTCCTTGTTGTCAGAATCCGTCAATCTGCTGTTCAGTTTTTTCACTTTCTTCCTCATTCTTCTCTATATAGTTTTCATATTGCTGGATTACGAAAGCATTGCCGAAGGATGGACCCACCTGGTACCGCAAAAATACCGGCCTTTCGTAGTCAGTGTGATGAACGATGTAAAAGACGGCATGAACAGATACTTCCGCGGACAAGCATTCGTGGCATTGTGTGTAGGTATTCTGTTCAGTATAGGTTTTCTGATTATTGATTTCCCACTGGCCATTGGGCTCGGCTTGTTCATCGGCGCTTTAAACCTAGTGCCTTATTTGCAGATTATCGGCTTTATACCTACCATCGTGCTGGCCATACTGAAAGCAGCGGATACGGGAGGGAACTTCTGGATTATCATTGCATCAGCCCTTGCTGTATTCATAATAGTACAAGTCATTCAAGACGGATTCATCGTACCGCGTGTCATGGGGAAGATTACGGGCCTGAACCCTGCCATCATCCTACTGTCTTTATCAATTTGGGGCTCATTGATGGGTATGCTGGGTATGATTATAGCACTTCCGCTTACCACCCTTATGCTCTCCTACTATCAACGTTTCATCATAAACAGAGAAAAAATTCATAAGTTTGAACAGACTGATAATCAACAAGAAGAGTAAAAGCAGAAGTCGTTCCCAAAACTTTTTCCCTTAATCCATTTGTTTTTTAAACAAAAGTACCTATCTTTGCACCCGCTTAACAGCAATAAGGTCTGAATCGCTAGCTCAGCAGGTAGAGCACAACACTTTTAATGTTGGGGTCTTGGGTTCGAGCCCCAAGCGGTTCACCAAAGAAAAGCAATTATCTAAAATAGATAATTGCTTTTCTTTTAAAGGCACCTACGACGTAATGAGTTAGTTGGAAACTTTATAAGCATACCGATGCTTCAGAACAAAAAGCAGAATCACAATGATTGTCAAAGCCTCCGAGAGTGGCATTGCCAACCAGATTCCCGACACATCCAAGAACTTCGGCAACAGAATAAAACTCGGAATAAGGAAAACAAAGCCACGCAACAAAGCAAAAATCGTAGCCGGCTTTATTCTTTCAACACTCTGAAAATAACCTACCACAGCAATATTCACAATGAAAAAGACAAAGCCGCTTGCAAAATAGGGGAAACCGTGTATCGCTATCTTCGCCGCTTCACTGTCAAGACTGATGAAAAGACCGACCAGCAGATAAGGATAAACAGTGAATGCCACCGTTGCAACCACACCGCAGACCACAGCCGTCAGCAACGCAATACGTTCCGCCGCCATCACTCTTTCCTTGTAGCCCAATCCGAAATTATAGCTGATAATAGGTTGGGCAGATTGTGCAATAGCGTTACCTACCATGAAAACAAAAGGAATATAATACGCTATACCGAATGCCCCTACACCATCGTCCCCCAGATAGGACATAAATACCTGGTTCCCGACGAACATAAGCACAGCAAGCGTTGCCTCTCCCAATAAGGCAGAAGAACCGATACGGCACTGGTAACCAATATTCCGCACGGAAAGCCGCAGGCTCTTGACACTCCATTTGAGTGGTTGTAAGCGCAAATGCCGAGCATAAAACAGCAGATAGACCATCGCCACCAGTCCGCCGGCCATGATGCTGATGGAAGTGGCAAATGCCGCTCCCATGACTCCCCAGCCAAAAGGAAAGATAAACAGCCAGTCGAGCACCACATTGATTACAGCCGTAATCAGGCTGCACAACATAGCCAGCTTTGGAGCACCGTCCAGACGAATGACGAACAGCGACACCGTTATCCATATCTGAAAGACCCATGACGGAACAAACCACAGCAGATAATCCGCCACCATAGGCAACAGATGTTCGGAAGAGCCGAGCATCCGTGCCGTCTCTTCCGGAAAGACCATCATTAGAGCAGAGGGTATCAATGCCACTATCGTTACAAACAGCATCGCCTGCGTCACATTCAGCCGGGCAGACTTATTTTTGCCTCTCATTATCTACCACCATATCACTCTTTTGAAGGTAAACACACAGCCAATGAAAGACAGTCTATCAGTCTTTCATTGCTCTAACATAGGCTGTCAATACACTGAATAAATGATAGTTAGACATGCGCACTATTGTGGTACGACTTCTCCACAAGCATGAAGAAGCCGTACCACAATAGTGAAGAAGTTGCATCACAACCGTGCACAATAGTCATTAATAAGCTTTTAGTAGGAGAAAGAGCTGTTCTTTGCGGAAAGAAGACCAGCCATTTGCACAAGAAAAAACAGTATGCAAGCAAAGATTGCCTACATACTTGCATAGCGTCTGCTTACATACCGTAAAATGCGGTATAACAAACAATTAGAAAGCACCATGCAAGCATGTAAGCAAAATGTGTGGTAAACCTATTGTATATCTTTTCATTTTGCGACGACTCCATAGTAAACCATGTTATCAATACGCTTCTGATAAATCTGGTTATTCTGCAGCAGATACCCCAAGGCCAAACACAAATCCACATCCCTGAACTTCGTCAGTTTCTGTAATTCAAAGATTGTACACTTCTTAAGATTGC
>ENA-OYWQ01001071-OYWQ01001071.1-human-gut-metagenome-genome-assembly--contig:-NODE-1071-length-12338-cov-6.264838_pt1 | contig 12338 bp, 7 predicted proteins | sample MGYA00244810_ERZ653396 | MGnify/ENA primary metagenome ERZ653396 (study PRJEB26926, sample SAMN06165045) | human gut metagenome | biome: ENVO:00009003; feature: ENVO:2100002; material: ENVO:00002003... | reverse complement strand
TGTGTATAAGAGACAGCACTGGAACAATGCAGGGAAATGGCGTTGAAATACAATAAAGAAATGGCAGCAGCCGCCAGACAAACGGAAAGTGCACGCTACACCGCAAAGAGCTATAAGGGCAACTTCTTCCCCAACTTCAGCCTCAGCGGTACGGGTATCTACAGTACATCAAATGGCAGCCTCGGCATAGCCGGCGGCAACCTGCCTACTTTCCTGCCCGATGCCACAGGGCAATTCCTTCCCAACAAGGGGTTCGCCTACTTCCCCGGAATAGACCTGAACTACAAGATAGGCATGGTATATATGGGCGGCATACAAGTGGAACAGCCGCTCTACATGGGCGGTAAAATCCGTGCGGCATACAAAATGTCCCTGCTGGGTAAGGAAATGGCACAGTTGAGCGAGACGCTTACAGCCTCGGAAGTCATTGTAAAGACAGAGCAGGCATACGCACAAGTCATCAAAGCCAAAGAGATGAAGAAAGTGGCCGACAAATACAATGCCGTGCTCACGGAACTGATGAAGAACGTGGAAAGCGCCCATAAACACGGCCTCAAGCCCCAGAACGACGTGCTGAAAGTACAGGTAAAGCTGAACGAAAGCGAACTCAACATCCGCAAGGCCGACAATGCGCTGCGCCTGGCCACCATGAACCTCTGCCACTACATCGGCAAACCACTGACGGCAGATATACGCACCGCCGATACTTTTCCCGAAGTGGCACAGGACATCCGGCTGCAAACAGCCGACATCTCCGCCCGCCCCGAATATGCCATACTGAACCAGCAAGTGGCCATCGCCAAACAGCAGGTGAAACTGAACCGCAGCGAACTCCTGCCCAAAATCGGCGTGAAAGGTTCGTACGACTACATCCACGGCTTGGAAATCAGCGACCAGGACCTGTTCGACGGCGGCAGCTTCTCTGTGCTTCTGAACGTAAGCGTACCGCTCTTCCACTTCGGTGCAAACAGCAATAAAGTACGTGCAGCCAAAGCCAAACTGGAGCAGGCGCGCCTCGAACAGGAGAACATGAACGAACAAATGCTACTTGAGCTGGCACAATCCGTCAACAACCTCGACGAAGCCCGGCTGGAAAGCACCATTGCCGAACGCTCCCTGCAACAGGCGGAAGAGAACATGAGAGTGAGCCGCAGCCAATACGACGTGGGACTGGAAACCCTGTCCGACCACCTGGAAGCGCAAGCTCTGTGGCAGCAGGCGTACGAAACCAAAGTCGATGCACGTTTCCGGCTGTACCTGAACTACATCACTTATTTAAAGGCAACGGGAACGCTGCTGAAATGAAAACGTACATATATCAGATTACGGACAATTAGAAAATATATAAGGAGGCCGGCAAAGAATAAAATAACGGATACTCTTGCACCCTACCAACAAAATGTAAAATTATTTATTCGCCTCCCAAGCGACACTCCTTATACCCGACAGGGAAAATGTTTTATCAGAAGCATTTTCCCTGTTTTGCTGCTGACAAGCCCCGTTATACCGTCCCCCAGATATCCTTTCCACGAAAAAGCGCATTTTTTTAAAATCTTTTGGTAAAAATAAAACCATCTATAGAAAAATAATATATATTTGTTGCTATAAGCGTCGTATTCAGAGATAATACGGACAAGCAAAGCAAACAAACAAATATATACAGCCGCTCCACACAGCAATGTTTATCGGAAAAATGTAACAATCTTTTCGACAGCGGCCAAACCATTCGTCTTATGAATGTTCTTAATAAAAGTGCGAAAAGCATTATTATTGGCTGGGTGATACCTTTTATAATCATTCCATATTGCCATGCCCAGCAAGAAAGAAGAACGTATGTTCCCGCCCAACCGATGGAACTTCATTTTCGTTTCGACCGGACGTTGCCCGACAGCGGATACATGGACAATATACATGTCTTCAATGCTCTGGACAGCCTGTTTTCCAGCCATGATACCGTTCCACAAAAGATAAGTTCCATACATATCCTCGCTTTTGCTTCTCCCGATGGCAATACCGCCTACAACGAGCAATTGGCAGAACGCAGAGCGATAAACATCAAGAACTATCTGATACGTAAATTTCCGCATATCGATACCTGCCGCATACACACTTGTCCGCAAGGAGAAAACTGGCAAGGACTGCGGCGTCTTGTCGACGAAAAACGCCATCTCCCCCACCGTGGGCAGATACTGTACATCATCGACAACAGCAATACCGGCATCCAACGTAAAAAAGCCCTAAAGCTACTGGAGAGTGCTTCCATCCACCCGCATATCCGTGCCCGGATATTACGTAGCCTGCGTTCGGCCATTCTGCAGATAGCTTGGGAAAAAACAGTACGTCTGCCGGCATACCCCGGATACCTTTGCCTTCAAGATACCGTCCCGAATCTCTTTCGGAATGTGGAGTATCCGCTACCGGCCAGCATGGAAATTCCCGACAGGTTTCTGCCTGCTTCCGGTTCCGGACATCCCGCCACACACCCGTTGTTCGCCCTAAAGACCAACCTGCTATTTGACGTTGCGCTGATTCCCAACTTCGAGATTGAAATACCTATAGGCAGACATTGGTCGGTAAACGGAGAATACATGTTTCCCTGGTGGCTGCTTGACGGTGATAAATACTGCCTTGAAATCATGGCGGGCGGACTCGAAGTACGCTATTGGCCGCAGCTATACAGACAACGGAAGCGACAAGACATACTGACAGGGCATTTCGTCGGTCTGTATGCCGGAGGCGGCAAATACGACCTGCAATGGAAAACCAATGGCTATCAGGGCGAATTTTTCATAGCAGCAGGATTCAGCTACGGTTATGCCCACAAACTTTCGCGTCACCTGCATTTGGAATTCAATATAGGTATAGGGTTGCTGCGCACAGACTACCGTCATTACCATGCCCGCAACAATTACCAGACCCTGCAATGGCAAGAGAACGGCCGTTATACATGGTTTGGCCCTACCAAAGCCAAAGTCTCGCTCATATGGCTGCTTGCCCGCAAGCAGAAAACACAGGAAGGAGGCATAAAATGAAACACAAATACCCCGCTAGCTTTCCATTACTGTGCATCGTATTCCTGCACATCACATTCCTTGCCTGCGAACGCCGCGAACTGACCTACTATGAAGTAGCCGAAATCAGCCTCAGTGCCGACTGGAGTTTATCCGGACTGGACAGTAAAGAAGCGGATTTCGGTGCTACCGCCCTGTTTTATCCGCAAACAGGCGGCGAACCGAAAGTATTCCTTTTGGGCGACCGTTCGGGAGACAAGATACGTTTGCCGGAAGGCATATACCATGTCCTTCTCTTTAATCGTTCCTTCAACGACTTCAGCAACATTACATTCCGTGGAAAAGAGAGTTATGAAACACTGGAAGCCTGTGCCGGCAAAATAATCACACGTCCGGATGAAGGAATGCGTACCCTTGTATCCTCTCCCGAAGAACTTGCCGTAGCTACAATGGAAGGATTCGAGGTTACGGAAAAGATGCTGGGCAACTACGGCAGCACTCCATACAAGCAGACCACCGTACATCCGGAGATTACCGCAACCGGCGATGACCCTTGTCATATTCACCTCACACCGCAGAAGATGACCCGTAAGATTATAGCCACATTCCACATAAAGGGGCTGAACAATGTCCGCTCACTCACCTGCCGTTTGGACGGTGTGTCTGAATCCGTATTTCTCGCCACCGGCAAGCCGTCGGCCAATACCGTGATACAGGAATTTGTGCCTTCCACTTACCAATTCACTCCCGAATCACCAGCCGACGGAACGATTAGCGGCACGTTCGAAATATTCGGCCTCCATACCGGAAGCGAACACAGGATATACATCGACGCATTACTTACAGACGGCAAAACCCACTTTACAGAAAGCTACGACAAGGTGGAAGTGACAGAAACGGACGATGGACAAGGAACAACCACACTCCGGATAGAAGTGAACACGGGAAAGATACCGGATGTGGAACCTGAAACCGGTTCAGGTTCGAGCTTTGACGTAGACGTAAACGGATGGGAAAACGATATCAATACCGACATACCTATTATATAAGCCATCATACCATCAATATATACATATATAATCTAAGTAAACAAACAACTATCAATTGAAAAGAAAGATGAAAAGAACCAGCGCAATCACGCAATTGCTGACAGTATTGCTATTAGCAGGCTGCTCGCAGAATGAAGTAACAGATGTAAACCCGGACTCCCATCCGGCAGTAGGATTCGGTGTATACACCGGACTGGCAACCCGTGGCGTGGACATGACCACGGAAAGTATGAAAGACTCTCCCTCGGATGCAGAGAAATACGGTGGCTTCGGCATTATGGGATATTTTACGGGGCAGGAGACGTTCGATAATGTAAAAAACACAGTCACTGCAGGATATATGTACAATCAGGCGGTGGAGTATGACTCGAAAACCAGCGCATGGACATATAGCCCCGTAAAGTACTGGCCCAACCGCGACGGCGACAAGATTTCCTTCTTCGCTTACGCGCCTTACGAAAGCAACGGGCAAAGCGGCACCAAAACGGGAATAACCATTTCCGCTGCTACCGAAGCAGGAATTCCTTACATTAATTTCAGCCTCAAAAAAGAGAACGAACTTACTAAAATGGTAGACCTTGTAGTAGCTGATGCACTCGACCAGCAATACACTCAAGCCAATGGCGGAAAAGTAAGTTTCAACTTCAAACACACGCTTTCCCGCATCTCGTTCAAGGCAAAGCTGGGAAGCGGTGACTTTACCGGAATGGACGGCAATAACAGCTTCGTATACATCACGCATATGTGGATTGTGGGCAAAGACCACGGCACGACAGCAGAAAGCGGTAACCTTTCACTGACCAACCTTTCAGCGGCATCCAACCCCGGTTCCAAGTTCTATACAAGCGCCAAATGGTCACAGCTGCACTGGAACTATGAAAACGCTGCCATTCCTGATAAGGACTTCAGCCTCGATAATATCCTGGCGCTGGAGAAAGAAGGAATCATTGAAACCAATGCCACCACCGGGCACGAAGGTAGCGTCAAGGGAATAAAACTGACTGCCGAATCGCAAAAGACGCCCGTCAGCCTGTTTCCGGAAAAACAATACTTATACCTGATTCCAGTCGGAGACAATGACGCTGATGTAACCAAAAACTCCGGTTGTGCCGAAGGAGATATCAAGATAGGGTTCCATTATGACATCGTTACAAAGGACAATACCAGTTCCGGTTCCAGCAAGTACATTGCCAGCCATGCCGAATCCGTAATCTCATTGCCCAAAGGCCATATGAAGCGAAACGAATCCTATCTCTACACGCTGCAAATCAACCTGCACGAAATCAAGATAGAAGAAGCCAAAGTAGAAAACTGGTCTGACATAACGAATGACGTAACAATAGAATAAACCTCACCACACAGGCCGGGCGGAGTTGGATGTCTCTTCCCGGCCACCAAGAACATTGACCAATGAACAAGACCCAAAGTATATCTGGTACAAGACACCTGCCGGTCTTTATCGCATGCCTGTTGCTTACTGCCTGCAATGCCGGCAACGGAACGTCCGAAGTCCTGCAAACGGAAGAACTCCCCATAGGATTCTCCACTGCGCCGGCAGAGACGCGGCAAACCCGAAACGACGGACTGACCGCAGACAATCTCTCCGCCATAGGCGTATATGCTTACTATACGGGCAGCAGAAACATGCAGAAAACGGACACCCCGAACTTCATGTGCAATCAGAAGGTAACACGCACCGAAGGCAGCTCCACCTGGACGTACTCTCCCTTGAAATACTGGCCCAACAACCCGGCGGACAAATTGAGCTTCTTCGCTTACGGACCATACAACACGGGCAGTTTCAACGTATCCGGCAATGCACAAAGCGGACCGCCCGTCATCGAATATACCCCGCCCCGGTCCGAAAGCGCACAGACCGACCTTCTTGCCGCCGTCCCGCTGATGAACCAGACTTCCGCTTCGGACAACAGCCTGGTGAAGTTTCGCTTCCACCATACCCTGACCCGGATTGCCATCTACGTAAAAAGCGACGACAACACGACCGGAAAGCAAATCACGGCATTCTCCATCCGCGGAATGAAAAACGGTATCCTCACCTGCCATATCCCGGAAAACAGTAAAGACAAAGGATTCGGCTGGAGTTATCCCGCCCCCGCCGAAACGGAAACATTCACCGCCACCGCTACCCGTTTCGATATTCCGGATAACACCGCAGCCCCCAAGGAACTGCTCGCAACCTTCTATCTGCTGCCTTACGGAACAGAGAGTGTCTTCAACCTCACCTATACCTACCAAGCCTATAATTCCGATAATACGGACATCACCCAGACTATCGTCCTGAGCAACCAGACACTGCCATCGACTGAAATGTGGACGGAAGGAGCTTCCATAAGTTATACCCTCGGCATCTCCCGGAAGAAAGTCACCGTAACAGCAGGCAGCCTTCCGACATGGAACACAGGAAGTACTGAAACGGTAAGTGAAACGGTTGTGATAAACTAAAAACGAAACGACATGAAACACTTATCTGCCAATATACTGCTTTGCAGCCTTCTCATCTGCAACGGATGTGACAACAACCACGAACCATACAACAATGGCTACGACAAACGGATGCCTCTTACCGTCCGCGCCACGGCAGCCGGGTTTGCTCCTTTACCGGTATCTCCGGAAACAGCCACACGCATCCCACAGGAAGACGGACTCGTCACCCGGTTTACCGCCGACGATGCCATCGGATTGTTTGCCATCAAAGATAAAGCGATTGCAGACGGTGCAAATAACATCCGGTTGACATACACCCCCGAAACGGACGAATGGAAAACTGCCAACGGAGACCTTTACTGGTACGAAGGAACAAGCTACATAGCCTATTATCCATACAAAAAAGACATCACTATCGACCCCACTCAAACAGAAGAAATGATTATCGGGGCGCTGGCCGCCGCCATGCCACCCGCTGCCGACCAGTCCGATGCCGGGAAATATGCCGCATCCGACCTGATGATTGCCACCGGCAGCCCGGACACCGGCAACGAAAGTACCGGCCGTAAGACACTCAATCTGTCTTTCGCCCATCAGTTCACCCTGCTGATACTGGAACCGCAGATACACGTCACCTGTATAGAACCTGCCGATGCCGGCTTCACCTACCGCAACCAGTCCACCACCTGGGCTCCGGACACAAAAGCGCGGCAGGTAACCATGAACGGCGTAAAAGCCTGCAAAATGGATAACGGAACTTTCCGTGCCATCATCGCCCCCCAAGAAAAAGGACAGATACAATGCAGCTATTCCACAGACAATGTAATACTCAATGAGGAGAAAACAGTCACTGCCGCCGGCAGTACAACAGCTTTTAATGCAGGCGAATGCCACACACTCAAAATAAACAGCCTGATTCCTGGTCCGGGCAGCCTTATCCGCCCGCTTGCCCCCGGCGATTTCGTTTTTCAAGGAACGGATGGCATCGAAGTATATCCCGGAGACGGCCTGCTGACAGACGGAAAAATTCCGGAGTACCAACAAGCCATCGGAATGGTGATTACCTGTACAGCCGACAAACTGACAGACCCTAAATGCAATGAAAACAACTGGAACCATGCCTACGTAATGGCACTCGACAGCATTGGAACAGGCAGGTGGGGAGATGACAACGTTGATGAAGCCATAGATAACTTCAACACAGAAGTCCGGGTAGACCTGAACATGAACGGTTATTCCGAAACGGAAACAATGCTGGAGCATCATGCCGACAAAGAGAACTTCACAACTGTCTACACAGCTCTCTCCATCCTCGTAAAATATCGCCAAAAGGACAATATCCCCAACAACTCACGCAGCCCATGGTTCATTCCAAGCATCGGACAATGGTGTGACATGCTGAAAAATATATGTGGAAAAGACCCGATGACATTTAGCCGTACAAGTATCGCTTTCGAAGAGTTCTACAAATACGGAACCGAAACGCTGGACAAGCTGAACGCACAATTGGGCAAAGCAGGCAGGTCGGCAAGAAAGTTGTCGGCTGATAAAAGACGTATATACCAGACCAGCACCGAATTCAACCGACAGTTCAGCTGGATTATCATCTGGGGATTTCTCGATGATTGGGACAGAATCGGCATCAAAGGGTATAATAAAAGTGCCGGCTACCTGATTTATCCCTTCTTTGCATTCTGACTAAAACAAAGCGTTGGAGCATTAGAAAAAACACGTTTTTTCTCATCACTCGTCACTTTCGCCTTCTATCCCTTTGTTTATGGGGCATTGAGCGGTGACGACCATTGTTATGACAAGAGGTTTTGTCAAAATATACTTGATAATTTCCTTTTAAACACGGAATTACACGGATAGATACGGATTTATTTTATCCTTTTTCCGTGAAATCCGTGTAATTCCGTGCCTAAAAAGAAAAAAAACCGGGGAAACGCTCTCTTTATCCGCCTGCTTTTTCATACTTTATCCATTGATTAATATCGAAAAGCCATCGATAAAACTACGGAATGCTTATAGGAAAACCCCGTTTTGCAGTTGCGGGCCGCACGGGGGGCAATTGCGGGCTCTGCGGTTTCCATATGCGGGCTGTACAGCCCGCAGCTACGGGACGAAGAAAACAATACTCCATAACCGGGTTTTACCTACGGTATCTCTGCTTTATATCGCGGAGATACCGTAGAAAAACACCGGCAAACCGGATGCTCCGGACCGGAGTTCGGAACGGTTGCCCAAGCACTTTTACTTATATTCGTCCCAAGCCCTGATAGCCAAATCGTCTGGTGTCATGGTGCAGAAGGCATTGATAAACGCACTTGCCAGACGTGCATTCGTTATCAGCGGAATATTGAGGTCAATAGCGGCGCGGCGTATTCTGTAACCGTTGTCCAACTCGCCCGCAGTGAGGTTCTTCGGAATGTTCACCACCATATCTATCTCTTTTCTGTGCAGCATTTCGAGCGCCTGCGGGTGCATGTCGGGCTCGCTCGGCCAGTAGACGCGGGTATTCTCCACCCCGTTCTCGGTAAGGAATTTGCTCGAACCGCCGGTAGCAAACAGTTTATACCCTTTCTTTTGAAGCATGCGGGCTGCGGAAAGCATGTCCACCTTCTGCTTCGGCGTACCGGTGGAGAGCAGGATATTCTTCTGCGGAATACGGTAACCCACCGAAAGCATCGCTTTGAGAATAGCGCAGGAAGTATCACTGCCTATACACCCCACCTCGCCCGTAGACGCCATATCCACGCCCAATACGGGGTCTGCCTTTTGCAGGCGGTTGAAGGAGAACTGAGAGGCCTTGATTCCTACATAATCGAGGTCGAACAGGTTCTTGTCCGGCTTCTGCACGGGGATACCGAGCATCACTTTCGTAGCCAGTTCGATAAAGTTTATCTTGAGCACCTTGCTTACAAAGGGGAATGAACGCGACGCACGCAGATTACATTCGATTACCTTGATGTCGTTGTCCTTGGCGAGATACTGGATATTGAACGGGCCGGAGATGTTCAGCTCGCGGGCTATCTCGCGGCTGATGCGCTTGATGCGGCGCACCGTCTCCACATACAGTTTCTGCGGCGGGAACTGGATAGTGGCATCGCCGGAGTGCACGCCTGCAAACTCGATGTGTTCGCTGATGGCGTAGGCAACGATTTCCCCGTTCTGCGCCACGGCATCCATTTCCACTTCCTTGGCATGCTCTATGAACTGGCTCACCACCACCGGATGTTTCTTCGAGACGTTTGCCGCCAGTTGCAGGAAGCGTTCCAGCTCTTCCCGGTTGGAGCAGACATTCATTGCCGCGCCCGAAAGCACGTAGCTGGGACGAACCAGCACCGGGAAACCTACCTTGTCGACAAAGGCGTTGATGTCTTCCAGCGAGGTAAGTGCACGCCATTCGGGCTGGTCCACGCCGATACGGTCCAGCATGGCGGAGAACTTGTCGCGGTCTTCGGCGTTGTCGATGCTCCTGGCGCTCGTACCGAGAATGGGCACGCGCTGCGCATCGAGACGCAAGGCGAGGTTGTTGGGTATCTGGCCGCCGGTGGATACGATGACGCCGTGCGGATTCTCCAGTTCGAGAATATCCATGACGCGTTCGAAGGTAAGCTCATCGAAATAAAGGCGGTCGCACATGTCATAGTCCGTAGATACGGTTTCGGGGTTGTAGTTGATCATGACGCTGCGGTAGCCTTCCTGGCGGATGGTGTTCAACGCCTGTACGCCGCACCAGTCGAACTCCACCGAGGAACCGATACGGTATGCACCCGAACCGAGTACGACGATGGATTTACGGTCGCCCAGGTAATGCACATCGTGGGCAATGCCGCTGTACGTCAGGTACAGATAGTTGGTACGGGCGGGATATTCGGCGGCAAGGGTGTCTATTTGTTTCACTACGGGCAGAATGCCTGCACGCTTGCGCAGGGCACGTATGGCAAGGATGGCGTCCTCACCGTCCATATACCGTTCCAGACCGAAAGCGCGGGCTATCTGGAAATCGGAGAAACCCTGTATCTTGGCCCTGTGCAACAGTTCCCGCGCGGCTTTGTCATTCAGGAGGGAGTGGAGCATCCTTTCACCTTGCACGGCTTCCGACGTACCTTCACCTTGTGCGGCTTCCGGTTCATCCTGCACCTTTTCCGAATATTCGTGCAGCGCCCTGCTGGTGTCCATTATATTCATCAGCTTTTCAAGGAACCAGCGGTCTATCTTTGTCAGCGCGTGCACCTGGTCTACGGTATATCCGGCACGGAAGGCCTTGGAGATAACGAAGATACGCTTGTCGGTAGGCTCGCGCAGCGCCTTGTCTATGTCGGGGATAACAAGCTCCCTGTTCTCCACGAAGCCGTGCATCCCTTGTCCTATCATGCGCAACCCCTTCTGAATGGCTTCTTCAAAAGTACGTCCGATAGCCATGACCTCGCCCACGGACTTCATGCTCGAACCCAGTTCCTTATCTACCCCATGAAACTTGCCCAAATCCCAACGGGGAATCTTGCAGACCACATAGTCCAGTGCCGGCTCGAAGAATGCGCCGGTGGTCTTGGTTACGGAGTTCTTCAATTCGAAAAGGCCGTAGCCCAATCCTAATTTGGCAGCAACGAATGCCAGCGGATAACCCGTTGCCTTAGAGGCAAGTGCAGACGAACGGCTCAAGCGGGCGTTTACCTCGATAACGCGGTAGTCCTCGCTTTCGGGGTCGTAGGCATACTGCACGTTGCACTCGCCCACAATGCCGATGTGGCGGATGATGCGGATAGCCAGTTCTCGCAGTTTATGATAATCCGTATTGCTCAGTGTCTGCGACGGAGCAATCACGATAGACTCTCCGGTGTGGATGCCCAGCGGGTCGAAGTTCTCCATGTTGCACACCGTGATGCAGTTGTCGAAACGGTCGCGTACCACTTCGTACTCCACCTCTTTCCAGCCGCGCAGGGATTTCTCCACCAGCACTTGCGGGGAGAAAGAGAAAGCCTTTTCCACCAGTACGTTCAGCTCGTCTTCGTTGTCGCAGAAGCCCGACCCTAACCCGCCAAGCGCGTAGGCGGCACGGACGATAACCGGATAGCCCAGTTCCGCAGCGGCGCGGCGGGCATCCGCAGCATTCTCCACAGCCTCGCTCCGGATGGTCTTTACATTGATTTCGTTCAGCTTCTGTACGAATATCTCGCGGTCTTCCGTATCTATAATGGCCTGTACGGGCGTACCGAGCACCTCGACACCGTATTTTCCGAAAACACCTTCCTTGTAAAGCTCCACACCGCAGTTCAAAGCCGTTTGTCCGCCAAAGGCGAGCATAATGCCGTCGGGACGTTCCTTTTCGATAACCTTCTCCACGAAGTAAGGGGTTACGGGCAGGAAGTAAATCCGGTCGGCAACACCTTCCGAGGTCTGCACCGTGGCAATGTTCGGATTGATGAGGACGGTGTGGATACCTTCTTCCTTCAATGCCTTGAGCGCCTGCGAACCGGAGTAGTCAAACTCTCCCGCCTCACCTATTTTCAGTGCACCGGACCCCAGCAGCAGGACTTTCTTTATATTGTTCTCTTTCATTTGTCTTGATTTGATTGTACCAATAATTTGTTTTCACACGTATCCGAATCTTTTTCGATACCGATAAAACGGTTATAGCAGTTTCACGAACTCATCGAACAGAAATTCCGTATCCGTCGGTCCGCTGGCCGCTTCGGGATGAAACTGTGCGGAGAACCACGGATTGCGCTTATGGCGGATGCCTTCGTTGGAGCCGTCGTTCATATTGACGAAGAGCGGTTCCCAGTCTGCGCCCAGCGTGTTGCTGTCCACCGCATAGCCGTGGTTC
>ENA-OYWQ01001066-OYWQ01001066.1-human-gut-metagenome-genome-assembly--contig:-NODE-1066-length-12380-cov-11.759838_pt1 | contig 12380 bp, 7 predicted proteins | sample MGYA00244810_ERZ653396 | MGnify/ENA primary metagenome ERZ653396 (study PRJEB26926, sample SAMN06165045) | human gut metagenome | biome: ENVO:00009003; feature: ENVO:2100002; material: ENVO:00002003... | reverse complement strand
GAGATACTGATCGGTCTCGTGGGCTCGGAGATGTGTATAAGAGACAGTTTATACACTGTAAATTATATCATACGAAAAGGGATTTAACAATATAAAATATTTTCGCGGCACCTTTTTAAATTTAACCGAATTGTAATTTTTTGTATATGCTTTTGTAATTTCGATGTTGTATAAACTTACTGTGTAGGGAGTCGTCTCGAAAAACGGAGATACAAAATATTTGTATTCCGTTTTGTGTGATAATCTGTTAAAATAAAATCAGCCGAGCAGGCGAAAAATACGGAAGAGGGGCAAAGTTATGTATAACGTTCTTGTGTGTGACGACGACAAAGCGATACTCGACTCACTCGAAATATATTTAAATCTTGAGGGGTATAAGGTTTTTAAGGCGGAAAACGGAAGGCAGGCACTAAAAACAGCGGAGGAAAACGATCTGCAATGTATAATTCTCGATATTATGATGCCTGACCTCGACGGACTCAACGCAACGCTGAAGCTCCGTGAGAGCAAAAACATACCGATAATCCTGCTCTCTGCCAAGAGTGAGGATACGGACAAGATAACGGGTCTTTCGTTCGGAGCGGATGACTATGTGACAAAGCCGTTTAATCCGCTTGAGCTTATGGCACGGGTGAAATCGCAGATAAGGCGTTATGTTTCGCTCGGCAGTATGGAGAAAAAGGACAGCCTTATAGTTACGGGAGGGCTCGCTCTTGACCTCGATTCCAAAGAGATTACGCTCGACGGCGAAAAAGTCAAGCTTACCGCTACGGAATACGGCATACTCGAATATCTTATGAAAAATATAGGCAGAGTTCTCTCTACGAATCAGATATACGAAGCGGTGTGGAAGGAGCCGTCGTTCCAGACGGAAAAAACCGTGACCGTGCACATACGCAGAATAAGAGAAAAAATAGAGATAAATCCCAAAGAGCCGAAATATTTAAAGGTGGTGTGGGGCATTGGCTATAAAATCGAAAAGCTTTAAAACTTCATTCGGATTAAAACTCGTTGCATTTTTTATTGCGGCGTTGCTTGCGTTTTCCTCGGCAATTTGTGCGGTTGAGGCTATAAACGACCTGTTCAGATACGGCTCGGAAATCCTTACTAAGCCGGCAAAAAGTCTTGATATGACCGAAACGTCGCTGTTTGCATCGAAGCTGAACTCCGATGTGCAGTCGATATATGCCGGCAGCGGCCTTATGACGTGGGACGCATATAAAAGCACGTATTACAGCACTTTCGACGAGGAACTAAACGCGGCTCGCACGGAGTTGGAGCGCTTCAAAAAGGAATGTATGTCAGAGGCTGTGGCGGCATATCGTGATAAATCTGCCGCTTCCGAGTATTCCTCTTCTCAAAAGAGTGACGATGTTACGGGGGCCGGTGCTTCCGCCTATACGACAAATGTCTACGAAAACGTCTCTGCCTATTCCCGCTCCGACAACGTAGTTTCACCGAATTACGACAAGGACTACTATGACGGTTGCCGGGAGAGCTATTCGCTTAAGAGCGGAGATTCGGGGAATGTCACCTTTACAACCTCCACCACGGACGAGGAGCTGGTATCGCTCGTGAGCAACGCATATTCTCAGGTTATGTCTGCGGCGCGCCGTGAGTATGAAACAACGGTCGCTATGGAGAGCCGCAGCATCAAAAATATAAAGAACCTTAAATACTATATATATAATCCGTCTACCGGCGAAATAATCACAAATCTTGAGACGGAAACGAGCGAGGAGAAAGCGAACGAAATTAAAAAATCGGGAGATTATTCGGCGTTTACAAGCGGAAGCAGATGGTATATGGTCTATACTGCCGACGGAGGACTTGTCGCGGCAAGTCCGCAAATAACCCGCGATACGCTCTATACCGTACAGAGCGGCGATAAATACTATTTTAGCCTTAAGTCGGATTACTACTATAAACGCACGCTGTCAAACGTCCTCGGCTCATGCTTTTCAAACAACGGCTATGATATAATTCTGATGCTTCCCGAAACGCTGTCGGAAGGCGACGATTATTACAATATGCAGTCGGAGATGGTAAAAAGCAGTGCCGATACATACAACTATATATTTTTAAGCCTTGCATCTATGCTTGTTCTTGCCATGGTGTCGGTTTACCTTATATATGCGGCAGGCGAGACGGCAGGCCCCGAAAAAATCAAACTTTCGTTTCTCGACAAGCTTCCGACGGACTTGCATTTTGTTTTGGCTGCCGCTGTTGCGGGGGCGGGAGTTTACGGAATTTTAACCTTGGCAGCCGATTACAAACATGCTTTCGATTACTATGCTGACGGCAAAGCGCTTATGATGTTTGTGGTTATGTCGCTTATTGCCGTTGCGGTGTGGGCTGTACTGCTTGAGTGGCTCTGTTCTGTTTCTAAATATTACAAGGCGAAAAAGAACTGGCTTCGATCAACGCTTGTTTGGTATATTATAAGGCTTATCGGGAAATTATTTTCGCCGCTTAAAAGGCTTCGTGAAAAGCCGGTGCGCTTAAGGCGCCGTGTGCTGCTTGTGCTTATAGGCTATATAATCGGCAACACCGTGCTGACGGGCGTTACGGCTATGTGCAGAGGATTTTGGTTCGTTCTTCTTACAGCGGTGCTGCTGCTGTATAATATTCTGACTGTTTCGCTTATGTGGAAATATGTGCTGTCGCTTGACCGCATAATAGCGGCGTCGGAGAACGCAAAAACCGGAGAGCCTCCCGAAAACATCTATTCGGAAAATATGCCTGAGCCCTTAAAAACGCTGGCGCTCAATCTCAGCCTTACGCAGGAGGAGATGCAAAAGGCGATAAACGAGGCGGTAAAGGGCGAAAGAATGAAAACCGAGCTTATAACAAATGTGTCGCACGACCTTAAAACGCCGCTCACTTCGATAATCTCATATGTCGATTTGCTCAAAAAGTGCGACATAGACGATATTTCGGCACAAAAATATATAAACGTGCTCGATGAAAAATCCATAAGACTCAAAAGACTTATCGAGGACCTTGTCGAGGCGTCAAAGGCGTCATCGGGAGCCGTGACGTTTAACAAGATGAATGTTAATCTCCATGAGCTTGCGGTTCAGGCGGTCGGTGAAATGTCCGACGCTTTTGAGGAGAGAAATCTCGACGCGGTGCTCAACGAGCCGACGGAGCCGATCGTTATATACGCCGACAGCCAAAAGACGTGGCGAATCATAGACAATCTTTTGAGCAACGTCAAAAAGTATGCTCTCCCCGGTACGAGAGTATATATAGACGTCGGAAAGGACAGCTCATACGGTACAATAACGATAAAAAACACTTCACGCGAAAAGCTGAATATAGACCCCGATGAGCTGACTCAGCGCTTTGTACGCGGAGACGAGTCACGTACCATGGAGGGCAGCGGCCTCGGGCTTTCGATAGCAAAGGATTTGTGCGTGCTTCAGGGCGGAAAGCTTGAGCTCTCAATAGACGGCGACCTGTTTAAGGCGACGGTGAAAATGCCGCTTGTGTATTCTTGTGACGGCGAGCAGGGAAGCGCGCAATAAGAAAATAAATAAGCCGAGCCTGCGTAAAACGTAAGCTCGGCTCTTGTTTTATATTCGCGGTAAAATCGGACTATACAAAAAAGCAAAAAAATGTTACAATCAACGGGAAGACTGAAGATGGGAAGGTGCGCTTTGGAAAAATTCGAAATAGCCGGTCTGACGGTTGAATTTGAGACGGGAGACGGACTGCTCCTTGAGCGCAGCAGACCGTATCTCACAAGTGACGATAAAAAAACCGACATAAAAATAGAACTCGACGATGACTTCTTTATGCGTAGGCGGCAAAGCTATCCCATGCTGACGCTCGATGAGTGCCGATATGTGTGGACGGGCGAGGCGTTTTATTTAAAGCTGCTTGAATTTAACGGCTTTATGCTTCACTCGTCGTGCGTGTGCCGCGGCGGCAACGCCTATCTTTTTTCCGCGCGCAGCGGAACCGGCAAATCCACGCACACGCATCTTTGGCTCTCGGAATTTCCCGACGCATATATATTAAACGACGATAAGCCGGCTATTATCATAAACGAAAGCGGCGCAGTTGCCTACGGCACACCGTTCAGCGGCAAAAACGACGAGAGCAGAAACGCCGCGGCTCCGATAAGGGCTGTCGTGTTTATAGAGAGAAGCCGAGAGAACAGTATTGAAAAAATAAGTCCGGCGAGTGCCGTGCCGCTGTTTATGTCACAGACCGTGCGCCCGAAAACACCGCGATATATGGGTATCCTTTTGGGGCTGCTCGACGCTCTTTTAAAGGAGGTGCCGGTCTTTTTGCTCAAATGCAATATGGACCCGTCGGCGGCGCACGTGTCGTATGACGGAATAGAGAAATATTACAGACAAAATCCGATAGCTTAAGAAAAAGAAAGGCAGTGCTGGTATATGAAAATTAAAGACGGCTTTATGCTAAGTGAGGTTGCCGGAAGCTATGTAGTTGTACCGGTCGGAGCCGTTCAGGCGGACTTCACGGGCATGATAACCCTGAATCCCGTCGGCGCATTTTTGTGGGGCAAGCTCGAAAAGGAAACTACGCGCGACGAGCTTTTGAAAAGTGTACTCTCACGGTACGATACAGATGAAAAGACCGCGGCGCAGGATATTGACCGCTATCTTGAAAAGCTCCGCAAAAACGGACTTTTAGAGGAATGATATTTTGGACGGCAAAAAAAGAGTTAAATTAGAGGAGCTGCTCCCGATAATCGAGGAGAAGCTCTCAGCCGGCGGAACGGTCGTTTTACCGATTACGGGAACGAGCATGCTGCCGTTGCTTGTGGCGGGCAGAGACAAGGTTACGCTTAAAAGTGCCGTTTTGCCGCTTGAAAAAGATGCTATTCCGTTTTACCGCCGAAACGACGGCGCATTTGTGCTGCACAGAAAAGTCGGCGAGGACGAAAACGGATACGTTATGTGCGGCGACAATCAATGGGTCAGGGAGCACGGCATAACCGATAAGAACATAATAGGCGAGGTTGCGTTTATAACGCGCAAGGGAAAAACCTTTTCCGTGAGCAGCCGTAGATATCGCCTCTATGTTAAGCTTTGGAAACTTCTGTTTCCCGTAAGGAAATATATAGTAAAAATAAGGGGGAAGCTCGGTAAGTGAAAAAAAGCTCTGCCGAAAAATGGATAGCCTCTCACTCAAAAAAAGAGAGCCCTCGTATGGTGCTGCTGATAATCGGCAACGCCCTGTTTTCCGTGTGCGGAGTTATGACGGCACTGTATGCGAAGTATATAATAGACGCGGCGCAAAATGCCGATAAAAACGCTCTGATTAAAAACGGCGTCGCTTTGGGCGCACTCATACTTTTACAGACGTTTCTCAAGGTTGTTTGCAAAGCACTTGAGGCAAGAGTACAGGGCAAAATCGAGATAAGCATTAAAACAGAGCTGTTTTCATCAATACTCAAAAAGGACTACGAAAAAATCACATCGATTCACACGGGCGAGCTTATGACAAGGCTCACAAGTGACGTCTCGGTGGTTTCAGACGGCGTCGTAACGATATTGCCGTCCGCCGTTGCTATGGTGACGAGGCTCGTTTGCGCCTTTGCGGCTCTTTTTTCGCTTGACAGGATGTTTTCACTCATATTGCTGTCAGGCGGAGCTTTGCTGTTTGTATTCACCCGATTCTTTCGCGGCAAAATGAAGTCTCTTCACAAGGCGGTGCAAAAAACCGACGGCGGAGTCCGCTCCTTTATGCAGGAGGTAATAGAAAATCTGCTCGTCGTTAAGATATTTGACGTTGCCGATATGATGAAAGACCGCTCGAAGGTGTATCAGAACGATAATTACTATGCTAAAATAAAACGCAACAGGTGGTCGATTTTCGCAAATATAGGCTTTTCGGCGGCATTTTCGGTGGGCTGGCTTTTCGCGATGCTTTGGAGTGCCGCAAGGCTGAGCCGCGGAGCGATAACCTTCGGAACTCTCACGGCGATAGTTCAGCTTGTGAGTCAGGTGCAAACGCCCGTTACGAGTCTGTCGGGTTACCTGCCGAAATACTATACCATGCTCGCCTCCGCCGACAGGATACTTGAAACCGAGTCGCTCCCCGAGAGCGTCGCATATAATATGCCGGGGCTTGACGTCGGCAAAATATATGATGAGATGTCATATATGGAAATGGAGAGCGTGACCTTCGGCTACGGCAGAGAAAATGTAATAGAGGACGGCTCTGTGCGGATAAACAAGGGCGATTTCACAGTGATTTCGGGAATATCGGGCATCGGGAAAAGCACATTCTTCAAGCTGCTTACAGGGGTGCTTACACCGCAAAAGGGAAGCATAAGCGTTGTGTCCGGCGGCAAAAAATATCATATCGACAAATATATGCGTCCGCTGTTTGCATATGTTCCGCAGGGGAATATGCTGATGAGCGGCACCATACGCGATAACATAAAGCTCACAAACAGCACCGCGACGGACGAGGAGGTGCTCGAGGCGGCAAAAATAAGCTGCGCCTATGATTTTATAAACGAGCTGCCGAGCGGCCTTGATACCGTCCTTATGGAAAACGGCAGGGGACTGTCGGAGGGGCAGATTCAGCGCCTCGCAGTTGCAAGGGCTGTGCTGTCGGGCGCGCCTGTTATGCTGCTTGACGAAGCGACGTCCGCGCTTGACGCCGAAACGGAGAAAAAGCTCCTTTTGGGCTTGAGGTCGTTAAAAGGCAGAACGTGCGTTATTATCTCTCACAAAACCGCGGCTTTTGAAGTTGCCGACAGCGTTATAGAGATAAAAGACGGACATTTGCATTCAAAAAAAATATAAATTTATTTTTTCTATTGTAGTATCGGGACGAATTTGATATAATACAAATAATTGTTTTGCGTTAATTAAGCTTAAAAGGAGTTAAAAAGATGGCATATTCATCTTCGGGGAAAACTCATGCTGAGGAGAGCGTCAATCTCGACAGCGTCGTTATATATCTTAAAAAAATATTGCAGCATTGGAAAATAGTTGTTATCTCGGCAGTGGTGCTGGCTGTACTCGGCTTTGCCGTTGCAAAGCTCACCTACACGCCGTCGTATTCGTCTAAGATAACGTTTATAGCAAACAATAAATCCTCGGCACTTGCCGTTTCGGGTCAGACTCAGTCGGACCTTAACGCATCCGCAACGCTTGCCGAGAGCTTCAAATATGTTTTTACAACGACAGAGCTTTCAAAGAGCGTTGCCGACAACAGCGGGTTTAAAGATATTTCCGTTTCAGACATAAAGAAATGGGTTTCGATTGAGGCCGTTGAAGACACGGCTATAATAAATCTTACCGTGACTACGCCGAATGCCGACGTTTCATACGGAATAGCGAATGCCTATGTAAATAACTATGAGAGCGCCATAAACGCGGCTTTCCCGAGTACCACCTTGACGGTTATCGACCCGCCGCTTCTTGCGAGTGCTCCGGACCGCGATGCGAGCGCAAAAATCTATACCATAGTAGGCTTTGCCGCAGGTCTCGTCATATCAATATTTGCGATTGTTCTCGCGGTAATTGCCAAGGATACGGTTAAAACCGCCGATGATGTTAAGGACAAGCTCGGCGTTGACGTTATCGGTATGGTCGCTCACGTTAACCGTAAAAAGAAGAAAAAGGGTGAGGATTATAAGCCTCTGCTTATTTCCGACAGACGCAGCGGCTTCCCGTTCATCGAAACCTTTAAGATTATAAGAACAAAGATAGAGCACACCGCTCAGCGTGAGAAGTACAAAACTTTTTTGGTAACGAGTACAGCCGAAAACGAGGGCAAGACGACAAGCGCGGTAAATATCGCACTTGCACTCGCACAAAACGGCAAGTCGGTGCTTTTGGTGGATGGCGACTTGCGTAAGCCCGCAGTTGCAAAGCTTCTCGGAATCAATGCCTCCGAGGACGGCGGCGTATACGGTGTCATAAACGGCGAAAAGACTCTCGCCGAGGCGATAAAGTATTCGGAAAAATACAATCTCTTCCTGCTTGTCAGCGGAAAGCCCGTATTTGACCCGTCGGAGCTTCTCTCTACGGACGCTATGTCCGATATAATCAAATCCGCGGAAAAGGAGTTTGATTATATTATAATTGATACGGCTCCCTGCGGAGTTGTGGCGGATTCGTCGATACTTTCAAGCTATGCCGACGGAATAATTCTTGTTGTCAGAAACGATATGGTTGCTTCAAGACGTATTAAGCGCGCCGTTGAAAACCTCGAAAATTCCGGCACCAAGCTCGTCGGATGTATCTACAATGATACAGAGAGCGGTATGCCGAAACGCTTTATGTCGTCCTACAACAAAAAGTACGGTTACGGTTATGGCTATGGTTACGGCTACGGCAGCAATCAAAAATAAATAAGCTCGTTTTACGGAGGTTCGCTGCGGCGAATCTCCGCTTTTTTTAGTTTTGCCGAAAGCTCGGCTAAGACTCACTGTTAGTCTTTTTCGGCATAAAGCGATGCAGAACTGCGTATACGCTCAAAAAAACGCTGTTTTAGCAATGTTTTTACTAAAAAAGCTATTGCCCATTAAGATTTTCTATGTTAAAATTATATAATAATTATGCGGTTACAGCTTGTAACGGCTTTTCGGAGGTGAGAAAATGCTTTATCACAACGTAATGTGGAAATTCTGTGATGCAGAGGGCAAAACGCTTGACGAAAACATCGAAATCGTGAGAGCCGGTCTTACTGCGTTACCGGAAAAAATTTCCCAAATCAAAAGTCTCACCTTCATTAAAAACGAAGTGGTGTGCGACCGTAATTTTGACGCAATGCTTACAGTTGTCACCGAAAACGAGGACGACCTCAACGCCTATAAAGTCCATCCGGAGCATCAAAAGGTGGCTTCGTATGTTAAAAAAGTCACTTCGGGCAGAGCGGCTGTCGATTATTATAAATAATCCGTAAATTATTATAAAAACAACGGAATATTTATATTATTATACCCATTGCGGGTGTAAAATGATTTTGGTTTCAAAAATGCAAGTGCCGCGGCTTTTCAAGCGCAGTGCTGTATAAAAACGGAGGAAAAATATGAAGCATAAGGAAATTGTGGAAAAAATGAGCCTCGAGCAAAAGGCAGCTTTTGTTTCGGGCTATGACTATTGGCATCTCGAGGAAGCTCCGGAGCTCGGCCTTCCGAAGATAATGATTACCGACGGCCCTCACGGCCTTCGCAAGGCTAATCCGGACAAAAAGAGCTCAACGGGCGGCATAGGCCTCGGAAACTCTGTTCCGGCAACCTGCTTCCCCCCTGCGGCTACGTCGTCCTGCTCTTGGGACCCGGAGCTTTTGGAGCAAGAGGGCGAGGCAATGGGCGAAGAGTGCCTTAAGGAAAAGGTATCTACCATTTTAGGCCCCGGCACAAACATCAAGCGCGCTCCCGTAGGCGGCAGAAACTTTGAGTATTTTTCGGAGGATCCGCTTCTTGCCGGCGAATGTGCGGCAGCCGTTATAAACGGCGTTCAGTCAAAGGGCGTAGGTACTTCTCTCAAGCACTTCGCGGCTAACTCGCAGGAGGCTTTCCGTATGGTAGTCAACGAGGTAGTTGACGAGAGAACTCTTCGCGAGACTTATCTCACCGCATTTGAAATAGCCGTTAAAAAGGCTCAGCCCTGGACGGTTATGAATTCTTATAACAGAATCAACGGCGTTTATGCTTCGGAAAATGAATGGCTTCAGCAAAAGGTGCTCAGAAAAGAGTGGGGCTTTGAGGGCCTTATCGTAACCGACTGGGGTGCTTCCGTTGACAGAATCCCCGGACTTAAGGCAGGCACCGACCTTGAAATGCCTTGCTCGGGCGACCTTAACACAAACAGAATCATCGCTGCCGTAAAAGACGGTACGCTTGATGAAAAAATACTCGATGAGAGAGTTGATACGGTAGTTGACCTTATAGTCAAATCAAAGCCGGCTCTTGAAAAGACACATACATATGATGTTGACGCTCATCACGCAATAGCTCAGAAGATAGCCGAGGGCTCAATGCAGCTTCTCAAAAACGACGACGGCATACTTCCTCTCAAGGACGGCCAAAAGGTTGCCGTTATAGGCGAAATGGCAAAGGCACCGCGCTTCCAGGGCGCAGGCTCTTCCGTTATCAACCCCACCAAGCTTTCAAACGCTTTTGACGAGCTTCAGAAGCTCGGCGTAGACATTTCTTACGCTCAGGGCTATTATAAGAGTGCTCCCTCCAAGAAGGACAAGGCACCCAGAAAGACAAGTGCAGAGCTTATAGCAGAGGCTAAAGAGGCCGCTTCTAAGGCTGATGTAGCCGTTGTATTTGTAGGTCTTACCGAAGAATTCGAGGGCGAGGGCTACGACAGAGAGGGAATTGAAATTCCGGCAGAGCACAATGAGCTTGTTGCTGCGGTTGCCGAGGCAAACCCCAACACCGTTGTTGTAATCGCAGGCGGCTCGGTAATTCTTATGCCGTGGCTTAAAAATGTTAAGGGACTTCTCAATTCCGGTCTCGGCGGTCAGGCAGGCGGCATCGCCGTTGCAAACATCCTTACCGGCAAGGTCAATCCCTCCGGTAAGACGAGCGAGACTTATCCGCGCGCATTTGAGGATAACCCGACCTACGGCAACTTCCCCGGCGGACCCGTTACCTCGGAGCACAGAGAATCGGTTTACATCGGTTACAGATATTATGACGCAGCCGATATTGATGTTGAATTCCCGTTTGGTTTTGGCCTTTCATACACCACCTTTGAGTACAGCGATATTAAGCTCTCAAAGGACAAAATGAAGGATACCGATACGGTTACGGTTTCGTTCAAGATAAAGAATACAGGCAGTGTAGACGGCGCGGAAATCGCCGAGGTTTACGTTGCCGATAAGGAATCCACCATTTTCCGTCCGAAGAAAGAGCTTCGCGGATTTAAGAAGGTATTCCTTAAAGCAGGCGAAGAGAAAGAGGTATCCGTCGAGCTTTCCAAGAGAGCGTTCGCTTTCTACAACGTAGAGCTCGGCGACTGGATGGTTGAAACCGGTGAATTTGATATACTCGTAGGTTCTTCGAGCCGCGATATCAAGCTTACGGCTTCCATGACCGTTGAATCCACCGTTACCGCAAGCATTCCGGATTACAGAAAGACAGCTCCGAATTACTACAACAATGTTGCAAATATCACTCGTGATGATTTCGCTGCTGTTTACGGTGAGCTTCCGAATCCCGAAATAGATAAGAACAAGAAGATTGACCTTTACTGCTGCCTTAACGACGCACGCCACACCAAGTGGGGCGGCAAGCTTTGCAGACTTATCGAAAAGATAATGTCCGGTATGGGCTCCGACGCTAACGGCGACGGCAAAATGCTCGCGGCTATGGCAACGCAGATACCCGTTCGTAACTTCATTTCGATGAGTATGGGCGCGTTCTCGCCGAAGCAGGCAGAGGGACTTCTCAAAATGCTCAATGACGACGAGTCGAGCTTTGTAGGCTTCAATACGATTTTCTGGAGACTCGGCGGAACTCTCGCGAGACTTCCGAAGCTTCTCAAATCCATCTGATGCGATAATCAAACAAAATAAAAACGGAGCTGTAAGCCCTTCGGCTTGCGGCTCCTTTTTTGTTGCCCCGAGAAATATTATAAGGCTTTAGCTCTCTGCAAAGAAAAAAGCGAGCCTTTATTTTGCGTTACGGCTACATTAGATTTGATTATGTATTCCAATAACCCACAAAAAATTTATTTATAGAATTTTTCTATGGATTTGAGATATTTATACTAATATTATATTAATTAGTCACTCTGTTTCAATATAAAAAGCCGAGCAAAAATGTGACAATGCAGTCAATTTCTTCTCGGCTTTTGTATAGATTAATTCTATAATTCCGCTGATACTGATTACTTATTTTATATTTAGCATCAATGGATATATCAAATAATTTTACACACTATCTTTTGTACTTATTTAACTATAAATATCAAAAATTTATTGAGTAGCAGTATGATTCTAATATATGAAGTCATTCATATAAGTCATTTGTATCTTCACAATCATCAATTTTATCTAACCAATACATACCAAGCACTTTAGGCCATTTGTTTGTATTGTAGATAGTTGTTGCATTTATATTACCCATATGGCAATGAAAGTGTCTAAATTGACCCAGAATTAACGATAATCTGTTATACTCACACCCATCGGGTTTTTCATATAAATCCTCATCACATAACGAGTTTAAATATTCCGTTATTTTCTCTTTGATTGTTTCAAAATAATCAATTAACATTTCTCGTGATAATACCTTTTGATTATCATAATCATCAAGACTATTTAAATTTGGTTCATGGAAATCCGGTTCAGCATATACTTCAGGATTGATATACCACTGATCCAAAGAATGTAAAGTATGGTACACATGTTTCCATATTGGC
>ENA-OYWQ01001056-OYWQ01001056.1-human-gut-metagenome-genome-assembly--contig:-NODE-1056-length-12462-cov-6.103974_pt1 | contig 12462 bp, 10 predicted proteins | sample MGYA00244810_ERZ653396 | MGnify/ENA primary metagenome ERZ653396 (study PRJEB26926, sample SAMN06165045) | human gut metagenome | biome: ENVO:00009003; feature: ENVO:2100002; material: ENVO:00002003... | reverse complement strand
ACCTTGTAGAAACCGCTTTCGTAATGCAGGCTCTCCTTGCCGTACACCAGTACTATGCAGGCGGCAGCCCGCAAGAGAAAGCCCTCGCCGCCCGCATCGACAAGCTATGGCGGGAAGTAGACTGGAACTTCTACCGCCAGGGCGACCAAAACGTACTCTACTGGCATTGGAGTCCCGAATACGGCTGGGAGATGAACTTCCCCGTACACGGTTACAACGAATGCCTCATCATGTACATCCTTGCCGCCGCCTCGCCTACGCATGGCGTACCTGCCGCCGTATACCACGAAGGGTGGGCTCAGAACGGCGCCATCGTCAGCCCGCATAAGGTAGAGGGTATCGAACTGCATCTGCGGTATCAAGGTACGGAAGCCGGCCCCCTGTTCTGGGCGCAGTACTCTTTCCTGGGACTTGACCCCAACGGACTGAAAGACGAATATTGCCCCGGTTACTTCGGCGAAATGCGTAACCTGACACTTGTAAACCGCGCCTACTGCATCCGTAACCCCAAGCATTACAAAGGTTTCGGACCGGACTGCTGGGGGCTGACCGCCAGCTACTCCGTAAACGGATATGCCGCCCACTCGCCCAACGAGCGCGACGACCTGGGAATCATCTCTCCCACCGCCGCCCTGTCATCCATCGTATATACGCCGGAGTACTCATTGCAAGTGATGCGCCACCTCTACGGAATGGGCGATAAAGTATTCGGCCCTTACGGATTCTACGACGCTTTCAGCGAAACGGACAACTGGTATCCGCAACGTTATCTTGCCATCGACCAGGGCCCGATAGCCGTAATGATTGAGAACTACCGCAGCGGACTGCTCTGGAAGCTCTTTATGAGCCATCCGGACGTACAGCGAGGATTGCAGAAGTTAGGATTCACCGCCCCGCAAGCCACAGCCGAAGAATAACTTCGTTCTTTCTTGTACCTGTAAAGAGGATACGCCGAAGCTGATTTTGCTATCATAATCAGAGTTTCGCCGTATCCCCTTTTTGTTTTCCGGATGTATTTAGAGCCTTATAACTAACCACAACTTACTATGACTAATCAAGTATAAAGCCTTGATTTTCAATACTCTTTGATTTTTAACACTTTCTGAGTGCTTTTTGGCAGTTCCCGATTTTCCACATATTTTTGCAGCGTATTTCTACCGTGGAGAATTTGCGGAGCTTTTATTTTGTCATATCGTGAACGTAGTTGACAAGGGTTTACGAGTGGTTACGATGAAGGACAAATTTGAAGCTGATAGGCAAAAATCGTAATATCGTGGACTGGGTTGACAAAGGTTGTCAATGGTTCACTTCCGTTTACTCCATCGGTGGAATACTCAAAGTATGTAGAATATAGCAATATCAAAGAGTATGAGACCGACAAGAAAATGTGAATTTTGTGGCAAGACATTCGTGCCAAGGAGCGGTATGCAGAAATACTGTTCCGAGGAATGTCAGGCAGAGGCAAAGCGTCTTAGAAAGAAAAGACAGCAGGACTTGATTAACGGTATTGAGCCAATCATGGATCTGCAACATCAGGAGTATCTTACATTCTCAAAGGCAGCTGTGCTGATGGGATGCACCCGACAGTATATCTACAAACTTGTGGCTAACGGCAAGTTGAAGGCTTCACGGTTGAGCAGCAGAATGGCATTCGTAAGAAAGGCTGATATAGAGAAGATGTTTGAGGGTAATCCCTACAAGCGTGTGATTCCTGCCAGCAAGAGCAAGCTCAGTAAAAAGGCAAAAACAGAAAAGCCAACACAAAACCAGGAACCAATAAAAGGGAAAGAGGAGAATGAGGTGCTTGACTATTATTCGGGTGAGGAAGTAATGTCCATTTATAAGGTCAAGAAGTCTTGGCTCTACACCTCCGTCAAGCGCAACCAGATACCGATGTGCCGTATCGCTGGCAAGAACTATTACAGTAAACGGCATATTGATGAGTTCTTCGGTACAGCCGTTGACCTCAACAGTATCACGGAATGGGTGACTGCTGATGATGTAGAGGAAGCCTTTAGCATGAGCAAGTCGGCACTTAGGGCATACACCTACCGCCATAAGATACCGACCAAACGTGAGTATGGTCGCACCTATTATTCCAAGGAACATCTTGAAGAACTGCGCAGGACTGACCTCATGAACGATGACAACTATTATACCACCGAACAGGTGCAACAGTTGTATGGTCTGACAAGTGCCAACATCTGCCATATCGTGAGAGTTCACCATATCAGTAAGGTAAAAGTGGGTGTAAAGAACCTGCTTTTGAAGACAGATGTGGAACGTGCAATGGCAGAAAGAGCTGCTAAAGGACTGTGAAAGCAAATGATTTCAGCATTATCCATCAGTTACTATGAATAATTGGAGTCACGGATGCATCATTTTATTCCTTTGCAGCCGTGAAGAGACGCTTCACCACGAATAATCATCAATAATACATATCAGTTATGAGCAACATTTGCAAGACCGTATCATTGCGTACACGCAAAATCAAGGACGGACACATGCTGTCCTATTATCTTGACTATTATCCAGGCTATCGTGACGAGAGCACGATGAAAGTCATCCGCCATGAGTCGCTTGGCATCTACATCTATGCCAAGCCGAAGAACCAGACGGAACAGAAGTACAACCTCAACCTTACGGCAAGAGCCGAGGCGATACGCTGCCGTCGCTTTGAGGCTATCGTCAACGAGCGTTATGATTTCTTCGACAAGGAGAAGATGAAAGGAGATTTCCTCGCCTACTTCAAGAAACTGGCAGACAAGAAGAACTCTAAGTGGCAACACGTCTATATGCACTTTCGTACCTTCACGCAAGGCAAGTGTACCTTTGGAGAGATTAACGTGGATTTGTGCAACAGATTTCGTGAGTATCTGCTTACAGCACCACAGGGACTGCATAAGAACAGAAAGCTGCATATCAACTCAGCAGCCAACTACTGGTCAACTTTCCGTGCATCAATCCATACAGCCTATCGTGACCGCAAGATAAAGGAGAATCCAAATGGTTTCTTGGAGCGTATCGAGACAATCCCGACTGACAAGGAGCATCTTTCACAGGACGAGGTTATCCGCTTGGCATCCACTCCATGCTCTGCCCCTGCATTGAAGCGAGCCTTTCTGTTCTCCTGTCTAACGGCATTGCGAAAGAGCGACATCAAGAAACTCACTTGGGAGGAGATACAGCCATATGGCAGCGATGGTGTGATGTATGTCACCACACGAATGCAGAAGACAAAGGACATCGTGCATAACCCAATTAGTGAGGAAGCCTTGGAACTGATAGGCTATTCACCGGATAAACGTGGCAAGGTGTTCCCTGATTTCAAAGACTCCATGACACAGGCACCATTGAAGAACTGGCTGAGAGAAGCAGGGATTACCAAGCATATCTCCTATCATTGCTCACGCCACAGCTTTGCCTGTCTCCAACTCGATGCAGGAACAAGTATAGCGGTTGTGCAGCGTTATCTCGGTCACAAGAATGTGGCAACGACAGAGGTGTATGCCAAGATTTCCGATGCACAGAAGCGTGCTTCGGTTGGCTGCATCACCTTGAAGAAGTAACCATTTGACAATAACACACAGAAAAGGACTGTTGGAATGATAGTGTTCCAATAGTCCTTTTTCGTTTTATTGGTTCTATTTGTGGTTGTGGATAGAACCAATTCAACAAATACATTCCAATTTCCGTTGATATTAAAAAGGAACTGCAAATATCCCTTTTCTTCATCCTTACCTTTGTAGTCAGCAATTAGCAGCAACTGGCACTAACGAGCAGTTTCAAGTATGATTCAGAGTATGATATCATATTAGAACGCTAATAAAGCGTAAAAGAAAGAGTGCCAGAGAACGTAAATGCGGCTTTTACATGCTTCTGCATCTAACTTTGTGGAAGTTTTTGAACGAATAACAATAAAACGAATACAATAATGATAGAAAACAAGACAACTTCAGATTGTACCATCTACGCTTTTGTTGGTACAGCAATTCTCGCCATCTCTCTTGTCGTGGCGATGTATGTAGGCAATGACTTTCACCAAAGTCTGTTTGTCGAGTCAATCATCTTTGTAGGGAGCAACATCCTGCTTTGGGCGATATTCATTTCCATGGTGAATTATCCCTATGAACTGATGACCATTGGTAGCAACAGCAAGACAAAGAAAAACGTGGTAGAAGCAGAGCCAGCAACAGAACAAGAACAGCCAATGCAAATCTTACCACAAACAGAGCCAGTAAAATACAGTCATGAGGACTATGCCAAGTGTGTAGAGGCACAAGAAAAAGAAGCACAGGAGGAAAAGGACAAGCGAACGAGAGTCGTACTTGACTATGTGCATCGTACCATGTCAAGGTTTCTGTATGAGGAAGATTTGAATAAGGTGATAGAGGCTGTCAAGGAATGGAGCAACGACACCAACTATACCCCGACAGCAATAAACCGTTTCAAGGAAAATGTTGAGAATATCCCTTTAAGGCACTTCGTGTGGAATATCGCAGAGCGTTTGGGTAAGCGTGATTACACAATGGCAATGCGAATAGCCTTTATTAAGACTTTGTTCCCAAAGCCGTTTGAAGGCTTGGACTACAGCACATTGAAGAACCTGAAAGCACCATGTTCCAATGATGTCATTCCGATTGACGAACCTGCCAATAGTAGATGTGATTTCCATGATGTGATGGAGGAAAATCCCGAATAATCCCTATTGTTAGAGTTATTCCTTCGTGAATGACAAATGACTGTCACGAACCTCAGTAACGGAAGCATCATTCTGTTCCTTTGCACCAGTTATTAACAAAGTATCAGAATGAATAAGGAATTAACTTTCAACGACCTTCCAATGGTCGTTGCCCAGCTTCGGGATGAAGTGGTGGGCATGAAGCAGATGATCACCAATCTGCAATCACAGAACAAGCCACACAAGGCGAACACGCACATACCTATGAGTGTAGAGGAAGCATCGGCATACCTGAAAATGCCGATGGCAACTCTCTACATGAAACTTGGAAACGGCAGCATTCCTGCCACCAAGCCGGGCAAACGTTACTGTCTTTATCAGGATGAACTTGACAAGTGGCTGGAGACTAACCGCAAGAATCCTGTACCTCTTACAGCAGAGGAAGAGAATGCAGCCATTCTTGCAGGAAACAAGCGCAAGCCGAAACCCTTAAACTGGTAATGCTATGGATGCGCTTGAACTCTGTAACAAAATCAACATGGAAGCCGAGTCTTTAGCGGACTCAGGCTTTCCTCTTGAGGTATTTCCACAAAAAATGCAGTCCATCATCATAGACATGGTGGTGCACGGCAATTTCAAGGTGGATTATGTCGCCATGTCCATGCTGTCGGCAGCATCAGCGGCTCTTGGCAATACCTATCGTATTCACGTTAAACAGGACTGGGACACAAATGCCGCCCTTTATATCATATTGGTTGGCAGACCTGGCATGGGCAAAACTCCACCATTACAGCTTGCATACAAGCCGATTCGGGAGTATGAACGCAAGCTATTTGACAAGTTTTGCCATGAACTTGACCTATATGAGGCAGCATGTGCAACAAAGGAAAGCGGAAGCAAGGAAATGAAGAAGCCTATTCTGAAAAGGGTCACATTGGATGACTTTACATTGGAGGCTCTGGTATTGGAGCATTACAACAACTTGCGTGGCATAGCCATCAACTATGATGAAATTCTCGGACTGCTTGCCAATACAGACAGGTATGGGAAAAATCCCATGCTTGAACGCCTGCTTTCCATCTGGAGCGGATGCCACTTGGAGAACACACGTGTCAAGAATGACCGCCCACAACGTGTAGAAGAGCCATGTGTCAACATCATCGGTACAACACAGACCAAACGAATGAAGGAACTGATGGCTTCCAAATTCATGGATACAGGTTTTCTTGACCGTATTCTGGTTGTATATCCCAAATCCAAGAAAGTTCCACACTGGCTGGATGAGGAAGATAGCCATGTGCGCCAGAGCGAGGCTTCAAGAAAATGGGCTGACATCATCGGGAAAATCTTTGGACTTGACTATGCAAGGTGTAATGACACAAATGAATGTTGTCCAAATATCCTTTATATGGACAAGGACGCACATTCCCTTTTCTTTGGTTGGTGGAACAGAAATGTGGATGCCATCAATGCCATAGAGGACGATGAAGATGTTGAAACGAGGGTGATGAAGCACAATACCCACGTCGCACGCATTGCCTTATTGCTCCAAGCTCTAAGATACGCCTGTGGCGAGAGCCATCTGCAAAGTATTGATGTGGATTCCATAGAAGGAGCATTACGACTCAATGAATACTGTGAGAATTGCTATCAACGCTGCCGAGCCTTTGTTGCTGAAGATACCTGTGATTCTATGTCCAAGGAGTTGCTGTATCTGTTGGAAGACAGTTTTGACACAAAAACAGCCATAAAAACAGGAATGGAGAATCTGCATGTTACAGACCGTACTGTGATGAACTATATAAAGGAGCTTATGAAGTCTGGACTAATCACAAAGGCAAAGAAAGGATTTTACGAAAAAGTAAAGTTCGAAACAGGACAGGCAACTGAAACATAAACCAACCTGTTTTCAGTATTCATTTGTTTCAGTTTTTCAGTTGACAAATGCGTAACTGAAAACATGAAAGAACTGAAAGCTGAAATTCACCAATAATTCATTTCAGTTACGATGATGAACGAGTATAGATTTCACTTGGAGAAATACAGATTGGGCAATCGTCACACATGCCCGAATTGTGAGCGCAAGCGTTGTTTCACAAGATACATAGATGATGAGGGGGAAGTATTCTTCCCTGACAATGTAGGCAAATGCGACCATGAGCATAGTTGTGGGTATCACTATACTCCTAAAGACTATTTCCGTGAGCATCCAGACTTTCTGTCTAAGGACAAATTGCCATATCCGACAAGAAGGAATATCCAACCGAAAGTCGTAGAAAAGCCTATGTCCTATATCGCCAACGCTATTATGGAGCGTTCCTTGTCTCATTACGGAATCAATCCGTTATACCAGTACCTTTCCAAGGTCTTTGGTGAACAAGAGACAGAAAGGCTGATGAAGATGTATCATGTCGGAACATCCTATAAGTGGGGAGGCTCAACCATTTATTGGCAAGTTGACAAGGATGACAAGGTGAGGACTGGCAAGGTCATGCTATATAATCCCAAAGACGGACATCGTGTGAAAGAGCCACGTTCTTATGTTGGATGGGCGCATGCTTTTCTTCGTCTTCCAGATTTCAACTTGTGCCAATGTTTCTTTGGTGAACATTTGCTGACACAGCATCCTACAATGTCGGTCGCTATTGTCGAGAGTGAGAAAACTGCCATAATCGCATCCCATTTCATCCCCAATTTCATCTGGCTGGCAACTGGAGGCATGCATGGCTGTCTCAATAAAAATGCAATCAAGGTGTTGGGCGGTCGGGACATCATTCTATTCCCTGACCTTGGAGCAACGGACAAATGGAAATCAAAAATTCCATTGCTGCAATCTGTTTGCAAAAGGGTTGTCATAAGCAACATCTTGGAAGACAATGCCACCGATGAACAAAAGATCAAAGGTCTTGACATTGCCGACTTCCTATTGATGACGGAAACACCGCAGATGGCGCTACAAAGGCTGATAAAGCAACATCCGCCACTCCAACATCTGATAGACTGTCTTGGGTTGGTGTTGGTAGAAGAGCCATAGCAGAAAGGGTAAGGGTCTGCGGGCACGCTTGCGTGACGGACTTTCACAAAAGTCCTAAACATAATAGGGACTTTTAGATTCACTTGCTGACGCTGTTCACTTAAAAAGTCCTTCTATTATGCTCAGGCTCCGCCCGAGACCTGTCTCCAATTATACAAGAACTACGTTACAAACTCAAACAAGATTCTTATGGAAAGAAACATACCACGTGCCGCCATCCATGTAGGCACAGACAAGAAATCGTTCTCGTCCCAAGTGGGCAACGAGGCGGAACGCAGAGGTTGGGACGAGAAGCGTTACCAACTCAAAAACGCAGACATAGACAAGAACAACCATTATAACTACTCACGCAAGAGACTCAACTTTGAGATAGTCAAGGGTGGAAAGATAGTGCCTCTTGGTTTCCAGTCTGTGCCGTTGCATGAACGCTTGCAGCATCGACTTGATGAACTTGGCTTCAAACCGTATATGGATGCCAAGCGTCCCGACCAAGTTTCAAGGAACAGTCCTAACTGCACTGTCGGCATCATCTTCAGTGGCGACCACGATGTGCTTAACAGGCTTGCCTTTGGTGAACAGAAACTCAACACGTCAGATCCAAATACTGACCACAGCAAGGTTGTATTGCAAAAAGGCATCTATGACTGGGCATTGGACACCTACCGCTTTGCATGTGAGAAATGGGGAGAAGAGAATGTCATCGGCTTTGATGTGCATTGTGACGAGACAAGCATCCATGCCCATGTGCAGACTGTGCCTGTTGAACAAGTAAGGAAACGTGGGCGCATCGGAAGCAAGTACATTCACAAGGATAATCCAGAAAAGGTTCTCTCTACCAAGGAATGGAGAGCACTTCCAAAAGAAGAACGTGACAACTACACAAAATCGGAAGCGGCAAAGGGTGTTGTTGAAAGGGTCTCTTATGCCAAAGTGTGGGGAGAGCGAGCAAAGGACAAATCACAATACCTTTCCCAACTGCATACTGACTATTACAACAAGGTCGGTCATAAGTATGGCTTGGCAAGAGGCTTCTCCTGTGATGAACTTTCAGAGGAAGAGAAACGAGGACGCAAGCATAAGAACAAGGTGATGCTTGAAGCTGAACGTCAGGCGAAAGTCGCTCTTGACAAGGTGGAGAAATATGCAGTACTTGCCACAATCGACAAGAAGGAGCTGACCATTCCTTTTCTCAACGTCAAGGCTCCAGTTCAAGAAGCGATGAATGCCGTAAAGAAAGAACTTGCCATCCCAATTCCTACGCTTATAGGACAAAAGGCGTGGCGTGAAGAACGTGTGACTAATATCAACGCTGCAATCAAGGCTCTTGTAGCAGCCATCAATGCAGAACGTGACAAGCAGAATGAAAGTGTACGCAAGGCTGTCAACAAGACATACACTTACTATATGCAGAATCTCAATAAGCAGATAGAGGAGAACAAGTCGCTTTGTGCCGAGAATGATGCGCTAAAGACAGAAAACAACAAAGTCAAACAACGCATCTCTCAACTTGACGAGAAGGCTGTAGAGCGAGTGACTACTCAACTTGTCTATGCGAAGGAAGAACTCGCCAGTGTCAAAAGTTATAATACTACACTTATGGAAATGTACAATGACTTGAAGGCTCGTTGGAATGCCATTTGGCAAGAGCCTGAAATGACAGACGCATTGAGACGAGTGGAAGCACGTAAGGAGGAAGATGCAAAAGAAAAGGCTCGGCAAGAAGCCGAAGCCAAACGGGAAAGCATGGCTCGTCAAAATAGATACATAGGAGTGCTTGGCAAGTTCATCCATGAGGGACATGAAGCTTTATCATCCTTTGCAAAAACAGATAGAGTCAACTTCAACGAGAAAGAATCGGCTTCCATATACTATGGCATTATGGCATCTGCTGTAAAGCATAATATTGGATTGGACTCTAAAGCCAGTATAGAAACGGCAGCAAAAAGGTTCTTGTCTGATATGTCTTGGCATGGTTTTACAGACTTCAAGCAAGAATGTGTCACCAACTGGACAAAACTATTCGCTACGAATGAAGTTCAATTCACAGACAAAGCCATTGACAACTTTCTCGCTTTTGTTGACTATATGTCATGCAGTGCAGACACATACGTTTCACTTGGTGGCTCAAATGGCTGTGCAGACCAACTTACGAATTGGGATGGAACACAAAAAGTGGGATTGGGAGCAGTTCAAAGAAAAAAGGAAAGAGGTTTCTCGCTATAGTTTAAGATAATAAGCATAAGAACTTGCTTTGTTTGAAGTTCAACAAAGCAAGTTCTTATACTCTAATCAAGGAAGTGTAGAAGAATCTATTTCCAATGGCTTTAATTCATCGAAAGTGCGATTCACAGAGTCTAAAAATACGATTCTTTTGACATCAAACATTTTGCAATTATCAACAAAGGATTTCCTTCTCCATAAACATGGTATAGCTTTGCGAGTATTTGTATCATCAAACCCTTTATGGCATTTAACCAAAACATGGTCAGCCATAGGAGTTACAGTAAACAGACCTTTCCATTCAGAGTATCTTGCTGACATTTGTTCTATTAGAGTATTAAGCGATAATGCTATGACACTTTCGCCAGCACCAGCTTGTTCAGTTTTATTGGCGATTTGTTCAGTTGACGCAGATTTATTCTCGTCTTGCTTTATGGCTAAACTGAAAACGATAGAGGCAAACTCTGTAAGATCTTCTTTGTCCGCAATAGTAATGCCTGTATTGTTACGATTCTGTTCTAAGATTTCAACAATCATACACCCACCAAATGAAGCTTCTAGTGTAAAGTATCTTGTTTGATGATATTTTTTATCAACAACAATTATTCCAGCCTTTGCACTTGATAAGGTAAACGGCTCTGGGAACCGAATTATTATCATATGCTTATCTTGATAGTTTTTGAAATCAGTACCAGAAATCGTCATCTTTTTCCATTTTATGATATTCTTGCTGTCATCGGCAAGGTTCATGAAAGTTGAGACGTTTTCCAATTCTGTCAATGGTATATTTCCTGTGTTGAATGCATTCAGAACTTTTGGAACTATGTCAAATGCTAAAGCATAGTTAGCCCTTTGTCCCTCTAATGGGTCTTTTTTCTTAAAAGGATTCCACATAGTCGTTAACGTTTAGTTGCTTTGGACAGGAATAGATATTTGCGAAAAATGTGTGCTATCATCCCATTGAGGAATCTCAGTTATGTTAATATCTGGTAAGAGAAAATCCTCTTTGTTAGGATGTTCAGCCAATATTGCCTCGTCACTTATAGTAAGTCTTGAACGTATCTTTTTGAAGAATTTTACTTCGGCATATTCTATGCGGTTGTCTGCTTCAATTGCTTTGATGGCAAGTGATACTATTAGTAACTGCTCTGTTTCATTCAAATCCACAGAATTTAGTTCTTTAAGATAAGATTGCAAGAACATTCCACCTTGCTCATTGATTTCTGTAATCCATGAGTTGAGGTACTTCTCTGAATCAACATCGTGGAAGATGTTGTCTTTTGCGCACAAATCTTTAACCATATCTATTTCCTCTGTAGCAATATCTCCATCACAAGCGATGCAACAGAAAATGGTTTTCAAGTATAATTCTTCTTTTGTCATAACAGTAATTATTTAAACGTTAAAACCTATACGAGGTCTATCATCGGACTTCTTCATTTCTTCGCCATTCATCATAGCTCGAATGCGCTCGTATTTGCGTAATTCATTGTTGCTAAGTGAAGGAGCAGTGTTTGTAATTGCAACTTTCAATAGCTCCATTGTTATTTTGCTATGTTGGCGAAGTGCATTTCGTGACGCATCGTTGACTATCAGTTGTATATCAGCTGAGACATAACCTTGGGTCATATCAGCTAATTGATGATAGTCTAACCCAAAATCGTAAGGGCGTTTTTTCAAGTACAACCTGAACAATGCCATTCGAGCTTCTATGTCTGGCACACCAATGTAATACTTTTTATCCAAACGTCCCGCACGCAAAATCGCAGGGTCAATCATGTTTGGATAGTTGGTTGCCCCAATAATGAATATGCCTTTTTCTCCAGTCCTATCCATTTGAGCCAACATCTCATTCACTGCACTTCTTGACATTTCATGCACATTCCCATCATCTCGATTAGGGACAAGTTCATTCATCTCGTCAATGAAAATCACTGTTGGTGCGTTCTCCTCTGCCTCTTTAAACATCTTGGCAATATTCTCTTGCGTAGCATTGACATAACGGCTCTTTAGAGTAGCTGGCGTGATGCACATAAAGTTGAATCCGACCTCTTCTGCAAAGTGTTTTGCAAAAAATGTCTTTCCACAACCAGGAGGACCGTACAACAACATCCCATTTGGAATAGTTACACCATAACGATGGTATTCTTCGGGATTGTGGAGAGGTTCGATAACTTCTTCACGCATTTGTTGCTTCAACTCTTCCATTCCGGCAACTGCTGCAAAACCTTCACCTTTCTTTTTGATAGCGGAAGAAACTGGTGTATTGTCGGATTGCTGTTGTGATAAAATCTTACGTTTCGTAGATTGGTGTTCTATCTTTACGTCTCCGTCAATTGCCTTTATAAACTCATCTGCACTTTGAAATCTATCTTCACTATCATAGCTTAGAGATTTTGCTATCACATTCAGCAGTTGGTCGTCAAGTTCATACTTGTCCTCTTTTGTGAGTAAAAGTTCTTTGTCTCGTTCTGCCAAGAGGGAATCAATAACATCTGTCTCTTATACACATCTGACGCTGCCGACG
>ENA-OYWQ01001048-OYWQ01001048.1-human-gut-metagenome-genome-assembly--contig:-NODE-1048-length-12522-cov-4.918184_pt1 | contig 12522 bp, 8 predicted proteins | sample MGYA00244810_ERZ653396 | MGnify/ENA primary metagenome ERZ653396 (study PRJEB26926, sample SAMN06165045) | human gut metagenome | biome: ENVO:00009003; feature: ENVO:2100002; material: ENVO:00002003... | reverse complement strand
GGCAGCGTCAGATGTGTATAAGAGACAGTGGAGATACAGGAACCGCCCACCTTTGCCGCCTCCGAGATCTACAGCTCGGACGGCAAACTTATCGGTAAGTATTTCAAGGAGAACCGCACCCCTGTACAGTATGAGCAGGTCAATCCAGTATTCTGGAAGGCTTTGGTCGATACCGAGGACGAGCGTTTCTATAGCCATCATGGCGTCGATTTCCTGGGATTGGGTGGTGCCTTGAAGGACGCTCTGCTTCATAGCGGAGCCCGTGGTGCCTCCACCATTACGCAACAGCTGGCAAAGAATATGTTCAGTACCCGATCCCAGAGTTCTACAGGACTCTTGGGAAAGGTGCCGGGTGTGCGCATGCTCATCATGAAGAGCAAGGAGTGGATTGTTGCCACCAAGCTGGAGTTTGTCTATTCCAAGGAGCAGATTCTCACGATGTATGCCAACACGGTAGATTTTGGCAACAACTCCTTTGGTATCATGACGGCGGCCAAGACCTATTACGACTGCAAACCCAGTCAATTTACGCCCGACCATTGTGCCACCCTCGTGGGAATGCTCAAGGCCACGACTTCCTACAATCCCATTTCACACCCCAAAAACTCCATGGCGCGTCGCAATACCGTGCTCTACAATATGGTGACGCATGGCGACATGTCACAGTCTGACTACGAGCGCTACTCCAAACGCGAGCTTGGTGCTGAACTTCATGTGGAGGAATACTATGGCGGCAAGGCATTGTATTTCCGTGAGGCCGTCTCAAAATACCTCGACCCGTGGTTGAAGGAGAATGGCTATGACCTGTATAGTGCGGGTCTGAAGATTTATACCACCATCGACCTGCAGATGCAGGAGTATGCCGAGCAGGCCGTCAAGAAGCAGATGGAGCAGATCCAGCGCAATTTCGACCGCCATTGGTACATCCATCGTGATGCGAAGGGATGGAATGGTATGAATCCTTGGTGTGACGAGACCGGCAAGGAGTTGCCCGGGTTTATCGAGGAGATAGCCCAGCGCCTTCCCGTCTATCGCGCCCTTCAGCAGCGCTTCCCCAACAACCCCGACAGTGTGCTCCACTATCTCAACAAGCCGCACATGGTCAGACTTTTCGACTACGAACGAGGCTCGATAGAGAAGGAGATGTCCACGCTCGACTCCATCCGCTATATGGTGAGTTTCATGCATACCGGACTGGTAGCCATGGAGCCGCAGACAGGAGCGGTACGTGCTTGGGTGGGTGATATTGATTTTGAGTCGTGGAAGTATGACAAGGTGACGACAGAGCGTCAGCCAGGATCCACCTTCAAACTCTTTGTCTATACCGAGGCAATGAATCAGGGAGTTACTCCCTGTGACAAGCGCCGAGACGAGTATATTCAGATGGAGGTGCTTGACAAGAAGACTGGCGAGTACAATACCTGGCGGCCTACCAACGCCAATGGACGCTTCTCGGGCGATAGCGTCACGCTCAAGCGCGCCTTTGCCCAGAGTATCAACTCCATTGCCGTCAAGCTCGGTCAGGAGATGGGAATACCCAATATCATCCGTACGGCCCAGGACATGGGCATCACCAGTCCGCTTGCCGACGAACCGTCGTTGGCCTTGGGATCGAGCGATGTCAATCTCTTGGACCTGACTGATAGTTATTGCACCGTGGCCAATGACGGCAAGCACCACTCGCCCGTATTGGTGACGCGGATTGTAGATAAGGACGGCAATGAAATCTACCATGGTCCCGACGATCAGAAGCAAGCCATTCCCTACCGGTCAGCTTTCTTCATGCAGGAGTTGCTCAAAGGCGGACGCATGGAGCCGCGTGGCACGAGTATGAGCCTCAACCACTACATCCAGCCTAACGGCGATACGGATTGGGGTGGCAAGTCAGGTACGTCCAACAATCACGCCGACGCTTGGTTTATGGCGGTCAGCCCCAAACTTGTTGTCGGATGCTGGGTAGGTGGCGAGTATCGGAGTATCCATTTCCGAACCGGAGCCCTCGGTCTGGGTTCCAAGACTGCACTCCCCGTCTGTGGCGAGTTTATCAAGATGCTTTATGCCGACGCACGCTATCACGAGAAATACAAGGGCAAGTGGCCAGCTCCCGACCCTGACGAGATCGAGGCCTCGACCTATCAATGTGTAACTTCGGTAGTCTCGACTGCCAAAAACGATACGCTCGACCTCTATTATCGCAATCGTCGCCACCACCAGGAAGATGTGGAGGAAGAGATGCTGGACGAGAATGGAGAGCCTATGCCGCAGGAGGCTGGTGCCTCAGGGGAACCTCGACATGGCGAAGGCGACCACAAGTCGAAGACAGAGACCAGTGGCTCCTCTGCCAACAAGTCGAACGCCTCTTCCGGCAAGTCAAGTCAGTCGTCAGGAAAGACGGGATCGACGGAAGGCCATCAGCGTATCGCCCCGGCTCAGCGTCCTCGTGCCGAACAGCTATAATATCGGTAACGAAAGGACATGGCTGGACCGACTATAGAAAAAGTGGATCTGGACAATCAGGAGTTGCAACAGGCACTCCAGATTGTCCAGTTCACGCATAACTCTCTCTTCCTGACGGGCAAGGCGGGGACAGGCAAATCTACCTTCCTCCGCTATATTGCTGCTACGACCAAGAAGAAGCATGTCGTCCTTGCGCCGACGGGCATTGCTGCCATCAATGCTGGAGGCGCTACGCTCCATTCCTTCTTCAAACTCCCCTTCCATCCGTTGTTGCCTACCGACACCCGTTATACGGCACGCAATATCCGCAAGACGCTGCGCTATAATGGCGAAAAGATCAAGCTCCTGCGCGAGGTGGAGCTGATAATCATTGACGAGGTGTCGATGGTGCGAGCCGATATTATCGACTTCATCGACAAGGTCCTGCGCATCTACTGTCATAAGATGCGCGAGCCGTTTGGAGGCAAGCAGATGCTCTTCGTGGGAGATATCTATCAGTTGGAGCCCGTTTTGAAAGAGGAGGACCGCCAGCTCCTTGAACCTTTCTATAAGGGAGCCTATTTTTTCAATGCCCATATCTTTCGTGCCTTCCCCTTGGTCAGTATCGAACTGAGGAAGGTCTATCGACAGACCGATCCCCATTTCATCTCCATCCTCGACCACATTCGCACCAATCGGGTGATACCTGCAGACCTCGCCGCCCTCAATGCCCGCGTGTCGCAACGCTCGCAACCGGCCGACGCACCTTCGGGAAGCCTCTCTATCACTCTTTCCACGACGCGCGACAATGCCGACTGGATCAATTCTGAGGAGTTGTCGAAGTTGCCTGGCGACAACATAGAGCTCGTAGGGGAAATCAATGGTGAGTTTCCTGAAAGTTCCTTACCCACACCTTTGATACTTCAATTGAAGGTAGGTGCCCAGGTAATGTTCGTCAAGAACAATGCAGACCATCTATGGGTCAATGGAACGCTGGGGGTAGTCACCGGTATTGACGAGGAAGCTGGCCTTCTCTATGTGCAGACAGAGACGGCCGACCAGCTCCAGGTGGAACGAGAGTTGTGGGAAAACGTGCGCTACCACTTCGACGAGACCGAGAAGAAGATTGTGGAGGAGCAGATTGGCACCTACATTCAGTATCCCTTGAAACTCGCCTGGGCTATTACCATCCACAAAAGCCAAGGACTGACCTTCCAACGAGCTGATATCGACTTAGGCCATGGAGCCTTTGCGGGTGGCCAGACCTATGTGGCACTCTCCCGCTGTACCTCCTTGGAGGGCATTCGCCTGCACGCTCCCGTGCGTCGGAGCGACATCTTTGTGAAGGACGAGGTACTAGGCTTTGCCCGCAACTACAATGATGCCGGACTGATCGGGCGCGTATTACGACAGTCCAAGGCCGACAAGGAGTATTATGATGCTGCCCGCGCCTGGGAGGAGGGGGACTATGGACGTTTCATAGACCAGTTCTTTCTTGCCATCCACAGTCGCTACGACATCGAGAAGCCTGCCAGCAAGCGCCTGTTCCGCTTGAAGCTCAACCATTTCAATGCCTTGCGCGAGGAGAACGAGCGCCTCAAGGAAGCGCTGGCTGCTCGGGAGAAGTTCTTGGAAAAACTTGCAACGGAATACTTCGTGATGGGGAAAGAATGCGAGAGCGAGGGCCTTACGGCTGCTGCCATCAAAAACTACCGCAAGGCTTTGGAGTTGCGTCCCGATTACGCTAAGGCGCAACGTAGGATCAAAAAACTCGAAAAAGAAGGAAAATAAACATGAGAAAGCTGCTTTATATCATCTGCCTTTCCACCCTGGCCTCTTGCCATCTTGCCACCAACTCCACCCCCTCTGATGCCGACAGTGTGCCGCAGAGCGTGTTTGCCCCGTTGGAGACCGATACCGTGATGCCCGTCAATCTCCAGCTGGTCACGGGCCTCCAGTTTCCGATGTACTGCGTCTTGAGCGAGACCCCATTCGTCCCCGACACAGCGAGTATCGCTGCCTATGAGGAGACCGTGGCCAGTGGCAGTTTCTCAGCAGTGCTCACAATGGACACCATTCCCCCGTTGGACTTCTTCCACCGTATCGACACCGTCAGCCGCCACGACACTTGTTGGCAGATAGAAGGCGCAAGCTACGTCTATCGCCGCACTATTAAGGGCACGGCCTATACCGTCTCCCTCTCCAAAGAGAGCAAGGCGATCCGCTATGCCCAGGTGAAACTCAACCCTTAGTCCGCTGAAAATGGGGCAAAGCCCTCTTTTTGGTCTTGTTCATCATAAAAAGATGGGCAGACCTACTATTCTTGTCGGGTGTTTTTTGTAACTTTGCGACCGAATATGAAGAAGTTTAAGTTGTCCAAGAAGAATTACTTGTTAGGTTTTCTTATCGTCACGGGTGTACTTGCGTTGGTCCGGATTATTCGACCTGATGTGGCGGGCACGCACTATTCCGACCAAATAGACCACTCGTCGTTGGCTGCTGCCGACAGTATAGGAGATGAGATGGTGGCGAGCAACGATGGTGGGGTAGCCGAAACGAAAGAAAGCGATGCTACCCGTCTGTTGGGCTCGTCGGACATTCCTTTTGCGCTGACCAACTTCTTCAATCCCGACGGCAGCGAGCGTCGCACCCGTGTGCGTGGCGTTGGCAGTTATCGTGAGTGTTTTCCCGACTCCCAGATGGTGCAGTTGCAGGCAGCCGAGCGTCACGGAGTGAGCGCCGTCCTCGACCGCGCCGATGCCGAAAAACGCAAGGGAGAGTTGGTCTATGTGGGCAGCAATCCCTACTATGACGTGCGCAAGTTGAGCCGTAGTGTGCCCTATTTGGTGCCCCGAGCCGCCGTCCTGCTCCAGGATATTGCCTGCAATTTCCTCGACAGTCTCCAGATGAAGGGCATACCGATGAACAAGCTCATTGTCTCAAGTCTCCTTCGTACCAAGGAGGATGTCGTAGCGCTCCGCCGCTACAATCACAATGCGACAGAGAATAGTTGCCACCTCTATGGCACCACTTTTGACATAGCCTACAACCATTACGCACCCGTCACACGTCCTGTGCGTGACGATACGCTCAAGTGGGTGCTTAGTGAAGTCCTTAGTGATATGAGAAAGCAGGGCCGCTGTTTTGTGAAGCACGAGAACAAGCAGGGTTGCTTCCATATTACGGTCAATTAGTCTTTTACCAATTATTGAAAAGCTCCAGTCCAAACTTCAGTTCCACACCCTCGAAGTGGTGGGGAGCCATACCCGTGAAGATACCGAAGGAGAACAGGCGATTGGTGAAACTATACCCCAGTTCAATGTACGGCACATAGTGGCTGACGGCCAATGCCCCTACATGAAACCGTTCCATCTCCACGGCTCGTCCCAGTAAGGGGACGCGGGAGAGGAAAAGCATTGGGCTCTCGTAGGTGGCATTCGCCCGCGCATAGAATTGAGAGGCGTTGTACCAATGGGAGTTGAGTACCTCAAACTCTCCCGTCCATTCATCATTCCATCCGCCAGGAACATATTCCTCATGAAAATTGTGGTAATCGACAAAGTAGGTGTTTCCCACCTTGTCGAGATAGAATCCGCTACCTGCCCGCAGCGACAGACTCCGCATGCGCGAGAGGTTGCGGATGTATTGTCCGTCCAGTTCCAGTCGCGAGTAGCGGAGGTTGCTGGACAACCACTCGATTCCTTGGTCGTAGCGCATGGAGAATGCTAATGGCACCCGGTCGGTGAGGGGGCGCCAGGTGAGTTTGACAAAGGGACCGAAGGAGCGATAGGTGCTCGGTCGGTTGGTGAGGTCGAAACCATATTTGTTGAGGGCCGTACGACGGTGGAAGACGACACCCGTCTCGATGGCCAGTCGCGACGGGTCGAGATCGATCCCCGCCGAGAGCTGTAGTCGAGAGTCCTTGAAGTAGTCGAGGCCAAGGGTGTCCCACTGGATGGTGTCTCGCGTCGTAGTGCCCTTGATAGCCTCCAGCACGCGCGAGTCGGTGATACGATTGCCGTTGGAGTATTGCAAATAGACGAAGCCGTTGCGCCGCTTGTTGAAGCGCCACGTCACGGGGAGGTTGTAGAACAGTTGCTTCTGTTTGAAGGAATAGCCCAGTCTGAGCGTTGTGGATAGTTCGCTATTGTCGTTGAAGCGGTAGTTGCCCTGCATCTTAAACTTGTAGTACAGTCCACGTCGCTCGCTATATCCCATATAGAGCGGGTTGAAGAGCGGGTTGAAGCGCACGTATCCCTGGTCATTGCTACCGAAGCGCGCGCTGATACGGTTGAGGATATTGTCGCCGATCATGTCCCACAGTATGCGCTTGACCCAGTTGGTCCGTTTCCTCGCTATGCTGTCTGAGGCTATGGTGTCCTTGGCGGTTGTGTCCTTGGCTGGGCGGTTGTAGGTGGCAGCCAGTTGTAGTTCGAGGCTGTCCAGTGCTACGGGCCGGATACTGTCCATGAGTATCGGGTCGTTGCTGACTTTCGGTAGGTTGGGAAGCAGTTCGGGGAGCTGAGGATAAGTACTGACGTACGCATGCAGCCGGTTGCCCAAGTAGTTGAACGTACCGTTGAGGCTACAGTCCTTCGGGAAGAGCGACGGGATCCCCTCCGAGCCCATCTCCCCTTCCGTGATGAAAGTCACCATGTCATATTCGCCCTCGAATCGGAATCTTCGGATTCTGCCCGTACCCTTCTCGATCGTCACCCATCCTCGACGTAGCAGTTGGGTGTTGCGTATGCGACTTTTGAAGAACAGTCGCAGCAGCCCGTCCTCGTCCGTCCGTGTGCGATAGCGGTAGAAGCGGCGGTTCTCCGGACAGAGCGGCGAGAGAATATGCCCGGCAAACAGTGTGGGTTCGTAGGGAGACGGCAGGAGATAGACGCGCAGGTTGGGGAGCGTCCGGTGGCGGTTGTAGATGGTTGAGAGATAGAGCAGCGGTTCGATGACGTCGTCTCGGTCGCGGTGGTAGGTGAGCCGCACATAACTTTCAGAGAGAAAGTGGCGGCGGTTGTCATGCATCAGATAAAACAAGGTAGGCGCGGTGGCGAGTGTCAGGTTGCGCCGATCGACGTTGATCAGCGCCTTGGCATAGCTGAAGGTGGTGAAGGAGTCGGGTGGGGTAGAGCATATCAGCGCGGGATAGGAGGCCACCAGGTTGAGCACGTCGTCCGTCTTTGCGTGCCGTTTTGCTTCCGTCGTACCCCATCCTGCCAGCAGGAGTAGCAGCATGACTGTTCTCCCAATGGCTTTCCCTATCGCTTTCGTTTGGTGGCGCACTCTGTACATGATGCCGCAAAATTACCGTTTTTTATAGACATAAGTGCTTTTTAAGTTCAAAAAAAGATAAAACGTGGTTTCAAAGAAGCGTCTTTTACTTGATTTTAGCTACCTTTGCACTCGCTAATCGAATAGCAGTATATCATGGTAAAGAAGAAAAGACGCTCCACCCGACGCAAGGGAAGTTCCGGTAACAAGTGGAAGGCATTGGCCGTCGTGGCTGTTGTGCTCGCCGCTATCGTCTATTATTTGTTCTTTTCAAGTATGGCTGGTGGTGCTGGCAACACCTGCATCCGTATTGATACTGACGACAACATCGATTCCGTGTTGGTCAAAGTGAAACGCGTTTCAAAGCCCGTCCCCTACCAAGTGTTCCGCAGGTTGCTGCTGTGGTCCGACTATGCCGACAACATTCAGACCGGCCGTTACCGCGTGGGAAGTGAGGGTGCGCTTCAAACCTACCGCCATATCCACAATGGAGCCCAGGCCTCGGAGACGCTGACGTTGAAGTCGGTGCGCACGAAGGCCGACTTGGCCCGCGAGGTGAGTCGTGTACTGATGTTCACCTCTGCCGAACTACTCGACTCCCTCAACGATCCGAAGGTCTGCAAGCACTACGGGTACACCCCGGAGACCGTTGTCGGAATGTTTATTCCCAACTCTTATGATTTGTATTGGGACATCAGCGTGAGCGATTTTCTCAAGCGGATGGACAAAGAGAGCAAGCGCTTTTGGAATGAGGACCGCATGAAGAAGGCCCAGGACATGGGACTTTCGCAAAACGAGGTGATTACCTTGGCGAGCATTGTCGATGAGGAGACCAATGATGAGAGCGAAATGCCGAAGGTGGCGGGTATGTACATTAACCGCCTCAACGATGGCATGCGCCTCCAGGCCGACCCGACCGTGAAATTTGCCACGGGCAATTTCAAAGCCAAGCGCATCTATAAGGAAATGCTTTCCGCCGACAGTCCGTACAACACCTACCGCCACAAAGGACTTCCACCGGGCCCGATTCGCATCCCCTCCGTGGCAGCTATCGACGCCGTGCTCGACTATGCGCACCACGATTATATGTATATGTGTGCCAAGCCCGACTTCAGTGGGTCCCACAATTTTGCCAAGACCTACGAGGAGCACCAGCGCAATGCGAAGGACTATGCCGATGCGCTCGACAAGCGGGGCATACAATAAAATATAGGTAAAAAGAGATTTTTGGTAGTGATAGTATACACTTCACCCATAAAGGATAATCAATGACAAGCAATGGGGCTTAGCGGCAAGGCAGATTGACCTTGTCCGCGCCCCGACTGTCGCAAGGGCCTACCACGCCTTGCGACGCCGCAGTAAATAATGGTTTTAGTTTTATATGGAAGACAACAAGGTAAAGAGAGAACAAATCTTGGTTAGTATAACGGGTGTGGACCGTCCTGGTCTGACAGCCTCCATCATGGATATTCTCGCGCAGGGCAATGCGCAGATTTTGGATATTGGCCAGTCTGATATCCATAGTACGCTCTGTCTGGGCATATTGTTTCGCATTGACGAGCAGACATCGGGCAATGTGATGAAGAACCTGCTCTTCAAGGCTACCGAGCTGGGTGTGAACATCGAGTTCGAACCCATTGGTGACGAGGAGTATGAGAAGTGGGTGGACCGGCAGGGCAAAAACCGCTACATCCTTACGATCATCGGCCGCGGCTTGTCAGCCAGTCAGATTGCTGCTGCCACCGACGTCGTGACCCGTCAGGAACTGAATATTGATGCCATCCGTCGCCTCACAGGCCGTCAGAGCATCGTCCATCCGCAGAAGAACATGCGAGCTTGTGTGGAGTTCTCATTGCGTGGCAATCCCCGCGACCGTGAGGAGATGCAGCGCGAACTGATGCGCTTGTCTCAGGAGAAGGAGATGGACTTCTCTTTCCAGAAGGATGATATGTATCGCCGCATGCGCCGTTTGATCTGCTTCGATATGGACTCTACGCTGATTCAGGCGGAGTGTATCGACGAGCTGGCGCGTCGCAATGGTGTCTATGACGAGGTGGCTGCCATCACGGCGAGTGCCATGCGTGGCGAGATAGACTTCAAGGAGAGTTTTACCCGTCGCGTGGCTTTGCTCAAAGGTCTTGATGCCAGTGTCATGGCTGAGATCGTGGACGAGATGCCGATCACGGAGGGTACGGACCGCTTGATGCGCGTCCTGAAGACCTACGGCTACAAGATCGCTATCCTCAGTGGTGGATTCACCTATTTTGGCGAGGCCCTGCAGCGTCGCTATGGTATCGATTATGTCTATGCCAACGAGCTGGAGGTGGGAGAAGACGGCAAGTTGACCGGTCGCTACCTTGGCGAGATCGTCGATGGCAAGCGTAAGGCCGAACTCTTGCGTCTCATCGCCCAGGTGGAGAAGGTCAACCTCGCCCAGACCATTGCCGTAGGCGATGGCGCCAACGACCTGCCGATGATCAGCGAGGCCGGACTGGGCATTGCCTTCCATGCCAAGCCCCGTGTCCAGGCCAATGCGCCGCAGAACCTCAAGACGATTGGTCTCGACGGCGTGCTCTATTTCCTTGGTTTCAAGGACAGCTACCTGGGCGACGCAGGCAAGATGTAGTCGGTAGAACAGAAACCCTATACGAAGAGACGGGCGGTTGCATGATAGCAGCCGCCCGTCTGTCGTAATGATGTCTGTCGTTGTGATTTCTGTCGTAATGATGCTCGGCGCATCGGCGCCGGGTATCAAAGAGGTTTACTCTATGTCCTTCTTGCTGACCCTGGTCGCAAAGACGAAATAGATGATCAATGCGATGTAGGCCACCAGTGAGAGTACTTCTGAGAGGTGGTTGTTCCACCAGTTGGTGTAGTCAAACTCCACGCCGCTAAACTTCAGCAGGGCGGAGACCACACCCATCAGCGCACCACCGGCGATGAAGCCCGACGCGATAAGCGTACCCTTTTCGCCACGCGCCTTGTTCAGCTCCTCGTCCTTGCTGCGTGTGGTGACAAACCAGTTGACTGCGCCACCCACGAGCAGCGGCAAGTTGAGCTGGATGGGGATAAACATACCGAGCGCGAAGGCCAGTGCAGGCACCTTGCAGCGGTCGAGCACCAAGGCCATGACGGCGCCAATGCCGTAGAGCAGCCACGGTGCGCCCTGTCCGCTCATCAGCGGCTCGATGACGGCAGCCATGGCGTGGGCCTGCGGAGCAGCCAGCGCGTCACCCTTGAAGCCGTAGGTCTTGTCCAATAGCATCATCACGCCAGCGACGGTGGCGGCAGAGATGATCGTGCCAAGGAACTTCCAGGTCTCCTGCTTCTTCGGCGTGGTACCGAGCCAGTAGCCGATCTTGAGGTCGGTGACGAAAGCACCAGCCATAGACAGTGCCGTGCAGACCACTCCACCCATCAGGAGTGCGGCCAGCATACCAGCCTTTCCCGTCAGACCGACCGCCACCATGACGACCGAGGCGAGAATCAGCGTCATCAGCGTCATGCCTGATACTGGGTTGGAGCCGACGATGGCAATGGCGTTGGCAGCCACGGTGGTGAACAAGAAAGCGATGATAGCCACCAGGAGAATGGCCACTACGGCATGGAGAAGGTTGAAGTTCATCACGCCAAAGTAGAAGAAGAGGAAGGTGATGATCAGGGTGAGGACCGATCCCACAGCGATGATCTTGAAGGAAATGTCGCGCTGCGTGCGGATGACGTCCTTGTCAGCGGTGCCTTTGCCCTTCATCTCGCGTGCCGCCAGGCCCACAGCACCCTTGATGATGCCCCAGCTCTTGACGATACCGATGATGCCGGCCATGGCGATGCCGCCGATGCCGATGGAGCGGGCGTAGGAAGTGAAGATCTGCTCAGGCGTCATATCGCCCACGGCGGTGGTGATGGTCGGATCCCATTGGTTCAGTACCGTGTCGGGGAAGATAATGGCCATGGCGGGCACGATGATCCACCATACGCAGATGGATCCCATGCAGATGATGAAGGCGTAACGGAGGCCGATGATGTATCCCAGTCCGAGCACGGCAGCACCCGTGTTGAGTTTCACGACCAGCTTGGCCTTCTCGGCTATCGTCTCGCCAAAGGCCACGGCGCGGCTTGTCACCTGCTCGTTCCACCATCCGAAGGTGGCCACGGTGAAGTCATAGAGTCCGCCGATGATGCCTGCCAGCAACAACGGTTTGGCTTGGCTGCCGCCCTTCTCGCCCGAGACGAGCACCTGGGTCGTAGCCGTTGCCTCGGGGAAGGGATACTTTCCGTGTATGTCCTTGACGAAATACTTGCGGAAAGGAATCAGGAACAGAATACCCAAGACACCACCGAGGGCCGCGGCGATGAAGATCCTGAGGAAGTCGGCATGCAGGTCGAGCATGTAGATGGCCGGCATGACGAAGATGCCGCCTGCCACGATAGCGCCCGAGCAAGCTCCGATACTCTGGATGATGACGTTCTCGCCGAGAGCGTTCTTGCGCTTTGCCGCCGAGGAAAGGCCGATGGCGATGATAGCGATGGGGATAGCGGCCTCGAAGACCTGGCCCACCTTCAGTCCCAGATAGGCAGCGGCGGCAGAGAAGAGCACCGCCATGAGCACGCCCCAGGTCACAGACCATGCGTTGACCTCGGGATAATTCTTGTCCGGACTCATCACCGGCTCGTACTTTTCGTCCGGTTTGAGCTCGCGAAACGCGCTCTCGGACAATTCGATTGGTTTTGTTTCTTGATTTTCCATTGTTGCTATTTTAGATTATTTGATGCGCTGTATGGATGCTGTCTCTTATACACATCTGACGC
>ENA-OYWQ01001034-OYWQ01001034.1-human-gut-metagenome-genome-assembly--contig:-NODE-1034-length-12629-cov-4.760140_pt1 | contig 12629 bp, 8 predicted proteins | sample MGYA00244810_ERZ653396 | MGnify/ENA primary metagenome ERZ653396 (study PRJEB26926, sample SAMN06165045) | human gut metagenome | biome: ENVO:00009003; feature: ENVO:2100002; material: ENVO:00002003... | reverse complement strand
GAGCCACGGCCACAAAGCTGGCAATACGGGCTTTTTCGTCGGCGCTGTCCAGCTTCTGGCTGGTGCCGCTCTTGCCGCCCACCCGGTAGCCTTGGATGCGGGCATTGCGCCCGCCGCCGTAGAGCACCACGGCTTCCATCATCTCACGCATGGTTTCAGAAGTTTCCGGTTTGATCACCTGCCGCCTGCACACCGGCTCTGTGTGCTGCAGAATGCTGCCGTCCGGGTTCAGGATATCGCTGACAAGATAAGGCTGCATCAGCCTGCCGCCGTTCACCACAGCGCACACGGCTGCGGCCATTTCCATATAGGAGATCTTGCTGCTCTGGCCGAAGGCGCAGGAGGCCAGCTCCACCGGCCCCATGCGGTCGGCGGTGTAGTACAGACTCTTTTTGGGTTCGGCGGGCAGATCGACCCCGGTTGGCTCCCGCAGGCCGAAAGCGGCAAAGTAATCGCAGAAGGCTTCCTTGCCCAGCCGCGCGCCGATCTGGATAAAGCTCTGGTTGCAGGAATTTTCCAGCGCCTGGGTCACGGTCTGGCTGCCGTGGCGCTTGTGGTTGGCGCAGTGGAACCGTGTGCCCGCCACCGAGATGGACTCGCCGCAGTAAAAGGTGGAGTTTTTGCTCACAGCCCCGGCATCCAGCGCGGCGGCGCAGGTGATGAGCTTGAACACGCTGCCCGGCTCGTACAGGTCGCTGACGGCCTTGTTGCGCCACTGGGTCTGCTGGGCCAGTTGCAGGGCGGCAGCGCGCTCGCTGCCGGTAAGGGCATCCACGGCCTTGCGGGCGGCTGCATCGTAGATCACGCGCGGCTGGTTCGGGTCGTAGGCGGGCGTGGTGGACATGGCCAGCACGGCCCCGGTGTTCACGTTCATCACGATGCCCACGGCGCGCGCCGCCACATGATGCTCCTTGACCGCATAATCCAGCGCGTTTTCAAGGTAATGCTGGATGTTGGCATCGACAGTCAGCCGCAGGCCGCTGCCTTCCAAGGGCACTTTTTCGGTCTCGTAGCTCTGCTCCAGTGTGTAGCCCCAAGCGTTGACGGCGGTGAGCACCACACCATTCTGCCCGGTGAGCACATCGTTATATTTCAGCTCCAGCCCGCTCACACCGGCGTTGTCTACATTGGTAAAGCCCAGCACGCTGGCCAGAAATTCCCCCTCCGGGTACCAGCGCTTGGAGTCCTGATTGATGCGGATGCCGGTGATGCCGTTCTCTTCACAAAAATCCCGCACGCGGTCGGCGGTGTCGCGCTCCACGCGGTAGCGCAAAAGGCAGTCGTTGGAGGTGCGGTCGCTGAATTTTTCCAGCAGCTTCGCTTCGTCCAGCTCCAATATTTCCGCAAGGCCCTGCGCGGCAAGGCTGAGCTTTTCCTCCGGCATCTCGCGCGGGGAGGCCCGCAATGTCCAGCAGCTGCTGTTGGCGGCAAGCAGTACACCGTCGGCGCTGTAGATACGGCCCCGGTCGGCAGGCACCACAGTATCGCGCAATTGCTGGCCGAGGGCGCGGCTCATATACCAGTCGCCTGAAAACAGCTGCAGATACGCCAGCCGCGCGGCAAGCCCCGCAAAGCAGACGCAGCACATCAACGCGGCCACCAGCCGTGCCCGGGCACGGAATGCCCGTTCCGGCAGGGTGCGCAAGGGGCGCGGCTCCGGTTTTGGCATGGCAGGCACCTCCTTCTCTGGGCAAGTGTATGCGCCGGTATGCCGGGGATATGACTAACCGGCACCGCCGCCGCGTACAATAAAGGAACGGAGGTGATACGGATGCACAAAGCTGCTGCCCATGCAAAGCGCGGCCTGCCGCTGCGGCATCTGCCGGCCATGGACCTGCCGTTTCTGGTGCTGGTGCTCACGCTGGTGGGCTTTGGCCTTGTAATGCTGGGCAGTGCCAGCAGTGCAGTGGCGCTGTACCGGCGGGGCGATGCTTTTGCCTACCTGCGGCCGCAGCTGCTGTATGCTGCGCTGGGCATCGGGGCCATGTGGGTGGCAAGCCGGGTGGACTACCATGTTTACCACAAGCTGGCATGGCCGCTGCTGGCGCTTTCAATAGTACTGCTGACGGCGGTGCTGTTCATGCCGGAGTACAACGGCTGCAAGCGCTGGCTGGTGCTGCCGGGCCTGGGCACACTGCAGCCCAGCGAGATCGCCAAATTTGCGGTGGTGCTGGTGTTTGCGCATATCATTGCGCTCAACCACGACCGCATGGGCAGCTTTGCGGTGGGGGTGCTGCCCTTTGCACTGGTGCTGGGAGCGGTGGCGGTGCTCATGCTGCTGGAACCGCACCTCTCCGGCACCGTGCTCATTTTGGGCATCGGTGCGGTGCTCATGTTCGTGGGCGGCACCGGCCTCAAGTGGTTCGTGCTGGCCGGGGCGGGCGGTGCAGCGGCCATTGGAGCTGCCATCATCATTATGCCGGACCTTGTGCCCTACGCGGCCAGCCGTCTCAGCTCATGGCTGGACCCCTTTGCCGACCCGCTGGGCGACGGCCACCAGACCATCCAGAGCCTGTATGCCATCGGCTCCGGGGGTGCGGCGGGCCTTGGCCTTGGCAGCAGCCGCCAGAAGCACCTGTTCGTGCCCGAACCGCAGAACGACTTCATCTTTTCCATCCTGTGCGAGGAGCTTGGCTTTGTGGGAGCCTGCGCGGTGATCCTGCTGTTTGCGCTGCTGCTGTGGCGGGGCATCACGCTGGCGGCGCATGCACCGGATCGGTTCGGTGCGCTGCTGGTAGTGGGCTTTGTGGTGCAGGTGGCCCTGCAGGCAGTGCTGAATATGGCGGTAGTCACCAACACCATCCCCAATACCGGCATCAGCCTGCCGTTTTTTTCCTCCGGCGGCACCAGTCTGATGATGCTGCTGGGCGAAATGGGCATCGTGCTGTCGGTGTCCCGCGGGGAGACATAAAACCGGGCGTTCTCTGCCATAAAACGACAGCATCCTCTGCCGGTTCAGCTACAAATGACCGGACAAACAAATGACACAACTGCAGACAAAATAAACAAAAAGCCTTCGCGCCGCATAGCATGAGGTATCTTTTGCGGAACGGGGGCTTTTTGCATGGGCGGAGATCTTATCATCACAGGCGGCATGCCGCTGAACGGCACAGTACACATCCCGGCAGCCAAAAACAGCGTGCTGCCGCTGCTGGCAGCGGCCCTTTTGTGCAATGGCACGGTGCGTTTTCTGCAGGTGCCGCATCTTGCGGATGTGGACACCAGCGTGGAGCTTTTGCAGGGTGCGGGCTGCACGGCCCGCTGGCAGGGCAGCGACATCACGGTGCAGGGCGTGCCTTCCACCTGCCGCCTTGCGCCGGAAGCCGCCGCGCGGATGCGGGCATCCATTTTGTTCTGCGCACCGCTTCTGGCACGGCTTGGCCGGGTGGAAACGGTGTTGCCCGGCGGGTGCCGCATTGGTGCAAGGCCGGTGGACCTGCATCTTTCCGGCCTTGCGCAGATGGGCGTGCACTGCCGGGAGGAGGGGGCAAGGCTGATCCTGACAGCGCCTGCCGGACTGCACGGTGCGGACATCACACTTGGGTTCCCCAGCGTGGGTGCTACCGAGACCCTGCTTCTGGCAGCAGCTGCGGCGCAGGGCGAGACGGTCCTGCGCGGGGCCGCACGAGAACCGGAGATCAGCGATCTGGCAGCATTCCTGAACCGCTGCGGCGGCTGTGTACAGGGCGCGGGCACCAGCACCATCCGGGTGCAGGGCAGACGAATGCTGTATAGCTGCAGCTTTGCGCCCATGGCCGACCGCATCGTGGCATCCACCCTTGCCTGTGCCTGCGCGGCGGCAGGAGGCCGGGTGGAACTGACCGGCTGCAGGCCGGAGACCTATGCACCGCTGCTGGAAATTCTGGCACAAATGGGCTGCAGGGTAGAAACAGGGCCGGAGAGTGCGGTCATTACCCGGCTGGGCGCGCTGCACGGCGCGGGCAGAGTGTTTACCGGGGTATACCCGGCACTGGCAACAGACGCAGCGCCGCTGCTTGCTGCTGCCATGCTTGCCGCCGACAGCGCCAGCAGCATCGAGGATGTGGTGTTTGAGCGGAGATTCGGCTGTGCAGAGGGTTTTGCGGCTTTTGGAGCCGCTGTGCAGGTGCGGGGACGCACACTGGACATCCGGCCGGTGCGGCAGCTGCAGGGCGCATGTGCACGGGCTGCGGACCTGCGCGGAGGCGCGGCACTGGTGGTGGCCGCGCTGGCGGCAAGGGGACGGAGCCGCATTACCGACACCGGTTACATCGACCGCGGATATGCCGGTTTTGCACAGATGCTGGCGGAACTTGGTGCCCAAATTGAGCGGGAAATGCCGCGGGAAAGCGCCAGCGAGAAAAAAACACCTTCAAAAAAGCAAAATTGACTTGCATTCAGGGCAAAAAGATGATACGATACAGTTATATAAGTGTAAGCAGATAATTTCTGTGCGCTATGCGCAGTTTTACGATAAAATCCGATGGAGGACAAAGTTATGGCACTCATGCTCGATGAAGAAATGGACGAAAACGTTACGACGATCAAGGTGATCGGCGTGGGCGGCGGCGGCGGCAACGCTGTCAACCGCATGGTCAGCGACGGCCTGCAGGGCGTCGAATTTATCGCAATGAACACCGACCAGCAGGCTCTGGCCAAGAACCACGCTGCCACCAAGGTGCAGCTGGGTTCCAAGCTGACCAAGGGCCGCGGTGCCGGTGCAGACCCCGAGATCGGCCAGCGCGCCGCTGAAGAGAGCAAGGACGAGATCGCAAATGCGCTCAAGGGTTCCCAGATGGTGTTTATCACTGCCGGTATGGGCGGCGGCACCGGCACCGGTGCAGCACCCGTTGTGGCCGAGGTGGCACATGATCTGGGCATCCTGACCGTTGGCATCGTCACCAAGCCCTTCTCCTTTGAGGGCAAGCGCAAGATGGGTCTGGCAGAGCAGGGCATTGCAAACCTGCTCATGCATGTGGACAGTCTGATCGTCATTCCCAATGAGCGCCTCAAGATGATCAGCCAGGAAAAGATCACCCTGATGAATGCCTTCCAGGCAGCCGATAACGTGCTGCGTCAGGGCGTTGAGTCCATTTCCGCTCTGATCAATGTGCCTGCCTTCATCAACCTGGACTTCGCCGACGTGCGCTCCATCATGAAGGATGCCGGCTACGCACACATGGGCGTGGGCAGCGCCAAGGGCGCAGGCAAGGCCGAGAACGCCGCAAAGGCTGCCATTTCTTCTCCGCTGCTGGAGACCAGCATTGCCGGTGCACACGGCGTGATCATCAACATCACTTCCAGCCCGGACATCGGTCTGGAAGATGTGGAGACCGCAGCAGGTCTCATTACCCAGAGCGCACATCCCGATGCAAACATCATCTGGGGTACTGCGTTCGACGAGAACCTCTCGGACGAGATGCGTGTGACCGTGGTTGCTACCGGTTTCGACAACAAGAGCGCAAGCGACCTGCGCAGCAGCATCAGCAATGCAATGGGCGGCGCACAGTCCACTCCGTCTGCTGTGTTCAGCAGCGAGACTGCAAGCCCGGCAGCTTCTGCCGCAGGCGGCGCTGCACCGGCACCCACTGCTGAAAAGCCCGTGGAAGAGGACAACAGCGATAATGGCTATTACGACCAGCTGATGGCCATGCTGAACAAGCGCAGATAAAAGGCTGGCCGTCATAAGCGGATCAGGCGTATCGGATGGATCGGAGGGACACCATGGCGCAGGGCAGGCAGCAGAACAATGGTTCGCGGCAGCGCTGTGCCCAGTCTGCCGCGGCAAAGGCTCCGGCAGAGCCGCCCAAGGCGGTGTGTGCCCAGCTGGAGCAGATGAACCGAAAGCTGGCAGCGGCCAGTGCGGAAATTTTGCGCTATCAGACCCGTCTGTTTGCCTGTGAACGGCAGATGGCCGCGCTGCGGCAGGAAAATGCCCAGCTGGAAGCGGCCTGTGAGCAGGCGCGGCAGGAGGCTGAGTGCGCGAGCGCTCATGCAGAGCAGCTACGTCAGGAGCTGGCCCGCCATGCGGAAGCTGTGCGGCCTGTGCCGGTTGCGGCACATACGCCCCCGCAGCCGGAACCATCGGCAGCGCAGAGTCAGCGGCCGGAGCCGGAGGCCGAACAGCCCCCACAGCCCGGGCCGGAGGCTCCGCAGCCTGCTCAGCCGGACTGGAAGCCCCAGACCAGATTGGAGCACCTCTCGGTGGAGCTGATGAACTGGTTCGACGATATGATGGGCGCATGACGGAAAGCTGGATGACCTGCAAAAAAAGCAGATATGAGTGAAATGAAAAGCTGCTGCAAAGCGCAAAGCTGTTGCAGCAGCTTTTTTGTGGTCCGGTAGGAAACGGAAGACCCTGCGGCCGGAAGTACAGGAGCGAGGAGCGGTTGAGATGGAACCAAAACAGAAAATACTGATCGTGGATGACTCGGAGATCAACCGCGCTATGCTCAAGGAGATTCTGGGTGAGGGCTACGAATATCTGGAAGCCGAGAACGGCCTGCGCGCGATCGAAATTCTGCGCAGACGCACCGATATCGCGCTGGTGCTGCTGGACCTGATCATGCCGGAAATGGACGGCTTTGATGTGCTGCGGGTGATGCAGTGCTATGCATGGCAGGAGGAAATCCCGGTCATTGTGATCAGCGCGGCAGAGGACAACCGAAGCGTCGAGCGCGCCTATGATATGGGCGTGGCCGATTACATCCGCCGCCCGTTCGAGCGGGTCATGGTGCTGCGCCGGGTGAAGAATGCGCTCATGCTTTACGCAAAGCAGAAGCGCCTTACCCGCCTTGTGACCGATCAGGTGTACGAAAAAGAGCACAACGGTGTGCTGATGATCAGCATTCTGAGCCATGTGGTGGAGTTCCGCAACAGCGAGAGCGGCCAGCATGTGCTGCACATCCGCACCCTGACCGGCCTGCTCCTGCATCAGCTGGCGCAGAAGACTGACCGCTACCAGCTGGATGAGAGTGATATCTCGCTGATCAGCACAGCATCGGCGCTGCACGATATCGGCAAAATCATGATCCCGGAAGAGATCCTGAACAAGCCCGGCCGCCTGACCGAGGAAGAGTACGCCACCATCAAGACCCACACCACCGAGGGTGCCAGGATCCTGAAGGAGCTTGCCATCGGGCAGGACGAACCGCTGGTAAAGGTGGCACACGCTATCTGCCGCTGGCACCACGAGCGGTGGGACGGCGGCGGCTACCCGGACAGGCTCAAGGGCGACGAGATCCCCATTGCAGCACAGGTGGTGGCACTGGCCGATGTGTACGACGCACTGACCAGCGAGCGCTGTTATAAGCAGTCCTACAGCCACGAAAAGGCCGTTGACATGATCCTGCACGGCGAGTGCGGCAGCTTCAATCCGCTGCTGATGGAATGCCTGAAAGAATCCTCGGAGTTGCTGCGCACAGAGCTGCAGCGCTCGGAGTATGACCGCGGTTTCCGCCACGAGACCCGCCGCCTTTCGGAGGAGATCCTGCACCGCGAAGCTCTGCCCCGTGAGGATCGTGCCCAGCGCCTGCTGGATCTGGAACGGGAGCGCACCGCTTTTTATGCCGAGCAGCGCGGCGGTATTCAGTTCGATTACGATATACTCAGCGGCAGCGTGACCGTGGTGAACCGCTACGAGGATCCGGTCAACCGAACCCAGAAGCTGGACTTTGATAAGGGCATGGGCCTGACATTTCTCTCCGGCAAGGACCGCCGCAAGCTGCTGGATGCCATTGCAGCCGCAACGCCGGAAGAGCCGGATGCCGCATTCCCGGTGCTGATCGCGGTGGATCAGGAATACCGGCTGCACCGGCTGGTGATGCACACCATGTGGAGCCGCGCCGGTGTGCGCCACTGCGTAAGCGTGGTGGGCCAGATCACAGATGACCATGCCCGCCTGCAGGAGCTGATGCTGGGCGATGTGAACAGCGACCAGCCGGAAGCACTGCTGGAACGCCTGAAGGGCATTTTTGACATTGTGCGTCTGGTGGACCCGGAAAGCACCAAGGTGCTGAGCCTGGGCAAGGATGGCCGGCTGACCGAGATGCCCGGCACCTGCCACATGGTGTGGAACAAATCGGGCCGGTGCGAAAACTGCATTTCCAGTAAGGCCCTTGCCCGCAAGGAATCCCTGAACAAGATCGAGTTCAAGGACGATCAGGCTTATTTTGTCATGGCAAAGTATGTGGAAGTGGGCGGACGCGGCTGCGTGCTGGAAATGGTGTCCAAGCTTTCGGACGGACGCTGGCTGGATATGGGCGGCCGCCGGATGCTGCTGGACCGCGGCTCCAACTTTGACCGCAGCGCCTTTGTGGATTCGCTGACCGGGGCATACTCCCGCCAGTACTTCGAGTGCTTCCTTGCGGAGAGCGAACAGGTGGAAGGCGTAGTGATGATCGACGTGGATCACTTCAAGGAGGTCAACGACCGGTTCGGCCATCTGGTGGGCGATAAGGCTCTGCAGAGCGTGGCACAGTCCATCCTGAGCAACCTGCGCCAGACCGATGTGCTGGTGCGCTATGGCGGCGATGAATTCCTGCTGCTGGTGCCGCACATCCGGCCCGGGGAACATGTGATACAGCGCGTGCGGGAGGCTGCGGCGAGTGCCAGAGTGGAAGGCTACCCGGAGCTGGAGCTTTCGGCCAGTGTTGGCGGTGTGTGCGGTGTACATCCGCTCACCGAGGCCATCCGTCAGGCGGACGCAAAAATGTACCAGAATAAGGCCGAGCGCAAAAATTAAACAAAACAAAGCCCGGACAGGCTGCAGTGTCGCACTGCTGTGCCTGTCCGGGTATTTTTGTTTTTTTCAGCGCACAGCGCTGGTGCGGTGCTCCATCAGATAGGTGGCTTCCAGATCAGCGATGTGCAGCTTGACGGCAAGGGGATACTTGTCGTAGGCTTCCGAGATGGCAAAGCAGCCGCCCCGGGCCGCATCGTCAAAGCCGCCCATGTGCCAGCGGATGGCAACGGCCTCCTCGACCCGCAGCTTCATGAACCGCTCGATGAGGAACACGCTCTTTTCGCCGTGGCCGTAGGGGAACAGATCCTCCACGCTGTAGCTGGGCACCTTTTCCCACTGGCCGGTGGCTTCGTTTTTCACGTTGCGGGTGCCGGGCTTGTAGTAGTTGGCCTTGCACAGATCGTGCAGCAGTGCACAGATGGCAAAGGTCTCCTCGCTGTCGCCCTCGGCAAAAAAGGTATCGTGCAGTGCATGGTAGACGTTCAGGCTGTGCATACACAGCCCGCCCTCACACGCACCGTGGAACCGGGTGGAGGCCGGTGCCGTAAAGAAATCCGTCTTATGGTCCAGCCAGTCCAGCAGCTTTTCGCTGCCGGGGCGGGTGATGTGCTGCTGCCAGATCTGCAAAAACTCTTCGCGGCCGCCCATGCTTACAGCTCCAAATCGTCCAGAAGGCCCTTGAGGATGGCCATTTCGTCGTGGCTCAGGGAAATGCCCTTGCCCATGCGGGTGCCGTCCGGGGACCAGTCGCGGATGTCGTACTTGGGTTCGCCGTCGTTCCAGCTGATGAGGTTCAGCTGACGCTCCCAGCCGCGGGGGCGCTCCGAGAGAACTGCAATGCGCTGAACAACTTCATATTTGATCTCTGCCATGATGCAAAACCTGCCTTTATCTTTGTTTGCTACCATAATAAGGGAAGCGGACGCAGATTTCAACAGGTAGAGCAAAAATAATTTGAAAAATTTTTGTTAGCCGTAGGGTGCATCCTCACGCCAGTCCACAAGGCTCAGCACCTGAGAAGCATCCTCGTCCGGGGCCGGATGGCAGGAATGGGTGTGCTGGTCGGTGCTGAACAGTCCGGGTGCATAGTGGGCCATCACGCTGGTCTGCACATCCCCGGCCAAAAATTCCCGGGCGTTCTTCTGGTAACAGGCGGCCGGGGTGCCGTTGGTCATGGGCACACCCTGCGGGGCACTGTTTGTGTCCGGGTGCGGGGTCTGGCCCGGTGTTTCGATCTGCGGCGGCACCTGTGTGCCGGGGGCAGCGGGATCGCCTGACAGCAGGATATCCGGCTCCCTGCCTAGCGGCGGGCTGCAGCGGGTGCAGCTGTTTTCCGGTGCGGCGGCAGTGCCGGGCTGGTGTTCCAGCTCGTGGCGGATAAAGGGCGTCAAGCTCATTGGAAAATCACCTCCGCCCATAGGATGCCCCGAAAAGACGCAACTTATAAAGGGGCCTGCGGTGTTTCACACGATCAATTCTACGGTAGAGCCGCCGGTGCGGGCTTTGCGCACCACCACCTGTCGGTCGATGCGGTCTTTCAGAGCGCCTACGTGGGAGATGATGCCCACCAGCCGGTCGCCCTCGGTCAGCCCTGAAAGTACGCGCATGGCCTGTTCCAGCGATTCGTCATCCAGACTGCCGAAGCCCTCGTCGAGAAAGAGCGTGTCCAGACGGATGCCGCCTGCCGCGCTCTGTACTTCGTCCGAAAGGCCCAGTGCCAGCGCCAGCGATGCCTTGAAGCTTTCGCCGCCGGAAAGGGTCTTGACGCTGCGGCGGGTGCCGTTGTAGTGGTCGATGATGCCAAGGTCCAAGCCGGACTGGCTGCGCTGGTTCTCGGCACCAATGCGCTCCAGCTCGTACTGCCCGGCGGTCATCTGCATCAGGCGGGTGTTGGCGTGGCGCAGGATGCGGTCCAGATAGTTCATCTGGATATAGGCTTCCAATTTGATCTTCTGTTTGCTGGTCAAGGTGCCGCCCGCCGTGGCGGCAAGGGCACTCACCCACTGCCAGCGCTGTTCAAGCTGAGTGCGCGCTTCGGCAGCGGTGCGGTATTTTTCAGCGGCTGCACGGTTGGGCAGCCGCTGTGCGGCCAGCTGCTGGGCCTGCTCCCGCAGGGCAGTGCGGGCGGCGGCAAGGCGGGCCTGTTCTGTCTGTAAAAATTCCAGCGGCTGGGCAGGCCCGGCGGTTTCGGCAGTGGCTTGCTGGGTCTGCAGGGCATCTACAGCGGCTTTGGCAGCGGCATAGGCCTGCTCTGCCTGTTTGAGGGAGTGCTGAGCCTGCTCCATGCCGGTGCGCAGGGCGGTGCGGCTGGCTTCCAATGCATCCAGCGCGGCCTGTGCCTCGGCCCGCTGCGGGTAGGGCAGGGCTGCACGAGCGGCAGCGGCCTGCTGTTCCAGCGCATCGGCGCTGGCATTCTGCGCGGCGGCGGTGCTGTCAGCTTCAGCGGCGGCCTGTTCCAGTGCCGGGCGCTGGCGGCTTTTTGCCTGATGGTCGGCCTCCAATGCGGTGCGGCGGGCGCAGTCTGCTTCGGCCTGCCGAAGCGCGGCGACACACTCGGCCTGTGCTGCGTGCAGGGCACAGGCTTCTTCCGTCAGGACAGCGTTCATCCCCTTGAAGGTCAGCTGCACCGTCCCATCCGGGGAGGTGAAGCGCTCTGGCAATAGGCTCTCAGCATCCCGGCGCAGGGAGCGGCGGGCTTCGTCGGCTGCGGCAAGGGCGCTCTGTGCGGCAGTGCTGGCAGTCTGGGCCAGTGCATCGGCCTTTTCGGCTTCCTGCTTGGCGGCATCCACCTGCGCCTGCGTGGGGGCTGTGTGGGGCAGTTGGGCCTTTGCCGGGTGGTGGACGCTGCCGCACACGGGGCAGGGCGCACCCTCGGCCAGCGCCTGCGCCAGCAGTCCGGCCTGTGCGTCCAGAAAGGCTTTGTCCAGCGCATCCCGCCGGGCATGGGCCTGTTCCTTGGCTTCGGCGGCAGTGCGGTAGGCATCCTGCGCACGGTGGGCCTTTTGTGCCTGCTGCTGGCAGGCGGCAAGCCGCTGGTTCAGGGTGGTAAGGGCGGTGCTGCGCTGGGCCAGCTCCTTTTCCCGGTTCTGCAAGGCCAGCAGCCGGGTGGGAGCATCTTCCAGCGCGGTCAGCTCCTTTTCAGCAGCGGCCAGCGCTGTGTCCAGTGCGGCCAGCTGGGTGCGTTTCGCTTTGGCCTTGGCAGCGGCCAGCTGGGCAGCATCCCGCGCGGCCTGCTGCTGATGGCACAGGGCATCCAGCTCATCGTAGGCGGCAAGGGCCGTCTGTGCCTGCGTCACCTGTCCGGCAAGAACATCCAGCTGGGCGGCATCGCCTGCGTGGCGGGCGCTCTCGGCACGGGCAGCTTCCAGCACAGGCAGGGCAGCGGTAAGCTCTGCCTGCTTTGCGGCCAGCTGTGCGGCCAGCTGTCGGGCCTGCTGGGCAGCACCCAGCTGACGTTGTACTTCGTCCAGCTTGGCTTCGGTGTCCTTGAGGGCAGCAGCAACGGTCTCCTGCGCGGCCTGCTGGCGGGCCAGCAGACCTTCCAGCAGGGCAAGGGCCGTCTCCGGCTCGGTCTGGGCGTTCAGTGCGGCAAGGGCATCGGCATCCGGGTCGTCGGGAGAAAACCGGATGCCGGAGAGCAGACTGTCCAGCTTTGCATTCTGGGTGGTGCGCTGCTGGCTGAGGGCGGCGCTTTCGGCCTGCAGGCGCTCTTGCAGCCGGGCATAGCGCTGGGTGCGGAACAGCTTGCGGAAAATGCGGCTGCGCTCCTCGGTGGAAGCGTTGAGCAGCTTTGTGAACTGACCCTGCGCGATCATGGCGATCTGGCAGAACTGGCTGTAGTCCAGCCCGATGATCTCCTGCACCTGTCTCTTATACACATCTCCGAGCCCACGAGACCGATCAGTAT
>ENA-OYWQ01001024-OYWQ01001024.1-human-gut-metagenome-genome-assembly--contig:-NODE-1024-length-12688-cov-24.150954_pt1 | contig 12688 bp, 10 predicted proteins | sample MGYA00244810_ERZ653396 | MGnify/ENA primary metagenome ERZ653396 (study PRJEB26926, sample SAMN06165045) | human gut metagenome | biome: ENVO:00009003; feature: ENVO:2100002; material: ENVO:00002003... | reverse complement strand
GGGACATGCCGGACGTGCGCCAGGGAGAACTCCTGGCCGTACTGTCCGCCGGAGCCTATGGTTTTTCCATGTCTTCCAACTACAATTCACGGCCTATGGCGGAAGAAGTCCTGGTGGACGGGGACCAATGGAACGTCATTCGCAGCCGCCAGAGCTGGGAAGACCTCATCCGGGGAGAATCCATTCCGGAATAACACCCCCATCCCGCCCATCTTTAGAATGCCCTTCCAGCGATAAAACGAAGGAGGGGCATTTCCTTTCAACCGTACTGAATGGAAAACAAGGCAGAATTTTCAAGTCCGCCAAGCCACGCGGAGCTTCTTTCCGGAGACGCCGCCCGCTACTGCCGTACGGGCTCCGGCGGACCGGTCCGGCCGCAAGTCACAATGATTCGAACATGAACATGTCCCGCAAGAGCGTTGCAACCCCGGCGTGCGCCTGAGTTCAGCCTTGCCCTCCTGAAAAAAAACACCTATCATATCCCCGTTATGCCAATAGCCACACCAGAACAATACATTACCATGCTTGAAACGGCCAAAAAGGAAGGCTATGCCTATCCGGCCGTTAACGTGACCACGATCGAAGTCATCAACGGCGCTCTCCGCGCTTTTTCCGAAGCCAAAAGCGACGGTATCATTCAGGTTTCCATCGGTGGCGGCAAATTCGCCTCCGGCAGCTCCGTAGGCAATTCCGCCCTTGGCGCCATTGTTCTGGCGGAAGCAACGCGTCGTCTGGCTGAAAAGCACAACGTTCTCGTAGCCCTTCACACGGACCACTGCCAGCCCGAACACGTGGATACTTTCCTGCGTCCTCTGATTGCCGAATCCCGCCGCCGCGTGGAACGCGGTGAAGCCCCCCTCTTCAATTCCCACATGCTGGACGCCTCCACGCTTCCCATGGCGGAAAACCTCAAGCTTTCCCGGGAACTGCTGAAGGAATGCGCCGAACTGGGCATCGTTCTTGAAATCGAAATCGGCGTTGTGGGCGGAGAAGAAGACGGAGTGGATAACTCCGGCCATCCCGCCGACAAGCTTTACACTTCTCCGGAAGATATGCTGATGACGTATGAAGCCCTCGCGCCCCTCGGCAAATTCATGCTGGCCGCCACTTTCGGCAACGTGCACGGCGTGTACAAGCCCGGCCACGTCAAACTGAAACCCAGCATCCTGCGGGACGGTCAGGAAGCCGTAGTCGCCAAACACGGAGAAGCGGCTCGCATGCCCCTCGTCTTCCATGGCGGTTCCGGTTCCGAACTTTCCGATATCCGCGAAGCCGTTTCCTACGGCGTCGTCAAGATGAACATCGACACCGACACGCAATACGCCTTCACCCGCCCGATCGTCTCCCACATGTGCGAACACATCAACGGAGTGCTCAAGATTGATGGCGAAGTGGGCAACAAGAAGGATTACGATCCCCGTTCCTATCTTGCCAAGGGTGAAAAGGGAGTCGCCGCCCGCCTTCAGGAAGCCGCCGACAACCTTATGTCCGCCGGCAAGACCCTCTTTGGCAAAATCTAAAAAGAGTTCCCTCTACGAGTTTAATGCCATGCCCGGTTTCTTAAAAGAAACCGGGCATTTTTTCTGGAAAAACCCGCCAACAGGGTAAGGCGGGAAACGCTTTCACCGAGTATTTATCCCTCTGAGACGACGGGAAAACGAACCGTTCCCCGTCTTCTTCTTTTCTGTCCCCTGGGCTTCTCCGATTACGGGACCATTAACCCGCATTCTTCCGCAAGGAAACCGCTGCGGACAAATAAAACGATAGCCGCACAGGAAAAACCGGAATTATTCATAACAGAACAAGGCCATTCCTCCGCTCAGCGGACCGCAGGGAACCCGGCAGCGCGGCCCTACCCCGGCGCCGCTTTGAACACAGGAGCCTTTCCCCAGCGCTCCAGGAACCTTAATTTCCTGCTTTGCGGGATTCCCTTACGCGGTCATTGGCGTTCAGGATGCGCTTGCGCAGACGGATAAAATGAGGCGTAGCCTCCACCAGTTCATCAGGTTCAATGTACTCAATGGCACGTTCCAGAGAAAAAATGACGGGAGGGGAAAGCTGGATGCCGTCTCCCTTCGTGGCTGAGCGGATATTGTTCAAATGCTTTTCCTTGCACGGGTTGACCGGCATATCCATCTGCCGCGGGTTTTCGCCTACAATCTGGCCTTCGTAAATATCTTCCTGCGGCCCCACAAACAGACGCCCGCGTTCTTCCAGCGCTACCAGCGCGAACGGAGTGGAAACGCCCGTCTCCATGGAAACCAGGGTGCCGGTGGTACGCGTGGTGATGTCCCCGGCATAAGGCCCGTAATCCCGGAACAGGTGGGAGAAAATACCGTGGCCGGACGTCAGATTGACCAGCTCAAATTCAAAACCGATAATACCGCGGGTGGGAATATAAGCCTGAATAAAAGTATGGCCCGTGCCTTCCCTGCATACCATGTCTTCCATCTGTCCCTTGCGGGCGTGAAGAAGCTTCATGACGCCGTTGGCATGTTCGTCCGGAACTTCTACGTACATCGTTTCATACGGTTCCGTAAGGCGGTCGTTTTCATCCCTCTTCATGATCACGGTGGGACGGGAAACGCACAGTTCATAATTTTCACGGCGCATAGTCTCCACCAGCACGGCGATCTGCATGGCGCCGCGGGCGGAAACGGAGAAAACGCCGGCCTTGTCCGTATCCTCCACCTGGATGGAAATATTCGTCCGCATTTCCCTCATCAGGCGGTCGCGTATCACGCGGGAAGTCACATTCTTGCCGTCGCGCCCTCCGAAAGGCCCGTTGTTGATGGAAAATTCCATGGAAATGGTAGGAGGATCAATCGCCACGAATGGAAGGGGCTCCGTATCCGCGGAACCGCCCAAGGTTTCCCCGATGTTGACGTTTTCAAACCCCGCCACCCCTACGATGTTGCCTGCCACGCCGATGGCCGAATCCGTAGTGCTCAGGCCGGAATATTCAAACATGCGGGTCACTTTTCCGGAAATGCAGGAGCCGTCGCTCTGATGAAGCCACACGGTGTCCCCTTTCTTCACAGTGCCGGAGGTAATGCGGCCGATAGCCACACGGCCCACATAATCGTCCCAGTCAATATTGGAAACGAGCATCTTGAATTCACCCTCCGGATCGGCATCCTTCGGAGCGGGGATATGTTCCACAATCTTGAATAAAAGAGGAGTGCAGTCCACAGGAGGTTCCCCCTCCATGGAATTCATGAAGTAACCGTCGCGGGCGGAACCGTACACGAAAGGGGCTTCAAATTGTTCATCCGTGGCGCCCAACTCCAGAAAAAGCTCCAGCACCTGGTCATGGACGGCGGCGGGATCGGCATGCGGACGGTCGATCTTGTTAATGACGACAATGGGCATCAGCCCTTCCTGAAGGGCCTTGCGGAGCACAAAACGCGTCTGGGCCTGCGGCCCTTCAAAAGCGTCCACCACCAGAAGCACGCCATCCACCATTTTCATCACGCGCTCCACTTCCCCGCCGAAATCCGCGTGTCCGGGAGTATCCACAATGTTGATCGTGTATCCATTCCAGAGGATGGATGTATTCTTGGCCTTGATCGTGATGCCTTTTTCACGTTCCAGATCCATGGAATCCATGGCGCGTTCCTGCACGGCCTGGTTGGCCCGGTAGGCGCCTCCCGCCTGCAAAAGTTGGTCAACCAGGGTCGTCTTCCCATGGTCAACGTGAGCGATGATGGCGAGATTGCGGAACTTGGAAGGATCTGACATTGCGCGCGAGAGCTAAAAACACCGGAAAATAAATGTCAAGTCTGCTCCATGAATACCGACTATATTTTCAGCGTTTGCAAGCCTCCCTGCCGCCATTGCCGCAAGCGATGGAACTTTTATTTTCCTCCGGTGAATTTATAGCTTCCCCCCCTCCTCAAATAGGAGTATTCTGCTCCGGCATAAGTAATTTCTCAATTCTAGATAACAATGAAGATTTGGTTAGATGGAAAGCTGGTGGAACAGGAGGAAGCAAAAACCTCGGTTTTCGACCACGGCACACTCTATGGAGACGGCATTTTTGAAGGTATCCGGTTCTATAACAAGCGCGTTTTCCGCCTGGAAGACCACATGGACCGCCTGTACAACTGCGCCCATTATCTGTTGCTGGATATTCCTTACACTCAGGAAAAACTCTCCAACGCCGTATGCGAAACGGTCGCGGCCTCCGGCCTGAACGACGGCTATATCCGTCTGGTGGTTACCCGCGGCGTCGGCAATCTGGGGCTCAACCCATTCAACTGCAAACGGTCCTGCGTCTTCATCATTGCGGATAAAATCTCCCTGTACGATCCGGACGTATATGAAAACGGACTGGCCCTGATTACCAGCTCCGTGCGCCGCAACCGTCCGGACACCGTTTGTCCGCAGGTCAAGTCGCTCAATTATCTCAACAACATCCTGGCCAAAATGGAAGCTGTGCGCCAGGGTGCGGCGGAAGCCCTGATGCTGAACGACCTGGGTAATGTGGCCGAATGCACGGGCGACAACATTTTCATTGTGAAGGACGGTACCGTGTTCACACCGCCAGTTACGGACGGCTGCCTGGACGGCATCACGCGCCGGGTAGTGCTGGAAATCTGCCGGGAGCTGCAAATCCCGGCTCAGGAAAAGACCATGAACCGCTTTACCATCACCTGTGCGGACGAATGCTTCCTGACCGGCACTGCCGCGGAATGCGTTCCCGTGACCAAATTGGACGACTATCAGCTGGGCTCTGGAAAAATCGGTCCTGTCACAGCTCGAATCCTGGCCCGTTTCCAAGAACTGGCCCAGACCACGGGAACATCCTGTTAGAACCAGCCAACCCTTTTTTGGACCAACGAAAACGGCTCCGCCAGATGACGGAGCCGTTTTTTTGTGCTATTCCGTTAAATATAAAAAAGAAAACACAGGTAAGCACATTCCTGCGGGGCTATACGGCAGTCTCCTCTGGAAATGAAGGCTTGTGACCTTCACGGCCTCCCGTTCCGAAACGCTGCAGAAGAATCCAATATGAAAAGCCGCGCCGCTTGTGAAATGACAAGGCAAGCGACATCTTGCATGTCCGGCCGCCACGCCGGACATGCCTCAACCTGAAAAAAGGCTATTTCTTCTTGGGCAGGCCGGTTTCCGGGTCAAACTGCTTAGCCTGCTGGGCATGTTCCTTCGTCTGATAAAACCGAACGTAATCAATCAGGAATTTTACAGGATACCCTTGCCCGTCTTTAGGAGCTTTCTCGCACCAGGTGCCGCCCACGGCGGAATTGAGAATGAGATAGAACGGCGTACGGAACGGATTCCCCGCCCCATTGGCATAATTGGTGGTATTAAGGTCAATGGACTTCACCAGTTTGTCATCCACCATCAACTTGATGGAATCCTTGTCCCATTCCATGACATAAGTATGAAAATCATCGGAAAGATTCTCTATCTTCACAGTCCCTCCGCGGGAAGCATCCCTTTTGGACACGCCATCCGGACTCAAGTGGAAAGTGGAATAAACCACATCCGGCTGTTGGGAAATATTTTCCAGCATATCAATCTCCCCGTTGACGGGCCAGCCCCATTTATTCTTGCCAAGCAACCAGATGGCAGGCCAGATGCCCTTGGTTTTGGGAACCTTGGCACGCACTTCCAGTCTGCCGAACATGAAATTTTTTGTCTTGATCGTCGTAACGGAACCGGAGGTATAGGGCATGAACTTGGTATTCTTGATCCAATCCGCGGAACTTTTCTTATAATTGACATTGGCGAACTTCTCAAAATGGGTTTCCAAAACCAGGCAGCCATCCTCCAATCTCATATTCTTGGGTCGGCCTGTATAAGTCTGCTGGGATCCCTGGTTACGGATTACTCCCAACTCCGGTTTCCACTTTTTGGCGTCTATCCTGGAACCGTTGAACTCGTCACCCCAGACATAAACCCACCCGCCGGGGAGGGTCCTCGGAGGTTTGGAATCTTCTCCCTTTACAGACATGCAAAGGCATGCAGTCAACAACACGGCAAATAGGCTCTTCATACGGAGCAATACTGCACCTAGTTCCGCAGCCTTTCAAACAAAATACATCATTCGGGGCCTCATACCTCCTTTCCCCTGTCAAATGGCGAAATATCCTGCAAAATGAATAGAACCCTTAACCCGGCGCATGCTATGGTCATGATATGAAAACCACTTTTCCTCTCCATGGCCGGGCGCTCCTCCACCAGACGCCTGCAGGTGCTGTCGTGATTGTGGAAAACGGCACAGCCGTCACCCATCTTTTCTTCAGCCGCATGGCACAGCCGGAGCATTTGGAATGGGAGGAAACACCCCTGCTGCGTCAAACGGCTGACCAGCTGGATGAATATTTTCAAGGTTCCCGCCGCGTATTTGACGTGCCGCTTTCTCCCCAGGGAACCGAATTTGAACGAACGGTCTGGAAAGCCCTTCAAGCCATCCCCTATGGAGAAACCAGAAGTTACGGAGACATTGCCCGGCGAATAGGACGCCCATCAGCATGCCGGGCAGTAGGACAGGCCAACAACCGGAACCCTGTCGGCATCATCATCCCCTGCCACCGAGTCATCGGAGCCGACGGCAAACTGACCGGCTATGCAAGCGGCCTGACCATTAAACAATACCTGTTGGAATTGGAACAGGGCTCCGCCACTCCTTTCACATTATTCACGGATGTGGAACGCATGCCCGGAAATACTCCGGCCAGTCCATAAAACGGCAGGACTGGAAAATTCCGGTCAGAGCTGCATACCGTTTTCCGTCTGAGGAAGAGGCATGGATTTCAAGGCGGCCTTGGGGGATTCAATACCCAGCCATTGAAGAGGCAGCAATTCACCCGTTACCCTGTAATGTTTGTAGGTTAATCCGGCAAACACAGCCAGAAAAAATATCAGGACGGCATAAAGGGCCATCCATAAATAATGATTCCGGGTCGTGCGGGCGGCTTCATCCGCCAACTGCTGTAAGTTCCGCATAGCGATCGAAGGGGCGGCCTCTTCTTCTCTCCCGGATGATTCGGCAGAAAATCCCGGAGATGGCTCTTCCGCAAACCGGAGCCTGGCATCCCCCAAAGCGATTTCATCGCCATCGTAAAGGGTCGCGGTGCCCATCGGCGTCAGGCCGTTGATTTTAGTTCCATTAGTAGAACCAAGGTCCTCCAGGACATATCCCCCTTCCTTAAACTGAAGCAAGGCATGCTCTCCGGAAACCGACTGAAAGGGAAGCACAATCTCGCAATGCTCGTCACGTCCGATGCGTGCGAAATATTCACCGTTCTTCGGAAGAACTATGGTTTTTTCAGAACCGTCGGGAAGGTGGATGGAAAGGCGTGGCATGATTCCTGGAAATCATGCCACGCCCATATTCATTTTCAATCCAAAAGACCGTTTGCCCATCACGTATAAGAAAAATGGCGATATCCGCCTTTCCCCAGAAAGACAGAATTCCATACAGATTCATGATATGGTTTCATACTCCTCAATTTTTATTTTTCCCGCATACTTTCGAAAAATATTTTAAGCAATTATAGTGGCCTCCGGGGAAGTTTTCCATAAGTAATCCACTCATTTCAAAACATTACATGAAATACTGAATCAATTTTTTTCCTGATTGGAAACAGACCTTCCGAAACTACGACGGATCATGCCGGACACGAACACTGCGCAAACGACAATCTTCAAGGGGGACAACTTGTTGGGAATCGCTAAACAGGCCATTTTCAAACATACCGTTTTCCGGGAGGGCCGCCCTCTCGGAACATAGGGATTGGATATGCGCGCAAACTGCCGTCCTGCCTTTGGACATGTCCTTCACTATCTCGATAATTTTCTTATTTGCCTGGAGCGGCTTAAATCAAAAGAACTCAACTGAAATTTTTATCTGCTGTCTGGCATCTGCCGCTCCTCTTCTGGCATGGAGTTTATTCACCCTGGGTTCCCTTCCCCGTCCGTTACATGCAGACGTCTGCATGACACCAATAAAAGCGGCATGTCGCTGCCGCTGTCCCTGATTATTTTAATAAGAGGAATTTTTCTCTTCATTTATTACTGTGAAGACAGCCAGCATGGCACAAATCAATCCGGGGCATCGTAAAAACATCCGGAGTTCCCGTAATGATTCGAAATCCTCTTTCACGGGAAAGTCAGCGGCCTACACCGTGGAAAAACCGTGCAGCCCTGCACATGTCTTGCGTTTTGAAGGAAAATGTTTCATATTCAGACCATGTTTGTTGACAACATCCGCATATTCGCCAGGGCAGGAAAGGGAGGAAACGGGCTGGTCAGCTTCCGAAGGGCCAAATTCGTGCCCAAGGGAGGCCCGGACGGCGGTGATGGAGGCGATGGCGGAAGCGTCATTCTGGAAGTGGATCCGCACACGAATGACCTGCGTTCTTTTTTTTATGATCCAAAATTAATCGCCACGGACGGGGTAGGCGGACAAAGCGCCAAGAAACATGGCAAGAACGGCAAATCCGTCATCGGGAAAGTGCCCCCCGGCACCATTATCTACCGCAGCAATGCATCCTCCATGGCGGAGGCGACCTGGCTGGAACGGGAAGGCGAAGGCATTGAACTGGAAAAAATAGCGGATCTGACGGAAATCGGTACCCGGTTCACGCTGTGCCAGGGCGGCCTCGGCGGCAAGGGAAACTGGCATTTCCGTTCCGCGACCAACCAGGCGCCTACGGAAGCCGAGATGGGAACGGAAGGGGAGGAAGGCGTCTTCTTTATGGAATTGCGCCGCATTGCGGACGCCGGGCTGGTAGGCTACCCCAACGCGGGGAAAAGCACATTGCTGGGAGACATTTCGGAAGCCAAGCCCAAAGTAGCCAGCTATCCTTTTACCACGCTTCAGCCTATCATCGGAGTGGTGGAATTCGACAGCTTTCGCCGCTGCGTTGTGGCGGACATTCCCGGCATCATTGAAGGCGCACACAACAACCGGGGCCTGGGACATGAATTCCTGCGCCACATCACGCGCTGCAAGGTGCTCGTCTTCGTCCTGGACATGGCTGGCAGCGAAGGCCGCGACCCCATTGAAGACCTTCAAAATCTCCGTACGGAAATTAAACTGTACAGCGAAGACCTGGCCAAACAGCCCTGGTTCGTCGTCGCCAACAAAATGGACCTGGAAGGAGCGGAAGAAAATCTGGCTAACTTCCGCATGCGTTTCCCGAAAGTGGACATCATCCCCATTTCCGCGCTCAATGGAGACGGTATTTCCCGGCTCAGGAACAGGCTTGATGAGCTTGTAGGTTATAAATTCATCCGTTAACTTATTCATTCAACTTTCTTTCAACCTTTGACATGACAGCCCCTCTCTCCGTAACGACAGCTTCCGACCAGCTTCTGTGCCGTATCGCCGGAATTGGAGACCTCTTCGCCATTGAAGGGGAATTCGTCACCGGGAAGGAAATACCCAGCGGACACATCAACACCACTTACAAGGCTACCTACCGTAAAAGCGACGGGACGGAAGATTCCTATATCCTCCAGCGCATCAACGATTACGTCTTCAAAGACCCCAAAGCCGTCATGCGCAACGTGGAAAAAGTCACGCGCCACATCAACTGGAAAGTCCTGCGCCGCCTGAAGGATTCCGCCGGCCAAACCCTCAACCTCTACCCGGCCCGGGGAGGACGCAACTACATTGACATCCCCGGTGACGGCATCTGGCGCTGTTACAACTACCTGGCCGGCACGCACACCTACGACGTGGTGGAAAACACCCGCCAGGCCTACCAGGCAGGATTTGCCTTTGGGTCCTTCCAGGATTTGATTAGTGACATGAATCCGGACGACATCGTGGAAACCATACCTGGCTTCCATCATACCCGGAACCGCTTCAACCGCCTGATGGAAGTGGCGGAGCTGGATCCGCAGGGGCGTCTCTCCACCTGTCTGCCTGAATTGGAATTCATTAAAGCCCGAGAGCAGGATGTGGATCGGTTGCTGAATCTTCAGGAAAGAGGTGTGCTTCCCACCCGCATCACTCATAACGACACCAAAATCAACAATGTCATGCTGGATGAGGACACCGACCACGCCGTCTGCGTCATTGACCTGGATACGGTTATGCCCGGCCTTGTATTGTATGACTTCGGAGATATGGTGCGCACCGTCACTCCGCCTACGGAAGAAGATGAAGAAGACCTGGACAAGGTGCGCATGCGCATGCCCATGTTCCAATCTATCGTAGAAGGGTATCTGACCGCTGCCCACGGCTTCCTGACCCAGGCGGAAATAGACCAGCTTGCCTTTTCAGGAAAACTCATCACGCTGGAAATCGGCATCCGTTTCCTGACGGACTATCTGGAAGGCGACCCATACTTCAAGGTCTCACGGCCGAACCACAATCTCATCCGCTGCCGTACGCAGCTAAAACTGGTGGAATGCATTGAACAGGAACTTCCTGCCATGGAACAATACGTCAAGCGCGTCGCCAGGGGGATGTCCAGAAAATAGGGAAAAGCTTTTCCTTCTTCCATTCCACTACCTCCGGGGACGGCTATGCCGTCCCTTCTTTTTTATATTATTTGAACATGGCTGCCCATTCCATAATCCAAGAAACATTACACGCAATAGCCAAGCCATGTTTGAAATACCAGACATCCAACTCAATCAATATGGCAAGCCGGCAAGGATCATGTTCCTGGCTCCATATGCCCCAGACGCTCCCGATTTCTCCAAAAAACCCTACACAGGCAATGGAGGCTACCCCCAGTACCACTACAACATTTATAAAGCCATTCAGGACATAGGCTACGACGTCGTCTCCTCCTCCAAACCCTATTCCGTCCAATTCGCCAAGGGAAACGTGGACTATGTATTCTCCCTGATGAACAGGTTCGCCATGTCCAGGCCTGAAATATTCATTTCTTCCTACTGCGAATTCATTCAGGTTCCCTACCTGGGCGCCCCGCCCAACATCCGCGCCATAGCGGAAGATAAATTTCTGACCAAAATGGTATTCCGCTCCCTGGAATTGAACGTTCCGGAAGGCATTGGACTTTCCGGAGAAAAAGGTATTCCGGCCCAGGCCCCCTTCCCAAGCCCCTATTTTGTCAAAAAGCGTTTTGGAGCCGCTTCCGGCGGCATCCGGGAAGACAGCATCTGCAACTCCTGGAAAGCCGTGGGTTCATGCGCCCGGCGCCTGATGGAAGAAGGGCACGAAGTGCTCGTGGAACAATACTGTGAAGGCATTGACGTCACCGTTCCCGTACTGGGCGGGGAAAACCCCGTCATCCTGGGATATGTGCAGCCGAAATCCGACAAACCGGGCAGCATCATCACGGAAGACCTGAAACTGCACGACCATCTGGGTTATCAACTGGTCTCCGCTCAGGATATGGAACAGGACATCGCCAGTGACGTCCGGAAAATCTGGAGCGCTCTGGGGCCGATGGACTATTTCCGCATCGACTATAGAATCGACTTCGAGACAGGAGAACGGCGCATTCTGGAAATGAACATCTGCTGCCACCTGGGCAAAAGCGGCTCCATCTGCCTGGCGGCCGCGGAACACGGCTACTCCCAGGCGGACCTCCTCAAATACATTATCGCCTACAGCATGGACAGGCAGAAAAACCTCCGCCAATACGGCACATGGCTCATCTGATCCGCAGGGAAGAAGCGGTTCGCATTCCGGTCAGAACAAAAACGGCAGTTAGGAATCAGGTATCCGGCTGATTGCCTCAAACACCTCCTGCCAGCTTTCCATGGAAGCTTCCTGCCCGCCCAGGGCCATGCCCCGCTCACGGGCGGCAGCGGCCATGTCTTCCCGGTAGTGGGGCTCCCAAGCCATTTTAGTGGCGTACGTGATGAAATCCCCGGGGCATTCGCACAGCCATCCGGTCTTCCCGTGTTCCACCATTTGTTCCCACCCTCCGCGCCTGTCCACAACAAGCACACTCCCGCTTGCCATGGCCTCAAAACCCACACGCGGCCAATTCTCCGTCGTATCGGTAGGCTGCAAAACGATGTGGCAGCGTCGGTAAAACTCCTGTTGGGACAAAGACTTTTGATCATGGAAAGTCTCCACCCAATCGGGAGGCCTGCCAGTCTTCGCCTCGCTCCGCCGGTCAAAACCGAGAAAAGTTCCCCTCTTCCGAACCGGAGAAGCAAAATGCTCGTAAATATGCCACGTATCCTTGCTGAACTTATCTTCATCCTGTCGGGAAATGTGTCCGGCTCCAAACCAGTCCGAGGAACGCCCTGCAACAAAAGGAAAATCTGCCGCATCAAAATACGGCCTAAACGTCATGAACCGGATGGCTGGATCAGGATTTAAAGCCCTCAGGCGAGGCATGACGTTTCCCATTACGTTGCTATTTTGATAAAGAAACAGGGAAATATCTCCACGCTTCATGGCTTCCTTTTCCCTGCCAAAAAGCCAGGTCATGCAATTGACGAAAACTGTCCTTCTCGTCCGTTTTCGTATCTTCGGGAGAGCAGCCAGAAACTCTTCATTACAAAAACTGATGACGGGAGCCCCTGCCGGAATGGCCTCCCAATCATAGCCTTCATGCACCGTAACACCCAAATTCATCATCTCCGGATAAAGCCCGGCACAGTGTGCCTTTTTCTGGGTAGGGATAAGATGCATTTCCATCCCCATCTGTCTCCAAACCTTAATCTGGTGATAAAGCTCGGCTCCCGCACCGCCGTAAAGGGATGGAAATCCAACAATATA